>Ga0137403_10003272_pt1 | contig 19486 bp, 22 predicted proteins | sample CZOMad2_1_16fung_FD_122057 | JGI IMG/M metagenome (GOLD analysis project Ga0137403, IMG submission 122057) | Vadose zone soil fungal communities from Angelo Coast Range Reserve, California, USA - CZOMad2_1_16fungal (Hybrid Assembly) | ecosystem: Environmental > Terrestrial > Soil > Vadose zone...
GCGGCTAGGTTGCCTCCAGTTCGGGAGGGCTAGACCTAACTGGTAAGGCGGCGGTCTTGAAAACCGCTGGGCGCAAGCCCGTAGAGGTTCGAATCCTCTGCCCTCCGTTCACGTTAGCGCGCCGCCGCATCCAGCTCCCCCACCCAGTGTGCCCCGCGTGTGCCCCCGCCGTCCAGATCGGAGCGTTCATCGCGGCCGCCGTGGTCGCTGAGTCAGGCGACGCGGGAGGTCGAGCGCAAGATGTGCCCCTTGCCCCGTGCCTCCCGACGTGGACATGCACACCACGCCGATCGCCGCCCCCGCTTGGATGATCGGCGAACCCGACATCCCGCCAACGATGGGCTCAACGGACTCGATCCACAGGGGGCTCCCCACGCCCTTCACGTCGCACCGGAACCATCGCCCGTCGAGCCCCGGCACCCAAGCGGCTCCCTCCTTCGCCGCGCGGACCGGCACCGGCGTCATCGACTCGACGAGCGCCTCGTAGGCATCCGAGCCTAGGTCGGGCTCTTGGTTGTCCGGGCACATGAGCACCGCGAGATCAGCGACGGGGTCAACGAAGAGGCACTCTGCCCACGCCGTGGACGGTGCATCGCCGAGCGGCCCGAGCAGCCCGGCATAGGTGCGCTCCTCCGTGTACGATCCCAGGTGTGGTGGTGGGAGGTGGGGGAGACAGTGGGCGGCCGTGACGACGAGATGCGGGTACGAGAGTGGGTTCCTGATGACGAACCCCCGGCCACCTCCAACGCGAATGATGGCGCCCACTGCCCGCCCGAGCCGATCCTCGCTCACGTCCCCGTCTTCCTGTGCAGGAGCGCCAGCTTCGTGACGCCCTCGGCGAGGTCCCGCTCGTTCACGATGTTGTAGCGGTCGAACACGCTCCGGGTGAGGTGGCCCGTGAGCTTCATCGCGATCACCTCGGGGACGCCCGCGCGGACGAGGTTCCGGACGGCGGTCCGCCGCAGGTCGTGCGGGATGGCCGTGAGCAGCGCCGGGCGCACGACCTGCCGCAGCACCCCGTCGCCCTCGTGGGCCGCTCGCTCGCACGCCGCGCGCCAGACCTTGTGGAAGTCGCGGATCGGCCGGCCCTCGCGGTGGAACACGAACGGGATGATCGCCCCGAGCCGGCGCTCGTCGGCCGACGTCAGCTCGCGCTGGCGCTCCAGCAGCGCCTTGAGCGGCGGCAGCGCCCCGAACGGGAACGTTCGGCCCTCGCCGTTCTTGGTGGTCCCGGGTTCGAGGCGCACCATCCCGGCCCCGAGGTCCACCTGCGCCCACCGCAGCACCAGCACCTCCGACGGCACCCGCCAGCCCGTCAGGTACGCGAACTCGAGCGGCGGCCGCAGCGGCTCCGGCAGCTCGCCGAGGAGCGCCCGGAAGTCGGGCTCCTCGAAGAAGCCGGTCCGCGTGTTGTGCACCTCGATGATCGGGAACTCCGGCACCTCGGCCACCTTCCGCGCTCGCTTCCCGAGCACGAACGCCCGGTGCAGCGCCCCGAGCTCGTTCTTGACGGTCTGGGGGGCCGCTTTCTCGGCGAGCCGGTCGGCGACGTAGCGGTTGAGCCGGTCGGGCGTGATGGTCCGGGCCCGGACGCCGGCGAACACGCGCCCGAGCCGCTTGAGCGAGTCCTCGAGGCGGTCGGCCGACTTGAGGCCGTTGACTACGTAGTCGGTGCGGACCAGCTGGGCGAGGTCGTCGAACGTGACGCGCTTCGTGTCCGGGGCCACGAAGGCGCCGGGGACGCCGAGCTCGACCTGCCGGCGCATGAGCAGCTTCTCCGCCACGTCACTGGAGGTCGAGTGGCTCGACTCGCGGTGCTCCTTGCCGGCGACGCGGTAGCGCAGCCACCAGTAGGGGCTCCGCTTGGGCCGGTACAGGTGGCCGAACGCGCGGCGCTCAGCGACGGTCACGTCGGTCTGGGAAACGGGGTCGGTCATCGGGTCCTCCGAGCACGGGTTTGGGCCGCCCGCCGGATGCCAGCCGCGGCGCGGGCGCACTCGGCGCCCCACGCTTCGAGCGCCTTCGCGATCCGGCCCGCGACGTCCGGGGTCGCCGTCCGCTCCCCTCGCGTGAGCCGGAGGAGCTGGACGTGCGACAGGCCCGCGGCGCGGCCGAGCGCCCGGAGCGTTCCGGGCGCCGCCTCGATGGCGCGGGCGACAGCGGCGGTGAGGCGGTCCATGTGGTACCAGAACGGTACCACGCTCCCCGGCACAGCGCAAGGGGTCACCGCCGACGCTCGAGCCACCGCTGCAGTCCGGCCGCGCTGAATCGCAACGTCCGCGACCCGACCCGTCGCGTGAACGGCCACCGCCCCGCGCTCCGATACACCAGCTTGACTGAGCAGCCGAGCCGGGCTGCCACCTCCGGCGCGGTGAGCAGCTGATCGTCGGGGGCGACCGACGGCTCGGCTGGCTCGCCGTTCCCGACGACAGCATGGAGCTCCGCCAACACGTCGCGCAGGACCACGGCCACCTCGGCGGTCGCGTGTATCCGGTCGGCGTCAGTCGCCCGGCGCTCGAGCGCGGTGATGAGCGCGGCGAACGAGGAGGTTCCCGGGGGTGCGTCGACGAGCGGCCGCGTCACGACCGGCCCCCGAGCACGCCGGCGAGCGCCACGAGCCCGCGAGCGAGTTCGCCCGCCGCCGTCGGCCCGATCCGCAACACGGGCTCGGCCGCCTGCGCGCCGGTGCGCTCCACGTACACGGCGACGGTCACGCGCCCCGCATCGTCCTGCTCGCCCGCCAGTCGCACGAACGTGTCGGGCCCGAGCGGCGCGTGCCGCTCGGCGAGCACCAGCGGCTGGCCGCGGCCCCTCATGCGCCCGGTCGCATCGCGGCCCGGGCAACCACGTCCGGATCGGCCTCCCGCGGACCGTGCGCGCAGGGCCGGAGGCGTCCCCCGGGCGAGATGAGCAGCGGTTGCCCGCAGTCGCAGCGCATCGCGGAGACGTGGTCTGGCTGTGGCGCGTAAGCGCCAACTCCACCTGCTTCTGCTCCACCTGCAGTCGGGAACGGGGACGCTGGTTCGATCCGAACCGGGGTTCGGGTGGCAACTCCAACTGCAGTAGGAGTTTTTTCTCCAACTGCCTTTACTCCAACTGCAGTTGGAGTAGTAGCGACGGACCCGAACGGGGGTTCGGGTGACTTGGGCCGGGATTGTGCGGGAACTCCCGAACGGGGGTTCGGGTCACTTGGCGTAACCGACCCGAACCGGGGTTCGGGTTCAACCCGAACGGGGGTTCGGGCGCGTTCGGGTCCGACCCGAACCGGGGTTCGGGTCAGGGCCTGCTCGAGCCGTCGCGCCCGCTCGATCACCTCGGCGGGTCCCGGACGCGCGACCCGCGGGATGCAGTCGGCCGGGAGGGTGACGTGCCAGCCGCGGGCGCCGCGCGTGACGAGCCCGAGTCCGAGCAGCTCGCGGCGGTACGTCTCCACGGTGCCCTCGGTCATGCCGATCTTCTCCGCGAGCTGGCTGGCCGTGAGGTAGCACCCGTCGGCGGAGCGGTCAAAGCGGTGGAGGACGTGCCACACGTCCTTGAGACCGGCCGACAGGAAGTTCACCGAGACCGCCTGTACGACGTGACCGGCCGCGAGCGGGAGGTTCATGCGTGCTCGAGCTGCTCGGCCTCGGCGCACGCCCGGCGCCAGAGGTCGTCGAACGTGAACGCGTCGCGCACGCCGGCGGCGAGCTCCGCCTGCCAGCGTTGCAGCGCGCCGACGGGCTGGCGGGCCGCGGGCGCGGTCGCTAGGTTCGGCGGTGATCGTCGCGCAGCCTCAGTGCGCACGGTCGGGGTCTCCTGCGCCGCCGCCGGCTCTGCCACCGGCGGCGTTCGCGTTCAGGGGATGGTGACCGCCACGTACGTGTTCGCTGGCCCGTTCATCGAAGTCACGAAGGCGTCGATGGCCGCCTGATCCGCGAACAGTTTCGCGTTGAAGGGCGAATCGCACGTCTCGAGTCCGCGAGCGGCCGGCACGCCGGCCGGCATGTCGCGGATGAACCCCAGCTTGTTCCTGAGCATCGCGACGACCATGTCTCCTCCCTCGAGTGAAGCGGTGAACCCGGATCGGCCGGCCCCCCGATGGCGCAGGGACTTGCGTCGGGGCGTGCTCTGGGCGCCGCCGAACCGGCCGTCCGGTTATGCCACGCGAAACACCGCGAACCCCCCCGGTCCCGCGGAGTTGAGCGCGGACCGGCCCAGCGTCACCTCGACTTCCCCCCGACTGTGGATGTCGCCTAGGGCGCGCGTCAGCTCGCCCAGCTCCCACTCCGCCCGCCCCAAGTAGCTGAGCGCGCGCCGTGCGCCTTCGACGGCTGGATCCCGCGCGAGCCGCTCCGTGGCGAACAGGAGTGCGGCGAGGCGAGCGGCGCGATCACTGGTTCCGACCCCGCCGCGGTCGAACTCCGGCTGCCGGCTCGCCGTGCGGAGCAGCGCCAGCATGCGGCGCAACAGACCCCGCCCGGACGCGGTCACCGGGGTGCGCGCCAGCTTGCCGACCACGCCCTCGAGCGCGGCCAGTCGCCCGTCCGCATCGAGGTGAGGGCTGTCTTGCAGGAGGTCGGTCAGGACCGCGTGTTCGGCCGGGGCGAGGACCGGCGGGTCGGCATCCGCGGCGATCCGCTCGCGCTGGGCGCGGGCGAGCGCATCGATCCGGTCGCCCGCCGCCCTGGCCTCGCGCGCCAGCGCGTCCCGCAGGTTCGCGCGGACCTCGTCGAGCTGCCTCTGCAGGAGATAGCGGGCAGCGTCCGCGGGTGCCGACCCGTCGTTCGAGGGGATGCGCGCGAGCTCTCGCTCGATCGGCGCCATCTGGACGGCGTAGCGCTGTTCGACGCTCCGGAGTCGCGCGGGTACGTCGCCGCGCAGGTCGCGGACGGTCAGGCGGGCGACGCTGGTCGCCAGCCGCTCGGTCTCCTCGTCCCGGGCCGCGAGCGCGGCGTCGAACGGCGTGGACGGCTTCGGCACGGCGCTGGAGCTCCCGAACCGCACGATTTCGTCGTGCTGGTCGAGGACGTCGACGGCGGGCGATGGGACGGTCATGCAGCACCTCCTCGGGGGGTAAGGTCGTTCACGCGCCCTTCGAGCTCGCGGACGTGACGCTCGAGCTCGACCAGCCGAGCGCCGACGGCGGCCAACGTCTCCGGTGGCGGCTCCGGGTTCATCGGCACGACTCGGAGACGCACGCCGAGATGATCAAGGTCGAGCGGCCGGCTCACGATGCGGCCTCCGCTGATTCGGTCCGGCGCTCGAGCAGCTCGCGCAGCGTCTTGGTCCGGAGGAACAGCCGGCTCCCAACGCGGACGTGCGGCACGACGCCGCGGACGCACAGGGCCCAGAGCTTCCAGTAGTCGGTCTCGAGCGCCGTCGCCGCCTCGGCGAGCGGCGTCAGCCGATGTTGCGGTGCAGCTCGCATGCCCACCTCCTGAAAAGACGAGCAGCCCCCGAAGGCCCGCGCGATCTGACCGCGCGTTCCTCCGAGGGCTGCTTACGAGACTTCCGGTCTGCCGTTCGCCCCCAACCTACAAAAAAAAACGCGACCTCGCAAGCGCGAGGTGGTCGCGACGCGCTCTAGTGCGTCGACGCTGGCCGCGCCATGTTCGAGGAGGCGTGAGGTCGAACGCTACTTGCGATGGACAAGAACCTATCCCGCATCATCACCGCCATGATCAGCACGGAGCGGAGTCGCCGCAACGACCTCGTGCGCGCCGCCTTCCACGCCGGCGGCCCGCTACCGCCGATAGGGCACAGTCGCCGACACCTCGGAGCGGAACAGATTGCTGCGGACGAGTACGAAGCCCGCGCCGACGCCTGGCTGACGATCGTGCGGAGGACGTTCTCTGACACCGCCGTCGCATGGACCGTGGAGACGGCCGCGGACGTGACGACGCTCCTCACCGCCGAGCTCGCGACCGACTGGGACGTATTGCTGCGGGCGTGCTACTCGTGGGCGGGACGAGACGTCCCCTCGTCGAGCCCCACCTTCGAGTTCGTCCGTAAGCGCGCCGCCGATCACGTCCGGCAGGAGATCGAGCTGTCGGTCCTCGCGCAGGACCGGACCCGCATCCCGGTCGCGGAGCAGCTGCGGGCGCCGCGGTACGCCGTCGTCCACGACGGGTGGACCAAGGCGCACGACCTCCTGCAGCAGAGCCCGCCCGATTCCAGCAACGCGGCCAAGGAGGCGGTGGGTGCGGTCGAGCAGCTCGCCCGCATCGTCACGGCGTCGCCCGAGGACACCCTCGGCGACTGCATCAAGACGCTCCGGGCGACCGACCGCGTCCAACCCCCCCTGCTCAAGGGCATCGAGGAGCTCTGGGGCTGGACGAGCGGGGAGCCGGGCGTGCGACACGGGACCGGCGCCATCACGCCCGTAGAGGCGCAGTACGTGCTGACGATCGCGGAGGCCGCGCTGCTGCTCCTGCTCTCGGTCGACGTCGCCTGAGGGCGCGGACGCGCGGCCGCTCACACGTTGAACACGAAACCCCCGGGCATCCGCGCGCTGTTGTCGAGCACCTGCACGAGCGCGCCCGCCGCGGCGTTCGCGACGTCGTCGTGCCCGCCGGGCCCGTGGTCCACGGAGTCCTTGCCGCCCCGTGCCACGCGGCGCTCGAGGCCGAGCAGCTGGAGCCACAACCGCTGGAGGTCGAGGAGCTCGACGCGATTCGCGTTGACCAGCGGTAGCAGCTCGCGGTACAGGTCCGACTTGGTCCGCTCCGAGACGCGGTAGTGGACGCCGTGCACCTGAAACCGTTCGCGCGGCCACTCGCCGGCGTAGCGGTCGCCGCGGACCTCGACGACCCCGTAGGTCTTCAACGTCGCCGCGAAGTCCGCGCACACCTGATCGGGCGAGAACGGCGGCCGCACCTCGCGGACGAGATCGAGCACGCCGCGCTCCCCCTCGAGGTGCGCGACGGCGAGCGTCATCGCGTCCTGACTGCCGCCGGAGGGATCGCAGAAGGCGATGTACGCCACGCCGCGGCGCGGCGGCAGCTCGCGGCGTTCGGGGACGACGCACGCCTCGACGGCCTCGCTCGACAGGAACGGGGCGACGTCCTTGCGCCACTCGGCCCCGTACTCCGCGGCCGCGGCGAGCGGGTCGTCGGCGTAGGCGCGCTCGATGACGCTGGGGTCGAGCGACGGGTTCATCGCGAGCGACGGGGCGACCCACACCAAGACGTCAGGGTCGTCCTTGCCGAAGTATCTCTCCCACGCCTTGAACAGCTCTCCGCGGCGGGCGTACGGCGTTGAGAGTCCGGCCAGCAGCGCCCCGGGGACCGTCGCCATGCCGGGCCGCAGCGCCGCGAGGATCTCGGTGTCGGGGTTCGCCGAGTCCTCGGTCCTCCAAAACGCCAATTCGTCAGCTACCACGCCGGCGATGGTATAGCCGCGCGTCGTCCGGTAGCTGGCCGCGTGCACCTCGATACGCGCGCCCGTGGCGAGCAGCACCGTCTCGGTGAACGTCCGCGTCACGTACGGCCGGAACGCCGGGGCCTCGGCCAACCCCTTCAGGTAGCCGAGCACCTGCCGGGCCTGCCCGCGGTCGGCCCCGACGCACGCGACGACGGCCCGCTCGCCCGGGGCGAGCGACGCGTGGTAGTTCTCGCGGCAGCCGAGCCAGAGGGCGGCGAGCGCCGCGTTGCGCGTCTTGCCCCCCCGCCGACCGATGATCTGGAATACCTCGCGCACCGGCCGCTCGGGCGGCGCGGAGCGGCCCGTGTGCCGGCGGAACACATCCACCTCCGCAGGGGCCAGCGGCAGCGCGAACACGCTCCGCCAGAACGTCCGCCACGCCGCCCAACTCTCGCCCGTCATGCCGGCGTCGGCCATCGCGTCGAGGATCGTCCCCGGGTAGGGCGCGGGCCCCCGCGGTCGCTCGGGCCCGGGCCGCTCGAGGGCGGCGACGTGCGATTCGAGGGCGGCGAGCCGGCGGGAGCGTCCGCTCACCGACGCGGTGTCCTACGCGGGCTAGGCTCTCGCGCTTCCGGCGCTCCGAGGCCGCGGCGCCCGCAACCCTTCCCCGCCGCGTGCGGCCCGCAGCGGGGCGTCAGGGCGCAGCACGGGGCGACGCTCGCGCCGTTCCGGACCCTCACGACCCTCGGGCTCCGCGTGCGGCGCGCGCCGCGGCGAGCTCCTGCTCGAGCTCGGCGACGCGGTGCTCGAGCCTCCTGATCAACGCGAGGTCGACCGTGGTGTCGAGCAGTCGGAGCGCGCCGTCGCAGGAGCGCACGAGAGCGTTCGCCACCGCGCCGGGGAGCAGACCCACGGCCGCCCAGCGCTGGATGCACTGGTACGCCTCGCGGATGTGCTGCGGAGTGTCGAGCGGGGGCAGCTCCTCGGCGATCCGCTCGGGCGTCAGCTTCCGCCGGGCCTCGCCGCTCCGCTTCCCGAGGGCCCGCGCCTCCTCCGGCGTCACGTTCCCGCCTCGCTCACGACACGTTCCCGAGCGGGGCACACCCGGGGCACACCGCCCCGGAGCGCGTTGCCGGATCGAGAGTTGCGAGCGCCCCGCGGCGTGCGAGCCCGGCGGGCCCCTCGCGCGAGGAGAAGAATCGAGCGGACGGGGCTGACGCGGTACATTCGTGGATGCCTCCATATCAGTCTCAGCACTACGTAACGCGGTCGTACCTCGCCGATTTCGCGGACCCAGCGTCCCGCAAGGGTCCGGCGCTGTGGGTGTACGAGCGAGGGAAGGCTGGCGGCTCCCTGCGCTTCCCCAAGAGCGTGGCGGTCAAGGATTACTACTACTCGTTCCCCGGGGCTGCCGGCGACAAGGACCACAGCGTCGAACATCTGCTCGACAAGACGGAGAACCACGCGATGCCAGTCATTCGCGCCCTCGCCCATGGTCGAGACCCGGCTAGCCTGACCAGCGAAGAGCGCCAATGGCTCGCCGTCTTCCTCGCGTTCATGTCGGTGAGAATCCCCGGGTTCCGCAACAGCGTGGAGTCGTCGATTGCGGACGTCATGCGGACGGTAGGGATCATGGCGGCGTCGAGGCCCGAGTACTTCGAGAGCGGGCTGCGCAGAGCGCTGAAGGCTGCCGGCAAGGAGCTGACGCAAGATCCCGAGGAAACACGCCAGTGGGTGCTCCGCGGCGAGTATGAGGTCAAGACACACCCCGCCGTGAGTCTCGCGATGATGCTGGCCCTCACTCCTGACATCGCGGAGTACATCCTCAACTTCCAGTGGCGCGTGCTCACCGCGGAGCGCGGTCGATTCGTCACCTCTGACCACCCCGTGGTGCTCGTCTCGACTGTGAAGATGCCCCCGATCTACGGCCGGGGTGCTGGGTGGCTGAGCCCGTACATGGAAGCGACCTTCCCGCTCGCCCCCAACGCGTGCCTCTTGATCAGCCTCCATCACCCGTCGGGACGCGAGGTGGTCTCCGAGGCCCACGTGGCCGAGATCAACCTGCGGACCTCGGCCTTCGCTGACGTCGCGGTCTACAGCTCCCAGAAGCTCGAGGTCCGAACGCTGGCGCCACCGCCCGGGTGGACAGGGTGGTCTCCGGTCACCTCGGCACTCCGCGACGACGTCGCTCCAGCCGAGGATCAGCGTGAGCCGTCGGCGGAGTAAGCCGTTCCCGCGGCGAGATGACGCCGCGAGCCATCCCGTCCAGTGTGCCCCGCGTGTGCCCCGGACAGGGGGACACGAGCGGCCCCTCGCGTCCCCGCGGTCACGCCGGCGGGGCGCGTAAGTCGAGGCGGGGCGCGGCCTCCTGCTGGAGTGGGTCGGGGAGTGGGTCCGGCTGTCCGGGGGGTGGCCGGGCTTGAAAACCGCTGGGCGCAAGCCCGTACAGGTTCGAGTCCTGTGCCCTCCGTTGCACCTAACGCGCCGGCGGATGATGGCCCCCCGGACTGCCGTCTTGACGTCTGCTTGAAAGCGGCGCGCGAATGTCGGGTCATGCATCCCCCCGCTACCCCCGCCGCGCTGCTCTTCGCCTACGCGTTCCTGTCCAACATCGCCCTCGCCTTTGTGCCGCACGAGCCCGCCATCATCTGGTATGGGCCCCGGCTCGGCGTCTGGACCACGACCCTCGTCGCCACGGCGGGCACGATGCTCGCCGCCATCGCGGACCACCGAATGTTCGCACCCCTGATCGCGCGGATGGCGCGCGGCAGCTCACCTTCGTCCCCCCTCTCCGCATCGCGGAGAGGGGGTCAGGGGGTGAGGTCCACGACGTGGAGAGGGGGCCAGGGGGTGAGGACGTGGCCCGAGCGGTTGTTGCGTCGCTTCCCCTTTGTAACGATCGCGCTGTCGGGTCTGACACCGCTGCCGTTCTTCCCTTCAAAGCCCTGGCGTTCGCCACCGGTTGCCCGGCCGGCAAATACACCGCCGCCGTGGCGGCGCGCTGCCTACCGCGCTATGCCCTGCTCGCATGGCTCGGTGCCGCCGTGCAAGTCCCGGTGTGGATCATGGTCGCCCTGTTCGCGCTCCTGATGATCCCCTCGCTCCGGATGGTCTGGTGGCGGCGCGCCGCGAGCTGACGTTCCTGCTCGCCGAGCCCGAGCGGCGGCTGCTCCGCGCCATCGCGGCCCGGTTGCCGCCGTGGATGACCTCCGACGGCCTGACCGTCCTCGGGATGGTGGGCGCGCTCGGCACGGGAGTGGCGTACGCGCTTTCCACCCTGAGCGCGGCGTGGCTGTGGGCGGCGAGCGCCCTGCTGGCGGTGAACTGGCTGGGGGACAGTCTGGACGGAACGCTGGCACGCGTACGCCGCGCGGAGCGGCCGCGCTACGGCTACTACCTGGACCATGTGGTCGATGCGTTCTCGACGGCGGCGATCGGCGCGGGGATCGGTCTCTCGCCCTATGTGAATCTCGGGGTGGCGCTGGCGGGCGTCGTCGCCTACCTCATCCTGTCGATCAACATCTATCTCGAGTCCCAGGCGTTCGGCGTGTTCCGACTGGGCTACAGCCGGATCGGCCCGACTGAAGCACGCATCGTGCTCATCGCCGCCAACGTCGCGCTGGCGCTGAGCGGACCGAGCGCGATCGTCGTGCCGGTGGCCACCGGCGCGGCGGCCGCGCTCGTCGTTGGAATGTTCGGGATGGTGGCGGTGCGGATCGGTCGCAATCTGTCCGCCCTCGCGCGACTCGAGCCGCCCCTGCCCCCGACCCCGCCCCCCTTATCGCCCTACCGCCGCACGGCGTTCACCGCGGCCAGCGCGTCCACGTACCCCGCCCCCACTTCCCACAGCGCGTAGCCCGGGAGCGGACGCGCCGTCTGCGTGAGGACCGACGCGATCTGATTGGGCGTCAGGCCCCCCCCTGCCGCTTCCTGCATCAGCGCAACCACGCCCACGACGTGGGGGGTCGCCATCGAGGTGCCGGACGCGCAGGTGTAATACTGCTCGTTCGCCAAACTGATGGCGCAGCTGCTCGTCAGATCGAAGTCGTGGTTCGCGTCGCTGGCGTTGAGCACCGTGCCGGTCGAGGCGCGCGTGGACACGATGTGCACGCCCGGTGCCGTGACGTCGGGATGGTACATCGGATCACCGGGGATGCCCCGCGACGAGAAGTCGGCCAGGATCGGGGCTCGGTTCTGTCCGGTCTGATCGGCGCAGTGGATTGCGGAGTTGGTCGGATCGGGGAGATTCTTGCAGCCCGCCGCCACGCCGATCACCCATGGCGCCACGCTGTAGGGATTGAGCGTGTTCTGATCGGGGCCGTCGTTGCCGGCCGCGAACACGACCGTGATGCCCTTGCTGGCCACCTTCTTCGTCGCCTTGTTGATCGGGTCCTTGGGATCGAACGCACCGCTCGTTCCCCAGGAGTTGTTCACGACCTTGATGTTGTAGGCCTGCTGGTGATCGAGGATGTAGTCGAAGCCCGCCAGTGCCCAGAAGATGAACAGGATGTCGCCCGTCCCGATGCCGATGAGCTTCGCCCCCGGCGCGACCCCCGTGTAATAGCCCCCGGACGCCGCGCCCAGGCCCGCCGCGATGCCGGCGACGTGGGTGCCGTGGCCGACCGAAGTCTCGCTGTTGGGCAGATTCTCGACGAACAGGTTCGCTGCCTTCGCGGTCTTGTTGATCGAGCCTTTGAAGGTGAACAGATCGGTGAGGTTCGCGATCACCTTGATGTTCTGGACCGTCTTGTCGGGATAGTGCAGGTCGGGGTTGTACAGCCCGTCGATCCCCGAGTCGAGGATGGCGATCCCGACGCCCTTTCCGGTGATGCCCGACGCGTGCACCGCATCGGCTCGGATGGTCGGGACGCTCTCGTGCAGCATCGAGTACCTGAGCTGCTTGTTCGCGTACACGCCCTGCACGCCCGGCAGCGCGCTGATCGCCGTGATCTCGGCCGGCGTGGCGAAGGCGGCCACGAGGTCCAGGTTGTTGAACTGGATCACCCCGGAGCCGACGTTCATGATGGCCGCGCTCATCGCATCCGACGTGGTCGCCGTTTCGTCGTAGTTGACGATCACCACCAGCCTGTCGTTCGGCGTGACGGTCGCGAGCGCCGCCGTGAGCGCGGGATCGACGCTGCGTTGCGGTGCCGCCGCGTCGCGCTGCGTGTCGCACGCCGCGCCGGCGAGCAGCGCGGCGGCAAGGAGCCAACGTTTCATTGGAATCCCCCTCTGTGATAGACCCCACCGGAAAGTGCTGCAGCCGGTTGTGGCGGGGCCGCAAGAGAGGTGCCGCGCCCTACTATGCTTTAGCCACAGGCCGGGTGTGGCGTAGACGCAACTGTCCCGTGTAGCGGGGGCCCCCACATCGGCGCTTCTGGTTGGCCCAGCGAAGCGACGAAGGCGCCATACACGGCCTTCGACCAAAACCCGCGGCAGCTGTCGATCTGCTTGAGCGCCGCCCCGCGGGAGAAGGCCGGCCGGTAGGGACGCGCGGTGGTGAGCGCGTCGTAGACGTCCGCGATCCCCACGACTTGTGCGGAAAGTGGGATCTCGTCGGCCCGCAGGCGATCCGGGTATCCGGTGCCATCGTAGCGTTCGTGGTGCCAGCGGATGATGGGCTTCAAATCCCAGGGGAACTCGACGCTCGCGAGGAGCTCGATCCCCCAGATCGGGTGCATCTGCACCACCTCGAACTCGTCGCGTGTCAGCGGGCCGGGCTTGCTCAGGATTTCGTGGGGGACGCGCACTTTTCCCAGGTCGTGGAGGTAGGCGCCGAGCCGGAGCGTCGTCTGGGCGTGCTCGTCCATCCCGAGGGCCCGGGCCACGGCCACGCCGTGTCGCGCCACGCGCTCGCAGTGGCCGAAGGTGTAGGGGTCGGCGGACTCGATGGACTGGCCCCACTCGCGCACGACCGCGAGGTAGGTGGCTTCGAGCTCGGCCATTTTGCCATCGACATGGACCAGCTCGCGGCGCGCGTCGAGCCTCCCGAACAGGCGGTGCGCGGCGTTGAGAAGAGTCAGCGCCTCCTGGTTCCGCCCCATGGCTTGGTGGAGCAGGGCCAGCTCGCGCGACGCCTCCGCCTCGTTCAGTACCGCGCCCGCACTCACCGCCAGCTCGATCGCCGACCGTAGCCTCGCCTCGGCGAGCGCGGGCCGGCCGGTCTCGCGGAACACCATGCCGAGGACGCGATACGCATTGGCCTTGTCGCTGAGCGCGTCGAGCCGATCGAACGTGACGAGCGCGGCCTCGGCGTTGCGCCGCGCGTCCTCATAGCGCTCCCGCACGACATGTACGTCGGCGTGGTTGACCAGACACAGTCCCTGGAGGTGCACGTCGCCCGCGCGCTCGGCGATCTCGTAGCTCTGCAGGAAGTAGCGCTCCGCTTCGTCGAACTGCTGGAGGTCCGCGCTCGCCATGCCGAGGTTGTGATAGGCGATCGCGCAGCCATGCTCGTCGTTGGACGCGCGATACGCCTCGAGGGACCGCCCGTAGCGCGCCACCGCTTCGTCGAAGTCGCCCTGGATGTTCGCGAGGATGCCGAGGTTCTGCTCCACCCGTGCGCGCAGCTCGCGACTCTGCCCACCCAGCTCCAGGGCGCGGAGGAAATTCTCGCGGGCATCGGCGATGGCATCCGTCTCCAGGTCGATCCCGCCGAGCGTGTTGAGCGCTTCGCCCGCGAGCACGGTGTTACCGGCCTGGAGCGCCACCGCGTGGCTGCGGCGGCACAGCCCCCGCGCGTCGGCCGAGTCGCCCCGGCGGTGGCGCACGATGGCGAGGCGCCGCAGCGCCTCGGCCAGCACCACGTATTCTCCCGCGGGCTCCGCCGCGGCGATCGCCGCCTCGTACGCCGTGATCGCCTCGGGAATCCGGGCCGACCGCTCTCGGGCGCGAGCGTCGTGGAGCTGGTCCGCCGCGGTCACCAGGCGACCGCGTAGTTGGAGAAGTGATCGACCCGCCCCGTGACCCTCTTAGAGAACAGGTTGTCGATCGACAAGAGGTACCAGAGGATGTCTAGCCCGTCGCCGACATACGCGACCCGCTTCGGCAGCAACCGGCCGAGCAGGTTGCAGTTCGCGTAACTCATCGTGAGATACGCCGACCGTTGGAACCTCAACCCCTCCGGCTGGAACCGGACAGCGTTGACCCCGCGGCCCGTCACCAGGGAGCCCGTGATCGTCACCGGGGAAGACAGTGCCCCGGCGGGGACCGTGAGCGTGTGCGGTCCGACACTGATCGTGCCGCCCGCAGACCCGATCGTCTGGGTCGCCGAGGCGTACGGGAGGTTGGAGCATTGCAGCAGCCCCGTCGCACCGAGGAGACCCCCGATAAGCGATGCCTCAGGGGCCTGCGGAGCCGCGTTTGGAGCGCTGATGAGGGCGCGGTCGCTGCACCCGGACACGATCAGCGCGACCACCAGCCAACTCAGGGACTTCTTCATAGCCTCACCTTTTCTTGTTGGAGTGTGACAATCATCCTTCATGGCCGATCTTACTCCCGTGTGGTGCGGTCGCCTGAACGTCCTGCCTGCACGTCATCCCGCAGGCCTGCATGCGGTCCTATGGCGCTCTCACTCTCCTTCTTTGGGACCAAGAGGTCCGGGATCGCCAGCAACACGTCCAGTTTCTGGATCTCCACCTTCGCCCCCAGCCGGTCGAACGTCGCGCGGGCCGTCTGCGCCAGCTGTTTCGCCGCGGCGACGTCGCCCAACAGGGCCAGCAGGTGGGCGAGATCGCGTTGGGTGCTGGCGACGAGCAGCGGCCGCTCCTGCTCCGTCGCGCGGGCGATCACCGCGCGGAGCATGTCCTCGGCCTCTCGCGTCTTCCCCGCGGTGCCTAGCGCCACGGCGAGGATTCGCAGGTCCTCGGTCTCGAGAGCAACGTTCTTCAGCTCACGGTGCACCGCCAGCGCCCGCTCCGCGTCCCGGATCGCGAGCTCGGGCTCACCCCGGATGACTCGGATCTCAGCCCGTCCCGCGAGCGCCTGAGCCTCGAGCGCCCGGTCGCCCAGCCGCTCGGCCTTCCCCAGCGCCGCATCGGCGGTCCGCATCGCGCGGTCGAGCTGCCCCTGCTCGCGGTACGTGATCCCGAGGTTGTGCTGCGACTCGATGATGCCGCGGTCGTGGTGGGCCTTCTGGTACGCGGCGATCGCGCGGGTGTACGCTCCGACGGCCCGGGTGTAGTCCCCCTGCATGTTGGCGATGATGCCGAGGTTGTTGGCGCATCGGCCCACGCCGGCCATGTCATGATCCTGCATCGCCTTTTCCTGCGCCCGCGTGAAGAAGTAGGTAGCCTCGCTGATGCCGCCCCGCTCCAGCGCGATGGCGCCGGAGACGTTGAGCGCCCGCCCTTCCAGCTTCCGATCCCCCAGCATACGCGCCCGCAACTGCGCGACCATGGCCCACTGCTGGCCCAGGTCCAGCCGGCCCAGGCGACTGTGTGCGATGCCACACAGTAGGGTCAGCATGGGGGACTGCTCGAGCTCGTCCGGCGAGCGCCTACTCAGGTAGGTGAGGAGCTCGGCGTAGCGCCCGGCATCGGCCAACTCCTGCGCCGCATGGAGCGGCGCCAGTGACCCGCGCAGCTCGGCCGCGAAACCGTCGTGCCAGCCCTGAGCGGCCAGATCGCGGATTTCGCCCTCGGCGCCGAGGCGCGCGAACATGGCCCGCGCCGTGCGCGCGACCGCATGGGCTTCGGTGTCCCGCCCGGTGCGGCGCAGGACCCCGCTCAAGTCCCGGGTCGCCTCCGCCAAGAGCTGAGGCCGCCCGTGCGGCTCGGCCCGCGCGATCACCTCGCGCAGCGCTCGCTCCGCGGCCGCCGGCTGGCCCTCGGCCACCAACAGCGACGCCGCGACCCGCAGGTCCTCGGCTTCTCCGACCGTATCGCGCAGCCCGCGGCGGATCTCCGCAACGCGGTCCAGCTCACCCCGCGCCAGCTCCGACTCGCCGCGGACCAAGCGGATCTCCGCGTGCCCCCGGAGCGCCATCGCCAGGAGCGTGCGATCTCCAGCCGCTTCGGCTTCCGCGACGGCCCGGTCGGCCGTGGCCAGCGCGCGGTCGAGCGCGCCCTGCTGCCGATACGCGATCGCCAAGTTGTGGTAGCACTCGGCGACGCCCTGGCGCAAACCAGCGCGGTCGAAGGCGGCAGCCGCGATCTCCCAGGACCCGATCGCCTCCGCGTGCCGTCCCCGCAGGTTGCTGATGATCCCGAGATTGTTGGAGCAGCGGGCCGTCGTGGCGGGATCGCCGTCACGGCTGGCGGCCATGAGGGCCTGCGTGAAGTAGTCCGCCGCCTCGTCGATCCGCCCGCTCACCAGGGCGATGGCGCCCCGCGCATTGAGGGCGTGACGTTCGACCGTCTGCTCTTCACGCTTGCGCGCCTGGTCGAGCGCCAGGTCGAGCCACCGCTGTCCCTCATCGTGGCGCCCGAGCCTCGCGTACGCGGTGCCGTACAGCAGCGCGAGGCTCGGCGAATCCGCCAGCTCACTTCCCGGTCGCCCGCCGAGGTACTCGACGACCTCGGCGTGGTGTCCGGCGGCGGCGAGCTGCCGGGCCCTGTCGACTACGATTGACGACGCGTGCATGCCGCTTGTCCCTCGCCGCCTACCAGGAAACCGCGTACTCGCAGAAGTGGGGCAACGCACTGGTGAACGACTTGTCCGAAAGCAATTGAATCGTCGGGATTCTCTCCCACGTACCCTCCGTGCCCTCGCGATACCACAGCCCCAGCAGCCGGCCCTCGATGTAGGAGTCGGTGTCGTCCAGCACACCGTCGCCGTTCAGGTCGCCATCGGCGCCGCCATAGGAGATCTCCAGCTGGCCGGGCTCGCCGAACAGCAATCCTGTCGGCTCAAGCGACACTTTGATGTTCTCTGGGTCGATCGTCACCGTGATCAGCACAGAGTCGCCGGGCGCGAGGTCGCCGAGACCGGGTACATACGCCGGATCAGTGGTGGTGAGCCGCAAGAACGGCGCGCTGGTGTGCCCGGTGGAGCTCAAGTAGTTGATCTGGAGAGACCGCGGCTCGCCACGGACCGCCCAGAACGACGCCGTGTACCGATCGAGACTGACCCCGCCGGCAAGGGCGGCGAGGCGAGCGCGGTCACCGACCCCGCCGGACAGCGCGCCGATCGCGGTGAACTGCGGCGCGGCGCTCCCCGCCCACCGCAGGAAGTGCGGCGCTGGAGCGGGCGACTGCTGCACCGCCGTGGGATGCGGCCCGTCGGCGCATCGGGTCGCGAACAGCGCGAGCGCCAGCGGGATCAGTGAACGGCGAAGGGACATACGATTCTCCGAAGCCATTGTGAGTCCTACCAGGCGACCGCGTAGTTCGAGAAATGCGGCAGCAGCCCGACAACGAACTGTGTCCCTTGACTCCAGGGGTTCTTCTTGGATTTGGCAACGATCTGCAGGTACCCGAGGACGCTCAGCGAGTCGCTGACCTGGGCGATCCGAAGCGTATCGCTTGTCGGCACCCCGCAGTCCTTGTAGCTGGTATAGAGAATCGCCCCCCATCCGTCATTGGGGTTGGTTTGGAAGACAAGGCCTTCGGGCTGGAAGCGAACCCATCTCACGGTAGCCACTGGCGCCACCGCGGTGATGCTCACCGTGTGGCTGAGCGCCAACGCGTCGACGTACAGAATGTGAACGCCTACCGACAGCGATCCCCCCGCCGGTCCGATCAGCTTGGTTACGGAGTCATAGGATTGGGAACACGGGATCAGGCCGGACTTCTTGCTTGACGCGGGTTGGGACCGAGCCGCCAGCACGGTTGGGGCCGGCACGGCGGTGGGCGAGCGATCGCACGCGAACGCGATCGCGCCGACCACCAGCCCGACTCCCACCGGTCGGAGGGATCTCACGGTCTATTCTTGGAGTCGGGCGTCTTGACGGCGACGGTCATACCCCGCACTTTTTTCGGCCTGGGTGCGTCCCACCGCACGGTGTTTTAGGGACGCATAACGTCACTAAATTAGAGACTATTTAAGAACTGTCAAGGCCGTAAAAGGAGCCAATATGGGGCCGATAGCGGATCGGCTCGCGATCCTCCTGCAGGTTGCTCAGCCCCTGGGAGCGTATCTCGCTGACGTATCGCCAGTTCGCCTCCGACTTAGGTCCGGGTAGCCGAAAGAGTCGGTTGCCCCAGCAGCGCCCGTGCTGTCCGAAATACCGCGTTCCACATCGTCGGGGTCAGCTTGCCCGTGTTGGTGTTCTGCCGGCTCGGGTGATACGACGCGATGACCACGGTGCCGTCGGGCAGCGTCGTCTCCGCGCCGTGAGCGAACGGAGGCCGCGCGCGCGGCGGGAGCCGCTCCCACCACCCCGCCGCCTTGAGCCAGCTCTCGTGCGCGATCCGTCCCAGCGTTACCACGACCCGCACCCGCCGGAGCAATCGCAGCTCGGCTGCGAGATACGGCCGGCAATGGTCGAGCTCGACACGGCTGGGCTTGTTGCCGGGCGGCGCGCACCGCGCCGCCGCGGTGATGTAGCAGTCGCAGAGCGTCAGGCCGTCATCGCGGGACAGTGATTGCGGCTGGTTGGCGAACCCGTGGCGATGGAGCGCGTCGTACAACCAGCTGCCGCTCGAGTCTCCCGTGAACATGCGTCCGGTGCGGTTGGCGCCGTGCGCCGCGGGGGCGAGCCCGACGACGAGCAACCGCGCAGCCGGATCGCCCAAGCCCGGAACCGGTTTCCCCCAGTACTCCCAGTCGCGAAATTCACGCTTCTTGTCCCGGGCTACACGGCGGCAGTAGGCCCGCAAGCGCGGGCAGCGGCTGCAGCGGATGATGGAACGATTGACGGTGGAGAGGGTCATGCGCCGAATGTAATCCGCGGCTAAAGCCGCGACTCGGCATTACCGCTGAGGCGGCACGGCGGCGCCCGTCTACGAGCAGGTGCCGAGCCGCGAGTTCACTCGCGCGGCTAGGGGAACCGGATGGGTATCCCCTGGCGCACACTACTCTGGATTGTGAATGCCTGCACCGCGATCGCGGCGCCGAGCAGCCAGGGGCGCAAGCGCGGTGGGGCCGCCGCCGCCGCGCCGAGCACGCTGAGGCCGGCCAGGGCGGTGTAGCTGTTCACCCGGCCGACGCTTGGCCGCTCGCCCAGCAGCGGATTCGATTCGCGGAAGCCAACCCAGCCCTGGCG
>Ga0137403_10003274_pt1 | contig 19480 bp, 21 predicted proteins | sample CZOMad2_1_16fung_FD_122057 | JGI IMG/M metagenome (GOLD analysis project Ga0137403, IMG submission 122057) | Vadose zone soil fungal communities from Angelo Coast Range Reserve, California, USA - CZOMad2_1_16fungal (Hybrid Assembly) | ecosystem: Environmental > Terrestrial > Soil > Vadose zone...
TTCATAAATTTACAAGCTATCTTTTTAGGATTAAAAACTTGTGTTTTCTGTTTTATGTTTGTATGGTTTCGTGCTACCCTTCCTAGACTTCGGTATGATGGTTTAATAGAACTTTGTTGGCTTAATTTATTACCTGTAGCGGTTGCCTTAATAATCCTAGTACCAAGCATAATGGTTGCTTTCGATATAACTCCTTACTAAATCATTCATCCTTTTATTTAAGTTAAACATAAATAAAATACTTTTGTGATTTATAAAGCATAAAATCTATAAAGTATCAAATTTTTCTATTAAAAAAAATCAAAAATTAAACAAAACACATTAAATATTTCTATCAGCGAAAATATCTTAAAAAAATTTTAGCATAAAAAATATCAAATTAAAAAAAAAGTAGTTTGATAAATTATCTAAATTGCAGTTATTGATTTTTTTTTTTATTTCTCTCATTTTAGTTTATATTCTTTCATCTTACTTCGTTTACCTTCCTACTCTGCTAAGCAATCGCCTAAAAGGGCTGCCCTTTTTCGCTTTTTTTTAAAACCCTTCTAAAGGCCTAAGGTATAAAGGGCAGGGAGGGGCAGCGAGGAATGGGAGGGGGGGGGGGCATTAAGGGAGAGGCTATCCATCTTTTTAGCTTAAGCCTCGTTAAAATGTTTGCTAAATTAAAGGGTTTGAGTGATGCTAAGGCGGGATAAAAGTAAAAATCAGAGAGAGTTCTATTTATTATAATTACCTTACTTTTATTTTCTAAATATAATTAGTTAAGATTTACGACACTAATCTAATAAACTTGAATAATCATTTTTTTCTGCTAATTTTATCGCTCTTATACACACTCTTTATTTTTATAATATGACATGTTTTTTTTACTAAAGATTATTATATTAGATCTATTTCTAAGTAGCAGAAATTAAAAAACAAAATAAAATAAAACAAATATAAAATGAGTTGATTATTTTTTCTATTTAGTTCCATTACTTCAGTTTCCTTGCTTTAAATAGATAAATTAACAGTCTAAATTTACTTTTTTTTTAAAAGTATTATGAACTCTTTTTAATTATTATTCTATTTTTTTATATTGCATAAGTAATTAATCATTTAAATTTTTTCTATTTCCCTTTTTTTCTTTTTTAATCATTTTAAGTTTCGCTTCTCTTCCTCTTATAATCCCCTCCCTTTTTGTTCTCTGCCCTTTGTCTTGCTTTGGGGAGGGGTAAGGAAGGGGGAGTATCAAATTCTTTTCAGTTTATTTTCTTGTTTACAATATAAGGATTATAATTGGAGTATGCAAAGTTTTAAATATTTAATAATCTAAAATAGAAATTAAGTTAGTAAATTTAATTAAGTTTATATTAACCATACCTGTGTTCAATTTAAAAAAAGTTTTTTTTTTAATTTAATTTAAATCGGTTTTATATTTTTCCTTGATTTTTAATCAGGAGCTTTTTTTTTAAAAGCCTTAAAATTTTATTACTATTATTAATTTCTTTCAATATTAATTAAAAATGAAGATTTAATTACTTTTATTTTATCTTAGTGTCTATTTATCTCTTTACTCCTTTTTAATCTCATTCCTCTCCTCTCACTATTTAGCTTTAATAAAAGCTAGGTCTACTTTAGTTAGCAAAAAGACTAATTGCCCCAATTAAAGTAAATTTTAGGTAGGCTTAAGTGTGAAAAGGGAGGTAAAATTTATAATAAGCTTAAGAACGTAGATCTCGTTCCTTTAAAAAAACTTCTAAAGAAAAAAAAAAACAAATAAAACGCATATTGCCTAATTATCATGTATTTTCTTTATTCTTTTAATTAATTAAGGTCTTTTATTTAGTCTACGATTTAAATTTAGATAATTCTTTTTTTTAAAGAGGTAATAAATGTATTCTACTGAGAAGTAGATTAGTAAAAAATAAAAAAAAAAACTTTAAATTTTATGAGATTATTAAAAGGTCATGTTATTTTAAGATTAGTTAATTCTTATTTAGTGGATTCTCCTCAACCCGCTAATATTTCTTATTTGTGGAATTTTGGGTCTTTACTTGGGGTTTGTCTAATTTTACAAATTTTAACTGGTGTTTTTTTAGCAATGCTTGAATTCAGTTAATGCGTTGCCAAATTTATTTACTTCCTGTATTAAGTGGAACCAATAAGTTTATTTGCATAATATTTAAATAGTTACAGTTTAAATATTAGATGCAGCCTACTTTAAAAATCCTTCAGTCCAAGCGCGGATAGCTAAAGACGGATTCAGCCTTCCCTTTTCCTCGCTAAAGCGTCTAATGGTAGGGGAGCAGAAGTGAAAAAAATTTTAAAAATTTACTGTATGCTGGGACATTTTCTTTAAATTAAAATACTGAATTATAAGTAAGTTAAAAAATTTTAAAAAATAAGATACAATCAGCAAGAGATAAGATTTTTATTTAGAATTGCTAGCCTTCTTTCCCGCTAAGTGCTTAATTCATTTTATCGCTCTGCCACGCTTCTGCTATAATTATAAAAATAAAAACCAAATTTGGTTTTTTATTTTGGTTTTTTTTTTTAATTTTTAGCGAATCAAGGCTATTCTGCTAAACTAAAAAAAAAATTTTTTTTTTTTTCTGATTATAGTTTAAAGGTCATGTATAGCAGGTTTAAGATATCTACGAGCCTTAGCCTCGCTTTCTTGTATTAAAGGGGAGGTAAACGCGACTATGTAAGAAGTCCGGCTTTATCGGTTAGAGTGAGTGATAATCGCGGAGTATTTATAATATCTAGCGTAGGAAAAGAATTAAGATTAATCAAGGTCTATTTACTTAAATTCATTATAAAAGTTAAATAGTTTAAATCGGAGCTTAAATTTTTAAATAATATTTTTACTCTTCAGAGATTATACGTAAAATAAAAAATTAAAGTTTTATAAGATAGAATCCGAATATATTAAATAATTAACTAATAATTTATATTTTAAAGTATTACGTATATTTTTTCTTCCTTTTAAATTATTGTAGATAAATTTCAGCAAACAATAACAATCCTTTTCCTTAAGTTTAAAACTGTTTATATAATAGAATACGAGAAATAAGAGTGCGCCCAGCTAAAGTGGATACATTAATAGAATAATTTTGGTTTTTTTTTTAATAATAAGCTAAACATGGTTAATTAAATTTTAAGTTTATAAGAAAAATCAAATATAAATAAGCATTCTAAAATATAAATCAATTTTATTAGGAATATATGGGCATTATCTCTATGAATTATTTATAAATTTCAATATTAATGTAATGAGTTTTTATTTTTCAAGTCTGTTAAAGGATATCTCAAAAGACGGAATGGACATTCCTATACAGCTTTAATTTTTTTAAGCGCTTTAAGTCCGTGGTTTATAATTGGATTTTTTGACGGTGAAGGGTGTTTTACCGCTTCAATTAATAAAACCAAACATCTCGTTTTGGATATGCCATTCGTTTAGCTTTTCAAGTGGAATCTCATTCTAGATATCGTGAATTATTAGAATCAATTCAACTCTTTTTTAAAACTGGTTCTATAATAAAATCTAGTTATCGTGAAACATATCAATACAGGGTTAAATCTAGGGAAGGATTAGATATAATAATTAAACATTTTTATCATTATCCTTTGCTAACATCTAAACGACAAGATTTCTATTTGTTTTCATTACTGTATGATATGATTTGTAAGAAAGTACCTTCTACACAGAAAGGGTTTCTTCACTGTTTAGCTATAATTAATAATATAAATAAACCTATTAATTTGGATAAGTTATTATATTTCACTAATATTTATGATAAATTGCCTGAACTAATACTACCTCCAGTAACCTTGTCCAACTGTTCCCTTTTAATATTTAAGCCTTGGTGGATAGTTGGGTTTAGCTGTGGAGAAGGTTCATTTACTTATTATACTAAAAAGTATATAGGTAAATCCTTAGTTGAAAAATAACATCACACATTAGTATTATAAATTTCTCAAGACTCTAAATATGTATATATTTTAAAAGCTATTAATTCTTACTTTGGCGTAGGAAACATTTTCTCAGAAAAAAGAGGAATTTAAAAATTTAAAATTAATATTTTAGAAATGATTCAACATATACTTATTCCCTTTTTAAACAGTTATCCACTATTAGGCTTTAAGCGTCAACAATATGAAATTTGGATTAAGGCAGTTGAAATAAGATTAACTTTTATTAAATACTCGCCTGAACGAGAGGCTAAATTATCTTCAATACTTAAAAGTTTAACAGCATTAAGAGATAAAACCTAATTAATTATGAACCTTAATTATATAATAAAATTTTGATTATTTAAATCTTTACCTTATATCTAATTAATGAGCTATCTGCAGGTTACTTTTTTAATCACATTTAAATTATTATACCCAGTATGCTGTCTATTGCCATTTATTAGTAATATGCACCACGCCTACGGAATTGTTTAACGGATACTTTTCAAATGGCAGCCAAAGTTTTAAGTTATCTTCAGCTTTTTTTGTCTCTTTTTTTGTTTTTTTAATAATTATGAATAATTTAATTATTTAATGTACTGCGGCATTACCAACCACACGTTGATTTTGCTTTTAGCTCTGTTGAACATATTTTATTTATAATGTGTTCTTTAAATATCGTTATATTTCTGGAAATTCTAATAAATTAAATACTATTATTTAATAGTAAAATGTTTAATAAAGGAACAATCAGAAGATGTTATATAAATATCTCAGAGACTACACACGATAATAGTCATTAGGTTATATGATATAGTCCCAGAGCTTGTTTACTCGCGATTAATTTAGATATAATGTCTTTATCTTTTTTTTTAAGAAATCTAAGTCAATCTTCATCGATACATCCACATGATATAAAAAGATTGTCTCAAATATCTTCAGAGTTTTTACAATGGCTATCTGGGTTTGTAGATTCAGAAGGCAATTTTTTAATTAGTCCTGATGCTAAAGGAAATGTGGCTTTTAAATTTAGAATAAGATTACATAAAGATGATTTATCAGCACTTGAATATATAAAATTTATGTTAGGGGTGGGTATAATTAGGATAGAAGGTAATTCTGCTATTTATATAATAAGTAAATTAAAGGACTTAATAGAAATTATAATTCCTCTATTTAGCACTTATCCTTTATTGAGTACAAAACACCTAGATTTTTAAAGCTTTAAACAAGCCTTAGATATAAAAAATAAATCCAATACTCCTAAGTTAAATTTAGAAGATTTAAAGTTTATTATAGACATAAAATCTAGTATGAATAGAAATAGAATAGAAAATGAATTAACTTTACCCGAAATTCCCTCATCCAATCTCAGATCTAGTACTAAAATAAATATATATTTATTACTAGGTTTTGTAGAAGGTGATGGAACCTTTGGAATTAAAAATTTGGTACCGTATTTTCAAGTAGCTCAACATAATAAAAATATTTCCGTTCTTAATTTAGTCAAAGATTTCTTAGTAAAATTAGCTATAGATTCTTCAATCCCAAATTGTGTTACGCCTTTAAATTCAATAAGCATTTTTACTAATAAAAAAACAAATGTCTCTAGTTTGGTAGTAAGTGATATTGATGTACTCTATTATTATATTTTACCATTGTTTAACTCTGTTACTTTTTTTACACGCTGTGGATTATAAACTTTGAAGGATAGCACTTAAAATTCATAAGTTTGGTTATTTTTATTTAGCTGAAGGTAGATCTTTAGTTTTAGCTTTAGCTCGCTCTATGAATAAACAAAGGTATACAACTAACATTACTGGAGCTGCCGTAGCTCCTATTCAATCAGAGATTGATAATTTATTTTATTTTCCAAAAATCCGCCTTTTAATATTAAAAGTGGACTAAATCATTCTGTGTTATCTGAAAAATTTACTGTTGAAAAAGGAGGTAGATCTGGATTTATAGTACATGTTTACAAAAAGGATGGAGTGATGGAGGAAATTAAGGGATCACCATTTAAAACTTATGGTGAAGCTCATTTAGTCATAGGTTTAAACCCTAGATCTAGAGCAATAGGTAGAAATATTGATACGGGTAAGTTATTTAAAAGTATATACTTATTTACTTACCTTCCAATTAATAAATAAAAAGATTTAAATATAAAGACATGGACTGACTATTCTATTTAATAATTATCGCAAAAAATAACAAGCTTTTGATTATGAGAGATGTAAATACAGGATGGGCTTTGAGATATGCACATGCTAATATTGCTTCATTCTTCTTTATCTTCGTCTACGCTCAGATTTTTGCATTTATTTAAAACTACTTGACTATCATTTTTAATATTATCTTTTTTTTAATACTACTTTTTTCAAAGGAATTATTGATCATTTCTTAAATATAATTAAACCTTTATCTAATTCTATTTATACTTCTAATAATCACACTATGTCGAGTCTTCAATGTAATTATTTTTTTTAATATTTTGTAGGCTTTTCTGATGCAGAAGCTGCATTTATGATTAATATTAAAAATAATAAAGAAGTACATTTTGTATTTTAAATTACTTTATATATTGAAGATGTAGCTATTTTATATGCGATTAGAGATAAATTGAGAATAAGCATTTTTTTTTAATCAAAGGAAAAACTTGTAGTTTTTATATACATTCCTTTAGAATTATAATAGAAAAAATTTTACCTGTTTTGGACGAATATAATTTACTCATATAAAGAATAGTAAATATAAATAGGAGACAAATTATTCTATTAACAAATTATGATTAGAAAAATCGCGATCTTTAAGTATCAATACTTTTAATAAAATAGTGGATCTTAAAAATGGTATGAATAATTTAAGAACTTACTATGAAGGATATCTTTTATCTAATAGGATGGTTAATCAAAATGGGCTGGTTGTATTTGTTGAAGCCTCCAAAGGGGAGAGATGGTACTTTTATTTTAGTAATTTTAGTGTAGTTTTTGGCAATACCTCAAAAAAAATTAAAAAAAAAAATATTAGAAGAAATATCTTATTTTCTACAAAATATCCCTCTTTCACCACCTTACAAAAATTTAATTATTCGTAATAAACCTAATTGTATTATTAAAAACAATAAGATTGCTTATCAATAAGTTATAATTGATATGGATGTTTTATTTCAATACATATATCTTTTCTTTAAAAATTTGTCTTTTTATAGCAGAAAAGAAATAGAAAACATTTTTATAATGGATCCTTCTTTTGATATACATTCAGGACAAAGTCATTTAATTTTAGCTAAATAATATTCTTTAGATAAAGGAAGTAGAAAAGGGTTTAAAGTATACATTTCTAAATAAAAATGGAGTAGAAATTAAAGGGTAAGCCTTTGATAGTTTAGATCTGGTGGTAAAGTTATAGCTTAAAATTCAGTATTTTCTATAAAAAATAATCTGGATACTATTAAAATATATAAAAAAGAATATACCTTTTATTTTTAACCTAAACCAAGATTATAAAGAGTAGTTTATATTTATGCAAACGGGCCTAAATATTTTAATTTCTATTAAATTAAAATATTTAAAGCTACAGTCTATATGCTAAAAAATTCAAAAAGAATAATGTACCGTGTAAAACACTGCCTTCGCTTATTATTTTTATTAGGTAAAAAAAAATATTCTTGAATAATTAGCAAGGAATTACAATCTTCAACGATCCTACGTCTGTATTCCTTAATAATGGTAATTATTTTTTAGAAAGTAGTATAATTTCAAATTATAATCTGGAATATGAAATGATCTAATCTTCCATAATTTATTTAAAAGTTCGCCAGCAGATAGGAGGTGATAGGTATATTATTCTAGCCTAAGCCTTAAGCCAGCCCTTCATTACGGCTAAGCCCTTCAACTATTTAAAAATATAATATTTTTATTATAAATACTAAAAATGTTTATATCTTATAAACTTATTTTTACTTTTTTAAATCTAAATTTAATATAAATATTGGGAGATTGCATATAGGAAGAGGTTTATATTATAGTTCTTATAGAGAACCTAGAGTTCTTTTATGGACTATTGGAGTAATTATTTTAATACTTATGATGGCTAAAAATATGTGGCCTAATTGGGAAGATCATTTTACAGTTTATATTTCTAGTACTAGTTTATATGGTTCAATATTACCTTTTAATAAATCTAGAACTAAAGCATTAGTTAGAATAGGGCCTCATAACAAAAAGATTCTAGATATTATAATTTGTGGAATGTTAGGTTATTTTAGGACAGATAAGATTCCAGGAAAATAATAAAATAGTATTCGATTTAATATTGAACAAGGTATTAATAATAGTGCATATATTCATCATTTAGCATTATCTGTTTATAAATTAGGTTATTCTGCTCGTCTAATTTCTAAATTAATCGAAAAATAAAGGTTTACAACTATTAATCGTTTTAATTATAGACTAACTTTTTTAATTTTTACTAATTTTTTGTGGATTTACGATTCTTTTTATAAATTCGTAGATGGAGTAAGATTTAAATGTGTTCCTTTTTGGATAGATGAATATTTAACATCGTTAGGTTTATGTCATTGGATTATGCAAGATGGTTCTCGTCCACCTGGTCAAGGCTTAAATATAGCTACAAATAGTTTTAAGTATAATGATTGTAAATTTCTTGCTAACATTCTTACAAAAAAAATATTATTTTAAAATGAGTGTTATTAAGACAGGTGTACCGAATCAATGGCTCTATCGATATGAAAAAAATCTATGCCTTTATTAGTACAAATTGTTCAGCCTTATATAATATCAGAAATGCAGTATAAGTTAGTTGGATACTTAAAATAGTAAATGATCTATTTTCAAAGTCCTAGTTTTTAGAGCAAAGCGTAACTTGTATTAGAAAGCATTGTTAATTATATAAATAATAAAAAGCTAGAATACCTTAACAGAGGTATTAGTTTTAAATAAACTGGCTATGTTGGTGTTAACGGTTAAAAAAATCATACTTATTTTAAGACCGTCGGTTGAATACACGATCGCTACAGACTGGTTCACCAATGGGTATCTGAAATGATGCTTAATGTACAGTCGAAGTTCTTAGTATCTTATACTTTTTTTAATTATAGAGTACTACTTAAGGCTCTAATTAATATTTATTATAAAGAGTGATTAATGTTATCACTTGAGGATTAATAACCAAATAGAGTATAAGTCTACTAATTTTAGTACTATATATAGTAGATTAGAACTAGACAGCTTTTTTAGGTGTAATAAATAGCCTAAAACGGTGCGAGATGTATAATAACCTTAATTTTTTAAGTAGTTTTACTTTTCCTACTATAATGTCTAATAGGCTTTCAGATATTATGAATAAACAAAAAATTAGACCTGTAGCAGTTTTTGAGAATTTACATTTTTCTAAAAAACGAGATCAAGCAAAAGATTATTTAAAAGATTTAGCAGGAATTTATATGATAATTAATCTAGTAATTGTAATTCATTTTACGTAGGAAGTGCTACGACAAATAGATTATATACACGTTTAATGAAACATTTATATTATAAAAAGGGTAATTTGCGTATAGCCGCTTCAGTTAAAAATATTAGGATTAATATTTTTTGCATTTGTTGTCATTGATATTTTTCCTGAAAATATAACTGATAAAAATAACTTTATTTTATTAAGTCTTGAGCAATATTATATTGATCTTATAAAACCAAATTATAATATTTTACAGTTAGTTGGTAATTATTTTGGATATAAATACACTTTGGAGACTATTCAACGTATGCGTAAAAATTATAGTAATATTCGTCGTGAAAAAATCGGAAGTTTAAATAGAGGAATATTTTTATCATAAAAAACTCGAGAGTTAATGCGCAAAGCAGGTTTAAATAGACTCAAAATGTCTCAAGAATCTAGATAAAAATGTAATACAAGAGGACTTAATATCACATTAATACGACTCAGTGATAAAAAATAGTGGGTAATTTCCATTCTGTAATACAAGCAGCTAGATATATAAAATGTGGAGATAAACCATTAGACGTGCGTTAAAATCAAATGGAATAGTTAAAATTATTTACAAAGTTATATGCGAAAATCCTGTAGCGCTTATGTAGCCTTCCAGCCTTCGCTACTTTACTCACCTATAACTAAAAACTCCCGCTAAAAAGCGAGCCAAAGCGAAAAAGGGGAAAAGCAGGACCAGAAAATCATAAAAATTTTTAAATAAATTCTAATCATTTTTAGACTTTTCTTCTCTAAGATCTTGCAATCGCGGAAAAATTTAAGGTTAATTTCTCTTTATACCGTAGTCCTACTAATTAATTATGTAATTTATATTTAACATAGTATTTTCATTAGTAGATTATTCTGACAGGAATAATGTATAAGGATTACTTATACGGCTATGCTTGTGAAAACGGTTAACGTTATTAGCGAAGACCGTCGGTTGTTTAACGATCGCTACTGACTGGGTCACAGGTGGGTGCTTGAAAAGGTGCTTAATGTACAGTCGAAATTCCTACTTATTTAAAATTAAAGGCTCCTTATATTAATATGCTTATATATTTATATACTTATAAATATTATAGTCTTAATTAATTAAGTTTAATACAGGATTAGTTAATAAGGTAAACATCAATGATAATCGTTTTGCTGTCGGTACCTCATAGCCTTAAAAAATAGGTTTTTAATTAACATTAATAGTAAATAGGTAGGGTTTGTATGTTTTACCATATGGTCAAATGTCATTGTGGGGTACCCCAAGCTATAATTTACAAATGATATTTTTACCTATAATTCTAAAACGAAATTTACAATTATCAACTATTATTAATAAAAAAATTTCCGAATCAGATAATAAAGATATTTCTAAGTTAATAGAAATATTTATAGGAATTTTAGATGGTGATGGTTATTTTGATATTGGAGCTCAAAAACAATATAATAAAAATCCTAAAACTAATCCTAAGTCTACAATCAGAATTAGATTAGGAATCAATTTACAATTTAAAGATAAAGAATTATTAGAATTATTAGAAAATAGATTAGGTATAGGGAAAATAGATTATTCTAAATCTAAAGAGCAATATAGATTAATTTTATATAAAAAAGATATATTAAACGTTATTTATCCTTATTTACAAAAAAATAATATTGAATTTTTAACTTTCAATAGACGGAATCAATATTTTTTATTTAAATATATCTTGGAAAATGATATTAAACATTGGGAAAGTTTAAATTTAGAACAAATTAATAATTTATTTAAAAAGTCTAATAAGCAACTTGATTTTTCTGATATAATTAATTTACCTTATTTTAAAAATTGGTTAGTTGGATTTACAATAGCTGAAGGTAGTTTTCATATAAAATCTAATGGTAAAGCTCATTATTCTATAGTACAATCTGGATATGAAAATTATCAAATTATTAAAGCTATACATTATTTTATTAAAGGTCCAGAATATCTAAACTATAAAATTAAACCTGAAAATAAAAAAATATATCGAATATCTTTTTCATCTAAAAAAGATTTACTCTTTATTATAGAATTTTTTGAAAGTAATAAATTATTAGGATTAAAAAAATTACAATTTGATAATTGGAAATCTTATATTATAAGTAATAATAACATTAATAGTAGTGCCCCAAATGTTATATTATCTAAAGTATCTAATAATTATTTATTAAATAATAATAATAATAATATTAATAATAAGGATTCCAGTAATTAATAAAAATTATTTAAATTTAATATATGGTTTGTTATTAGGTGAAAGTTTAATATTTAAAAATAACAAAGAAATAAAAATAATAATAAAAATAGAAGGTAAACACATATCTTATATGAGAGATATCTGTAAAAAAATTTCAAATTTAGGGTATTGTGAACAAAATTTACCAAAAATAATAACAAAAATAAGAAAAAAAGGTAAATTAAATAAATTAATGCTATTACATACATATAATGATAATAATTATTTAGAATTATTTAATAAATGGTATGTAGATAAAATTAATAAAAATATACCTGCGGACATATTTATGTATTTTAATGAAGAATCTCTAGCTTATTTGTTGATGACAGAAGGAAAAATAAAAAATAGAAATTTATATTTAAATATGAAACAGTTTAATAATAGAGATATTGAATTTATGAAACAATTTTTAGAAAATAAATTTAAATTAGATCAAATTAATTTAAATAATTATTATTTAGAATTTAATTCTAACAATATTTTAAAAATTTACAATATAATAAAACCTTATATTTTACCTTCTATGAAATTTAAATTTATTACTTAATATTTATTATTAGATACTGTATTAGTTTAATATAATATAGTCTTATTAATATATTATAATATGTAATACCTAAATAAAAATATTATTTTTAATAAGGCAATATAATTGAAAACTGGTCAAAAATATTTATTTGTTATATATCTAGACCGTAGGTAGTTTAGGCTATCTCGACAGAGTGGTCCAATTATGGGTGTCTGAAATGATGCTTAATGTGCACTCGAATTTTTATTTGAATTTTATTCAACACAAGGCTTAGCACAGTACAGGGTATATTTGTAATAACAAATAATTTATTTATCTAGATCTATCAGATTTTTTTAGAATAAATGTCTTAATTCTATGTCTCCCAAAAGAATAAGAATATACAAATATATTATAAAATTTAGGCTACAGTAATTACGAACTTATTGAGTGCTGTTCCTGTTTTTGGTAAAGATTTAGTGGAACTTATCTGGAACATTTTTAAAGCTAATTTAAAATTTTAAAAAAAACTTAATAAATATTATTAGTACGAATTATCCTTTAAAGGAAATGGAGAATATATTTTATTATTTTATTTTTTATTACATAATTTTGCCTTTAGCTCTAATTGGATTTTTGGCTTTTAGTATTGAATTTTAAGTTTTAGAGTCATCCATTAAAAAGGGCAAAAAGGAATTACCTAGGATAGGAAAAATAAATTGGGGAAAGGTACGTAAAGAAAGTCCATTAACTGCTTTAGAAATAAATAATTTACTGTCCATTCCTTATAATTTTTTCGGTAGATTAGCAGGAATAATAGATGGTGATGGATACTTATCAATTGTAAAATCAGATAAAAAGAGAGGTTATACTTCTATTTCTTTTAAAATAGGATTAGTTGAAAAGGATTTGCCTATGCTTCAAAAAAAGAAGGAGAGTCTTAAATATAGGACGAATAAATGGTCCTTATCAAAACATTAAAAGACAACCTGTAGTGTACCTTGTTTTTAATAAAACAGAGTTATAACAAGTATTATTCCTTTTATTCCTTTATCATAAAATTTTCTTTTTGACTGACACGAGGAGATCTCAATTTTAAAAAGCTATTTATTTTATGGTTTCGGGTGAGACTAAGATTACTAATAACCATTCTGAAAGTGAAAGATCTTCTACTTTTTATAGTACTTCTTTATTACCTGTATTACCTTAAAATACTCAAGGTTATCTTGATTTACTATTTTTTAAATCTTGGGTAGTAGGATTTACTATTTTAGAAGGATCCTTTTTTATTTTAAAAAAAAAATTAGACGCTTGCTTCGAATTACGACAACGGTCACACCTTTTTTTATTTGCAGTTTTTAAGCTTTTGTTTAAAACGTCTAATAAAATTGGGTTAGAACAAGAAAAGTATGCAAAATTTTCAGTTTCTTCAAAGTCGGATATATAAAATGTTATTAATTTTTTTTTATCTTCTCAAAACCCTTCTTTATTAGGAAATAAATTAGAACAATATAACTTATGGCTTGTAAATCTTAGAATAAGTAAACGTTATAAACATCTTAATTTTCCCGAGACCTCTTCTTTAAACCTTAATAGCTAAAGTCTACCTTCAGGCAAGTGTATTTAAAATTTAATTTTAGCAATAAACACCTCGGATAATAAAAATTTACCTTTTTGCTGGAAACAATCTTTTATAATTGGTACTTTAATACTAAAGTAAAAATCAATTATAAGATTTAATCAGCAGTTTTATATTAAAACCCCACGAGTTTACGGTAAACTAATTTAATTAGAAGATGAACTCTATTAGTTGTATTCATTTTATTTAGATAATTTTTTTTTTTGCTCTAATACATTAGATCAGAGATTTGCTTTTTTATTTACCTTTTTAATTTTACTTAATAAAGTAGTGTTAAGCAAATAGTTTATTTATAATCATTAATTTATCTTCACTGCGATAAGGACTCCGCTGCTTTCAGGCCTAATATTTAAGAAGGGAAAGGCGTATTAGTATTATGAATATAATTTCAAAGGGGGGTGGTTTTAGCGTAAGTAATGCCACATTAAACAGATTTTTTTCTCTTCATTTTTTATTACCATTTGTACTTGCAGCATTAGCAGCAGGACATTTACTTGCTCAAAAAAAATAAAAATGTAGGGCCTTTAATAATCTAGATTATTATTATTTGGATAACACTATATGCTGTAATAATTTAATATTTAACAGCAAGGTAATATAACCTTCAGAGAATTTACGTGTTACTTCTATAATTTTTTTTCTTTAAATCTAAGTTTATCTGTGATTAATTAAATTTTAAGATCAGTAAATTAATCAAATAAATAATAAAAATAGGAAGATGATAAATTCCGCTATTTAAAATATGATATACTAATTAAACACTTAAAAATAATTTATCTAAATTTATTGAAATGATAAAGATAAAATTTTGGTAAACTGTTTTATCTATTTAAGCTCCATTATATGTAAGATTTAAGATATAAGTTAAAAAAAATATATGTTTTTTCGACAGTGTCTGTATAACTATGTTTTAATTAGAGCTTATTCTTAAATTTAATTCATATGTTAATTTAATTAGCTTTATTCCTTTATGTTTAATTTCTAATAAAGAGTTAGAGAATGACACACGTTTAGATACGAGATTAGTAATTAAACCTGTCATTGATAAAGAGGTAGATGGAATTAATAATTCAAAAAAAAGTTAGAACTCCTTTATTAACTCATTTTTAAAAATCTCAATTTCAATTATCAGATTATTTACAACAAATCTTAGTAGGTAGTTTATTAGGTGATGCTCATGTTATAAAATTTAATATTACTATTAATAGTAAATCTAATGCTCGAATACGGGTTTTACAAAGTTTAAATCAAGCTGATTTGATATATCATTTTTATGAGTTATTTAAAGAATTTTCTTATACTGAACCTAAAATTAATAGTTCTTTAATTAAAGAAACTGGAAATATTCGAAAAAATATTCATTTTACGACTAGAAGTTTATCTTGATTTAATGAAATTTATTAATTATTTTATAAAAACAGAGTAAAAGTAGTTCCAAACAATATTGATGAATTATTAACATCAGTAGGACTTGCTTATTAGATTATGGGAGATGGATCTTGGGTAGATTCTGGATTAAGATTGCATACTAATAATTTTAATAAGAAAGAAGTAGAATTGTTAAATAATGTTATTAATACTAAATTTAATTTAAATTCTTTAATTTATACAGCTAATAAATACAAGTCACAGTATACTATATATATTTCTAGTAAAAAAATCGATAGTTTGAGATCTTTAGTTTCACCTTATTGTCTTACCTTCTTTTTCATATAAATTAGGAATAAAATAAAGTAATCATTTTTTAAATAAGACGCTTCATGAACATGGATCAAGTAATCCTAATGGTATAACAGGAAATGGTGATAGATATACAATGCATCCTTATTTCACTTTCAAAGATCTTGTAACAATTTTCTTATTTTTACTTGTATTATCTGTTATAATTTTTTGGTATCCTAATTTATTAGGTCACTCGGATAATTATATTCCAGCTAATCCTATGCAAACTCCACCATCGATAGTACCAGAATGGTAAACATTTAGATACCATGCCTGAGAGTAATCTTTTGAATAATATACTTTGCTATATGCTGGAAATTTAATAAATAATTAAAACAATCAGCAGGTAAAAAAACCAAAAATCTTTTTAATACCTTAGAGACTTTATGCAAAGTTCCAATTTAGATTTAATTGGATAAAGATAAAGTCCAATTAGTCTTAATATTATAAAATAACTAAAAAAAAATAACACTTAGATTATTAAGATTCTTTTTAATCTGATAATTTATTTAAGTTTAGTAAGTATTCGATTTTATGTAATTTCCGGTAAGAGATTAACGCGAAGTGAAAGGTTCAATTTAAGTTTAAGTAATATAGAAAACGAAATAATTATTGGTTTATTATTAGGTGATGGGCACATTTATCAAAGGTTTTTTAAAAATAATTGTAGATTTATTTTCGGACAAAGTGCAATACGAATACAACATATTGCTTATTTTAAGCATGTGTATGGTATCTTTAAACAATTTTGTGCTATAGCGCCTGAATTTAAAATCTGAAGAGATAAACGCACTAATACTAAGTATCAATCATCAAGTTTTACTACTTTATCTTTGCCTTGTTTTAATTTTTTTAGAGAGTTATTTTACCTTTAAGGTAAAAAAATAGGTACCTAAAAAAATAGAAGAATAATTAAGATATAGAGGTTTAGTTTATTGAATAATGGATGATGGTTCAATAAAAAATAAAGGTTTACATCTTAATACTTATGGATTTTCGGATGATGATATAGAACTTTTATTAAATAAAATACATTGAAGACTAAATTTTTACTTAAATGTTCTATGTGTAATCATAAAATGGGTAAAAGAATATACACATGGAAAGAAAGTATTAAATTATTACGCATAAACCTTTTTAAATACACACATAAAAATATGTTATATAAAATTGGTATTTCATTTTAAATATTAAGACTTATTTTGATTTATTACCATATTATGCTATTTTAAGATCAATACCAAATAAACTACTTGGAGTTATAGCAATGTTTGGATCTTTATTAATTTTATTAGTTCTTCCTTTTACAGATCTTTCTAGAGTAAGAGGTAGTCAATTTAGACCAGCTATGAAATTAGCTCACTGGTTCTTTATTGTTAATTTCTTTATTTTAATGTGGATCGGTAGCCAACATCCTGAAACACCTTTTGTTGAAATAGGTCAAATTTCTACAGCCTTTTATTTCGCTTGGTTTTTAGTTATAGTACCTATATTAGGTATTATAGAAAATACTTTAATAGATCTTGCAATATCATCTGACTCTTTTACTCAAGCTAATGGAAAATAAGATAATTAATTTTTATATTTTTTTTATATATTTTATTTTTATTTTTATATAACCATTACGTTTTATCTTCTCTCAAAAAAATCATAAACTCATTTTAGATAATCATAATCATTCGTTTTTGCTTTATTATATAATTCTTGTTTATATTCTTTTATTTTTTTTTTATTATTTATTGCTTCAACTTTCATTACCCCAAATTCTTTATATGGTATAAGAGATTGTGGCAGCAGAAAAATAAGAAATAGAGGGCCTCTATCGCATTATTTTTAAGGAAAAAGATCTATCTATTTTAAAATAAGTATTATGTATAAATATCTTAAGATATAAAACATAATATGTTATTTTAATGAAAGATATAACAATGCCCTGTTCTAAAAGAATAACAACGTTGCTGGAAACAAAAATTAAATTTTTAATTCAAAAGTCGTATATCTTTTTTAATAAGATTTTACTTTTCGTTTTGTAACTATAATTAATTTTTAATTTTCAGGATTTCAAATTAAGCTAATATTCCTCTACGATTCCTAAATTATTATTATCAATATTATAACCCCTATTTTAAAGCTAAAAATTTAATTTATTATATTAATAAAGATAAATATAATTATTCTTTTTTTTTATTTTTATTTTTTAATATATATTTTTAGCTTTGAAAAATAAAAAAAAAATTTTTTTTAAGGCTAATAATTTTAAAGAGAGAATTAACAATAGTGTTTACTAGTCAATTATTTAATATTTAAAAAAGAGCATTATATGGAAATCAAATATTTAAGTGATTAAAAAAAAAGAAGGTCTTTTATATTAAATATTTCTATTAAAGTAAATTAGCTATTAATTAAAAAAAAGGAATAAAAGAAGAAATGTTATGATTTTTTTAAGTATTTTAATCTTTATCTTAGCGATGTCGCTACCTTTCTTTAAAACTCAAATTACTCCCATTTTTTTTACCAGAATAGCAGCTTTAGTTTTTATTTATGCCGGAGTATTAACTTTTAATGCTTTATATATTCAGTCAATTGGATCAGGTATAGGTATTTATAGTGGTTTATTCCAAATAACTTATTATAGTTTATTTATAGAAACTTTCCTTTATATAATAGGTGCTTTTATTTTACTATCTTGGGCATTGGTTAAAAGTTCAGATTCTAAAGAATCAAATGATGACTTAGCCCACCATTTTTTTGAGACATCCGGTTTTGAATTAAAATCCGTTCAGCTTAATAGTAAAAATTATTTAAAAAAAAATAAAATTTTGTCTTCCTCTTCCTTTCCCCTTACACTTTTATCCAAAATAGGGTGGGCGGAGCCAGATATTAATGAAAGTATTTTAGCTCAACAAACTCAATTTAAAAATATTAATAAGGCTAATATTAGTGTAAGTACTTCAATTGAATCAAAAGAATATTCTTTAATTGCGTTATTTAGTATATTAGGTGCTTCTTTTTTATTATCTTCTGGAGATTTGTTATCTATGTATTTAAGTATAGAATTACAATCTTTTGGTTTATATATATTAGCGACAATATATAGAGATTCTGGTTCAGCAACTTCAGCAGGATTAAAGTATTTTTTATTAGGGGGTCTATCTTCTTGTTTAATATTATTAGGTGCTGCTCTAGTATATAATTTTACAGGTTTAACTAATTTTGAATCAATTTATAGTTTAATATCTGTGTTATCTATGACTAATGAAGCATTAGAATTAGTTGGAAATCTTTCATTTTCAGATAATATTAGTCAGGGGCTTAGTTTAGGTTTAATTTTTATTGTAATAGGTTTTTTATTTAAAATAGCAGGTGCTCCTTTTCATAATTGGTCCCCCGATGTGTATGATGAAAGTCCTACTAATGTTACAATATGGTTAACAGTTATGCCTAAAATTTCTATAATTCTGTTTTTATTAGAATTAGAAATGGGAATCGCTATTCACCTGACAGAACCGTGGATCTTATCAGGATCTTTATTTTCCACAAATGTTTTCGATTCTTATCTTCAAGTTAATGTTATTAATGGAGGTTATGTACTTAAAAATATATTTCTTTTAAGTTCTTTACTTTCCTTAATAATTGGAACTGTTGTAGGTTTAGCTCAAATAAGAATAAAACGTTTATTAGCCTAGGGTATATGAGAAATACGAATGTGGGCTTAACTATCAAACTCCGGGGAAGCCCTAAAACTTATGGTACTAAGCAATAGTTTGAAAGGCTATATGTGGATGAAGTAATTACTCATGTACAGTAACAAGCCATAAGATGATGGAAACTGAAATGGGTTATCGCGGATCTAAATCAGTATTTATAGCAAATATTGTAAAAGAGCAACGAGTAGACGGTAGTTATTGCAGA
>Ga0137403_10003275_pt1 | contig 19480 bp, 14 predicted proteins | sample CZOMad2_1_16fung_FD_122057 | JGI IMG/M metagenome (GOLD analysis project Ga0137403, IMG submission 122057) | Vadose zone soil fungal communities from Angelo Coast Range Reserve, California, USA - CZOMad2_1_16fungal (Hybrid Assembly) | ecosystem: Environmental > Terrestrial > Soil > Vadose zone...
GTATTTGGGGTCCTTATCGACGGAAAAATCCTGCAAGAGAATGTCATCGCTAGGGTCAAAGCCGGTGAATGGATGGGGGCAACGGGCCGGGTTGGTTGCTCCTAAATAGCACCGCACCAGGCGGTTGCGGTAGAACAAGTGAAATGAGAACTCGTTGAGGTCAACCCGCCAGGCTAAAATACCAGCAACCAGACTGAGCCCACCCAACCAGGCCGCCAATTGCCAGTATTTGAGCTTACAGGCTTGGCGAGGACGACGTGAATGCCGTAAGAGATGAGCACCAGTGTGCCAGCGATAAAAACATACGGCGCGATTTTCGCAACTAGTTCTAACCCTCGACTCCCATTTTTGCCCGACGTCTTCGGACTCTTACCCGCCAGAACTCCGTACACCGTTGTTGCCGCCCATCCGGCGATCATCGAGATCTTGACTTTTAGCCATCCTGATAGCCACAGCACACCCAAAGGAGAGTAGATTGCCGTCGCGAATAACAGTGCCCAAATGGCGGTGCATATTAACAGCCATGCGGCCAGACGCGCCCACCATTCTTTTCTCTGGTTGGGAAATTGGAGACCCTGCAATCCGACATGCAATACACCGGTCAGCAGAATAATCACTATCAACAGAGGAGCACCGAAGGAGGCCACGGCGGAAGAAGCTGATGTGAGCCTCCCGGAGTCGAGGCCATTCCAATGCCGGAACAAACACGTTAATTCCCGCAGAAGCACTCCGCATAGAACCCCGGCGACAGGTGCCCAGGGCAACATGACCTTGGCGACGGCCCTCTCGCGTTTCCAAAATCCTTTCTCTTTTGGCTTTCTGAGGAGCCAAAGCCAGGCAAGCATCACTGAGCAGGCCATAAGTCGCAAGCCCTTGCAGCACCCCCAGACAAAAAGTGGCGCTGCGGATTCCGCCTCCGGAAAATGTCAGGCCGGTAATATCATCAAGCGGCGCAGTGGCCGGGATTTTGCGCCCATAACGGCGGCTGCGCAGTTCCCGAATCTCACTGAGCTCGACCTCTGTGACTCGATCGAAGTTGGGCATAGGCAACTCCAGTGGAACCCAGCACAAACAAGTTGCCGGGCTGGGCCCAGAGCACCACGCCTCACGGATGCAGATGTGGACACAGAAGTCCAGCCGATACTTCTCGCCAGTTTGTCTTGGTCCGGGGCCTGTTACTTCGAGGGAAGTGGCATTTATTTTGTCCAAAGATCGGCCCAGAGTCAACTGAAAAACCAGACGCTATGCCGATTGGGGAGACCGGGTGTCTGCCGATTGGGAGATCACTCGACTGCGGAGAGAGCTTCCTTGCCAGCACAATGTCCGCTGGCGATAGCACCGTATACGGTGCGTTCTCAACCGGCTCAGCAGCTTCTCTTGCGGACCATCGCCTACTTTTACATAGTTGTAGACGCCTCACGAGGAAGGAGTGCTCTCCAGTAGTGACAAGGCCCGCACCAGCAGACGGTCCAAGATGACGCTACGCAGTCACTGAAAAATCTCGCAATCTACAGCCACAGTCACCTCCGCTCTCGCTCTGGCAGTGGCCGGAGATGACAAAAGAGCTGAGGAGTTGGAAACAATCCGGCGCAGAAGCGTCGTTACGATACTTTTGTCCAGTTCATCGCCTCCGCCTGCGGTTCACGCAGGTGCAGTTGGCTGAAGACAAACTGCTTTTATCCGAACGGCATTGTCAAGCCGCTGGAGTTAATCTGGTCCGCGCGTCACGATTTTGGCGCCATATATGTGTGGGTGATGCGATCATGCCAGCAAAGTTCGTCCTCATCCAGCATGCACCAGGCAAATCCCAGTCCGAGGGACAGTCCCGACAACAGAGAAGCCAGCACGCGCCAGCGCCGGAGTTCTCGCGGTACGGGCTTGCCGTCGAACCGGCTCAGTTGCAGCTTCATTATCTTTAGACCCGGAGTGGTGCCAGCGTGCACCAGAAAAAGGTATTGATAGGCGACCCAAAAAACTCCGGCAATAAACATTCCCCAGCCAGCCGCTTGGGTGAATGGGGGCAAGATGGCGGCAATTCTGAAAAAGACGTACCCGAAACCAGAAAGGGCCATGCACACAATCAGAATGTCAATGGCGCTCGCTCCAACTCGCCGCGTCAACCGCGCCGCTTGCAGCGGGATTTCGAAACCCGGGCGCCGCTCAGCCGGTTCTTCCTCGGCGGCTTCGATCAGAATGCCCCCCAGTGCAGGCGCCGACGAAACTATTTCCGGAGCTTCCAGAATTCGTGGGCGATCCAATACAGGCTCGGCCAGTTCATCCAAAGGTCTTGGCGGAGCAGCCGAACGGGGAAATTCTATGATTCTCGCGGTTGTTTCTGCAGCAACTAACTTAGCGGGGAGTGGCTTCTTTGTGAGGTTCTGAGATTTTGGCTCGGTAGGGACGGCCATTTGCCTACTGTCTTCCGCCAGGGCTTGGCGCGATGCCACCGCTGGCACTTCTGTATTGCCACGCGCTGTCCAGTCGGGCTGAGCCGGTTCGAATCTTAATCGCAGTGACGGGTAGCGGGGCGCTCTCGGCTGTCGGCGCTCGCGATATCTGTTCAGACGTGCTGCCACTTCCTGCCGCCAAGCGCTCGGATCACCCGCGGCGTCTAAATCCAAGTCTCTGGAGCTCGTTTCCGAATGAGTGGTGTAAGACGGCTGCTCTTCTGCTGGACTCTGCCTCTGCTTGGAGGCGGAGCTATCAGGTGGTTCTGCTGGGAATCCGGTAACATCACCCGGAGCGTGATCCACCACGAACCTCGCTGCCGATAGTAACTCCATCGACTCCAAGCTGGCTGCGAATTGCTGTTCGCTTGCCTCGAAAGCTTCGGGATCGATCAGCCTTTGTGCCTCGCGCGTACTGGCTGCGTCCGGATTGGGTTCAAATCTAGGTTTCATGCTGCAGTGAGCCGTCGTTTGCCGTGCTGTGGAAGACTTTCGCTGTCGGCAGAAAACGCCGAAAGCAACCAAAGCGCAGTGCTCGCGGATCGAAACTCGAGGCGCTTTGCCACTCGGGCTGGCGCCGTGCTAACGTCACCATACCCACGCGTTTCTTCCCGGGATTTCGTGCGCTTGCAAAGATGACCCGCACACGATTGCTTATCACGGCGGCGTTCGTTTGTCATCTGCTAGTCGCGCCTTGCTTAGTTACCAGCCAGTTGCTTTCCTCTTCAGAGTCGAATGCGTCACCAGCGCCACCGTCGGCTCCTTCGGCAATCAGGAGTGAAGATGTGACCATTCGTGCAATCGAGCAGGAAAAAGATGGTCCGATCTTTCATCTTCGCGGGAAGGTAGAGATTCATTACGGCACCTATGTTCTCTATGCTGATTCGGCGGATTACAACTCCGATACGGGAGATGCAACCGCGGATGGCCATGTTGTGCTGGATGGCGGTCCCAATGATGAGCACGTCAAAGCTACTCATGGAACATACAATATTCGCGCTGAAACTGGCCGTTTTGAGAACGTACATGGGACCGCCGGCATCCGCATTCGCGCCCGGCACGCGATCCTGACCTCACCCAACCCGTTCGCTTTCAGCGGAAAAATAGTCGAGAAGACCGGGCCGGATCATTATCGTGTTTATGACGGCACGATCACAACCTGCGAATTGCCTCACCCCAAGTGGGAGTTCAACGCGCACAAACTGGTTGTGGAAGTCGGCGGCAACGCAAAAATTTACCGCAGCACGTTCCGCATCATGGGCGTTCCAGTCCTTTATTTGCCGTTTGCCACGCATCCCATTGAACGATTGCCGCGCCAGACTGGCTTTCTGGTTCCGAACATCGGCCGGTCGTCAATCAAAGGCACGGTGCTTGGCGAGTCGGTGTTCTGGGCGATAAATCGCAGCACCGACGCGACTGTGGGAACGCAGTATTTTTCCAAGCGTGGGTGGGCCCCGCAAGGCGAGTTCCGTACTCAACCTAGCGAAACATCGTTCTTGGACTTCAATTTTTATAGCGTACTGGATCGCGGTTTTGGACATCCGAAGGTGGATCAGGGTGGCGAGGACATCAGGCTCAGCGGGGAGGGCAGATTCGCCGACAATTTCCGCGGAGTTGTTGATATCGATTACCTTAGCTCATTCATCTTCCGCCTCGCCTTCAATGATGTTTTCACTGAGGCCGTGAACTCAGAGGTAAAGTCGCAGGCTTTTCTCTCCAACACCACTCACGGGTCGTTCTACAACGCCTCCGTCCGCCTCTATCAGGATTTCGAAAATGACACACCTCCTCTTGAGGTCGTAAAGATCATTCATGCTCCTAGCTTGGAAGTCTCGGCGGTAGACCGCCAACTTGGCCGTTCTCCGTTTTACTGGTCTTACGGCGCGGCGTTAGAAGGGCTTTATCGGAGTGAACCGGGGTTCCATACCGCCCCACTCGTGGGGCGTTTTGATTTCACTCCGGCCCTATCGCTTCCGTTGATGTTCGGTGGCTGGTCGTTTCGTCCCGAGATATCTCTGCGCGACACCAGCTATACCGAGCATTTACTGCCAACAAGCGGGATTGGGGTGGCCAGAAGCAGCGCCATAAATCGCAAAGCCTTCGAAGCATCGGTGGAAATTCTCCCGCCGTCAGTGGATCGCGTTTTTGACCGTGAACTTCTTGGCCGAAAGTGGAAGCATGTCATCGAGCCACGCATAAACTACCGGTACGTGACAGGCATAAGTAACTTTGCCGAGATATTGCGCTTCGATGAGCGTGACATCCTCAGCGACACGAACGAGGTTGAATATGCGCTGGTGAATCGCCTCTATGCCAAGCGTAGCTCAGGCCAGCGGGAAGATTGCGGCCCAGAAGGAATGCCCTCGCTCACTGTCGGTAGGCCGGGAGCGCGAAATCCGATTCCTTGGGAGCGGGGCGTGCCGGTGGGAGAAAACCCCTGCCAGAGAATTCCGCGAGTTCGCGAGATCGTTAGCTGGGAATTAGCGCAGAAATACTTTATCGACCCCACTTTCGGTGGCGCGCTCCGGCTTGGCGCACGAAATGTTTTTACGTCGACCGCCGACTTCACGGGAATTGCGTTCCTCACAGATTCCAGTCTTCGTCGCTTCTCACCGCTTATCTCTCGGCTTCGCGTCCAACCGACCATGCGCACGGAAGCAACGTGGGCCGTCGATTACGACGTCAAGAGCGGACACGTTAACGCCAGCACTGCATTTTTAAACTATCGATTTGGACTGTTTACAATCGGCGGCGGCGATGCCTACCTGCGGGCGCCAGGGGAGGCGCTCTCCTCTACGCACAACGTCCAGGGCCAGGGCTTCAACCAGTACCGTCTTCTGTTCGGCTACGGCCACACCGGCAAGCGTGGTTTCAGCGGCGCCACCAACTTCGGAGTTGACCAGAACTTAGGTGTTCTGCAATACTCCGCAGTCCAACTGGCTTATAACTGGGATTGCTGCGGAGTGAACCTCGAATACCGCCGCTTTGCCCTAGGCTCGGTACGCAACGAAAACCAGTTTCGCTTCACTTTTGCGCTGGCCAATGTTGGAGCGTTCGGAAACCTGCGGCGGCAGGAGAGACTGTTCTAGCTTTTAGAATTTTTCCATACGCCGATAGCTTTCGTGTTACATTTACTTTTGCTTTTAACGTTTGGCCGGATGCCGAGCGGCGTCCGGTCAGGATAGTAGCCATGTTTATCCCGCGCTAGTCCGCCATCCTTCGCTTCGCCCGTAAGCAATCTCAATTTCTCGTTCGATTCTGCCAATTTTTGAGGAAGCGTCTTCTTCCGTCGGCTTTGTAAGGGATATATGAGTCACGCTACAGCCGCCCAGTCGCAATTACAGCCGAGCTTCTGGGGATCGGTGTGGGAATCGCTCCAAGGCTCACACCAGGACTTCACGGTTGGAAACCTGAACCGCGCGATTCTCCTGCTCGCCATTCCCATGGTGCTGGAAATGGCGCTGGAGTCACTTTTTGCCGTGGTGGATGTCTTTTGGGTCAGCCATCTCGGTGCCAATGCCGTCGCTACGGTAGGCCTTACAGAATCGCTGCTGACGCTGGTGTTCGCCGTTGCTTTGGGATTGAGCCTCTCGACGACGGCGATGGTGGCCCGCCGCATTGGCGAGAAAGATAAGGACGGAGCTTCCGTCGCGGCCGTTCAATCGGTTGCTATTGGATTGATGCTGTCGTGCCTCATGGGTGTTCCGTGCTTGTTCTACGCACCGTTGCTGCTGCGGTTGATGGGCGCGTCCCCGGAAATTGTAGCTGTCGGTGGAAACTATGCCAGGATTGCGCTTGGTGGCTGCGGGGCGGTGCTGATGCTATTTCTGAACAACGCAATCTTCCGCGGCGCCGGGGATGCCGCCATCGCCATGCGGCTGCTTTGGGTGTCAAACATCATCAATCTTGTGCTCGATCCCTGCCTGATTTTTGGTTTGGGCCCTTTCCCGCGTCTGGGAGTGACCGGCGCAGCATTGGCGACGTTCACGGGACGCAGCATCGGGGTCATCTATCAGTTTTATCGCCTGCTTCATGGCAGCGAGCGGATTCGCGTGCTGCAGCGGCACATCCGACTGAACTTCACCGTTCTGCTGCGGCTCGTGCGAGTCTCACTGACTGGCATCCTGCAATTTGCCATCGCGCACACGAGTTGGATCGGCCTGGTGCGCATTGTAAGCATGTTCGGTTCGGCTGCACTCGCCGGGTACACGATTGCCATTCGCATCGTTATCTTTGCGATCCTGCCCTCGTGGGGACTGAGCAATGCGGCAGCCACGCTTGTGGGGCAGAACCTGGGAGCGAAGCAGCCGGATCGCGCCGAAACCTCGGTGTGGCGCACGGGGTTCTATAACATGCTGTTTTTGGGCGGCGTGGGAGTTTTCTTCATTCTGTTTGCGGAGCCAATCGTACGATTGTTTACACACGATCCGGCCGTGGTGCCCCTCGGCACCTCATGCCTGCGCATTCTGAGCTACGGCAATGTCGGGTATGCTTACGGCATGGTGATGCTGCAGGCATTCAACGGGGCCGGTGACACGGTCACGCCGACCATTGTGAATCTGTTCGGCTTCTGGGTACTGGAGATTCCACTTGCCTGGTGGCTGGCTCTGCGCGCCGGGTTCGCATCGAACGGCGTGTTTTTCTCAATTGTGATTGCCGAGGCCGCTATCGCAGGGGCTGGCGTTCTGCTTTTCCGGCGAGGCCGCTGGAAGCTGCAGAAGATCTGATTGTCGGGCGGGTATCTTCGAACCGTATTAACATATGGCAATGGACGCCGCTCTTCTTGCTTCGAAGCGAGCCGCACTGGATAAGAGCCTGCGTGCCCTCGGGCGCACGTTGCTGGCATACTCCGGCGGTGTGGATTCAGCATTCCTGGCATGGGCGGCACATCAGGTACTCGGTGACGACATGCTGGCCGTCATCGCGTAGGCAACCTGAGCGCGGACCAGGCTAGGAGAGTCTGCTCCCCAGCTAAGTGATTCCCGCTATACCAGAAATCAGGCTACGAGTTGTCTCGAAAACAGCTATTTCTCAAGGCGTGGGTTGTGAAACGATTCCATAACAATGTCGGCTCCCACGCCCGAGTAAACTTTGGTGGCGCTAACCAACCAAGGCTCGGGAGAAAAGGAGCCGAACATGATCATTATAGGTTGTGACTATCACCCGGGTTCCAACAGATTGCGTTTGTCGATACGGACGCTGGTGGCTTCTACTCTTAATATTCTTGAAAGTGAAATCAGACTCAACCTATTGCTCTCTGCGACGAATCCGTGTGACCGGGTTTACTCACGCTACTGACTAGATCTTGATTGTTGTTGTGTCGACTTGCGCAGCTCCCCAGCCGATCCGGTCAAAAGATTGCGCAGCACTGCCACCTCGGCAGCGATTCCGGTGTGCAGCGCGGGATCCAAGTCGGGAGCGAACAGGGAAGAGTGATTGGAGGGCAAATTTTCTCCAGCCGCTTTGGCCTGCGCGTATTTCTGCGGATCGGCTCCGCCCAGGCCAAAGAAAAACGACGGGACACCCTGCGCGATGAAATAGGAGAAGTCCTCTGAGCCCATGATCGGCTCGGCGACGGCAACATTCTCTTTGCCAAGCGCTGATTCGAGAACAGGTTTGAGCCGCTGCGCCAGCGCCGGGTCGTTGTACACAGCATCAGTGGCCTCGTAGTGTTCGATCAACGGCTCACGCTGCGTGCCTGACGCAACGGCCTCGGCTTTTGTGATCCGCGTGATGGCGGCGAGAACCTGTTTGCGAATTTCAGGTTTGTAGCTGCGGACAGTTAACCCGAGTTCGGCCTGGTCGGGAATGATGTTGTTCTTCGTGCCAGCTTGAATGTATCCCACGGTGACCACGGCCGCCTCTCCAGGCTTGACCTCGCGCGAGGTGATGGTCTGCAGCGCAAGAATAGTTCTGGCAGCGATGACGATGGGATCGACAGTTGTATGAGGCGCCGAGCCGTGGCCGCCCTTGCCGAAGATCGTGATGCGGACAGAGTCGGCGTTGGCGTAACGGTAACCGGAGGCGACCCCAACTTTTCCCGCGGGGAGTTCGTTGCTGGTATGCAGCGCGACGGCGACATCGGGCTTGGGAAAACGTGTGAACAAGCCGTCGTCGATCATTTTCTTGGCGCCGGTAATCGTCTCCTCCGCAGGTTGGCCGATTAGCATGAGCGTTCCATGCCAGGTGTTCTTCGTATTCGCCATGATCGTGGCAGTTCCCATGAGCGATGCCATGTGCAGGTCGTGGCCGCAGGCATGCATGACCGGGACGTCGCGACCTGCGTCGTCTTTCGTGTGGATCCTGCTGGCGTAAGGTAAACCCGTCTTCTCCTCGACGGGAAGCGCATCGAGCTCGGTGCGTAGCATTACAGTTGGACCGGGACCATTTTTGAGGAGTGCGACAATCCCGTTGCCCCCGACGTGTTCTGTAACCTCGTAGCCCAATGTGCGGAGACGGCTCACTAGCTTCTCTGCCGTTTGCGTCTCGTGCCCGGAAAGTTCGGGATTCTGGTGCACGTCCACGTAGAGCGCACGCGCCTGGGGGAAGACGTTTTCCACCTCGCCCGAAGTTGCGGCCGTCTGGGCCCAGGCGGAGGCGGTGACGACTACGAGCAGCAGAAACATTGCGAGATAAGCCCGGTCGTTCTGACATTCGCCGTTCCCAAGCAGGGTTAATTTGTGTATCTCCTCATTGATACGTGAACAGGTTAATCGATCCGGCATGCTTGCCTCCGTCACTTGGCAATTCGCGATTTACCGCAAACAAGGAGCCTCTCGGCCAAGCAGGGTTCATTCAATAACGGGCACCGATCTATGGCGAGCTTTGCGCCTACGTGTATGGGCACTTTCAGTGTCCTTGCTCTTCCAGAAACCTTTCCGCTTCCAATGCAGCCATGCAGCCGGTTCCGGCGGCGGTGATGGCCTGGCGATAGCGGCGGTCTTGGACATCGCCGCAGGCGTACACGCCAGGTACACGGGTGAGAACGTAATTCTTGGTCACGAGGTAACCATCCACATCGGTATCGAGCTGGCCTTCGAACATGCGCGCGTTAGGGATGTGTCCGATGCCCAGAAACATTGCGCTGGTGGGGAAATCTGAAACCTTGTTGGTTATGGTATTGCGCAGCTTGAGGCCGGTTACTTCGGCTTTCGCAGGATCGTAGACATCTTCGACGACAGTGTTGGTGAGGAATTGAATGTTCTTGTGGTGGCGGGCACGGTCGAGCATGATTTTTGAGGCGCGGAACTCGTTGCGGCGGTGAATAAGTGTGACTTTTGTCGCGAATCGAGTGAGAAAGAGGGCTTCTTCCATAGCCGAGTCACCGCCGCCGATCACGGCGATTTCCTTTCCCGAGAAGAAGAAGCCGTCGCAGGTAGCGCAGGAAGAAACGCCGTGGCCGATTAACGCCTGCTCGCCGGGAAGCCCCAACCAGCGGGCGGACGCGCCGCTGGCAATGATCAGCGTCTGAGTGTGAATGGTCTCACGCCCGACCTGCAACGCGAAGGGCCGCTTACTCAAGTCGACGCGATCTACATGGCCGAGCTGATATTGCGCGCCGAAGCGTCCTGCTTGCTTGCGCATGTTCTCGATCAGCTCTGGCCCCTGGATTCCCTCTGGAAAACCGGGGAAATTTTCTACCAGTGTGGTGAGTGAAAGTTGGCCTCCGGGCTCGTGGCCCTCGAGAACCAGCGGTTTGAGATTGGCGCGTGCAGTATAGAGGGCAGCTGTGTGCCCCGCGCACCCGGAACCTATGATGACTACGTTGCGGATGTGATCCATAGATCTATGAGCTTAGATTTAGTAATCACGAATTAGTTGCAGGGTCCAGATCCTTGAGCGCCAGTGTCTTCGCGGAGGACCGAGAGATAAGTTACTTATCTCCGGACGACGTTTTTCCTGCCGCCGACTTTTTCCCCAGCGGTTTCGGCTTGCGGCGTGCTCCCGCGCCGAGCCTCGCTAATTCCTCAGGCACCATGCGGCGCGCGCCCAGCAAGCCGCGGTAGTTAGCCACAATTGTAGATGCGCTTTGAAACAGTGGTTCGTAGGCGCTTTGGTCTGGCGCGGGACCTGTGTCCGTCGTGTAACAGCGAGCCAGGACCACCGATGATTTCCCAAAGCGCTCAAGCTTGATTCGCGTGGCCGGCGTGTTGGTTGTGAGCATAGCCGCAGGCGTGGTTACAGCCGAAGCACTGTCCTCGATGGACACTTGCATTAAATCTTTGGGGTCGCGCACTCGGAACACAAGCGTCTCAACCATATTCTTCGGATCGGTGCTGAACGAGTACTGCACGGTTGAGAACAGCGCCTGCACAGAGAACTCGCGCCGAATGCGGACCCAATTGGCTGTGTCGTCCCCAGAAGAGACGTGTGCGCTCTGTCCGGACTGAAGGAAGTTGGGATTTTCCTGCATGCTGGTGCGGCCGCGGTCCACTTCGAAATCAGGCGCAAAAAGGGGTTGCTTAGGAACCCGCGAGAGCGCGGAAGAAATTTCGCGCTGGTCGTCTGCCGAAGGCGAGCAGACGTTCAGCATGTTGACCTTGACTTGGGGTTGCGACGCCTGCTGCGCGTTGGCGTATCCGAGAAGCCCAACCCAGGCGAGAAAAAAAATCTTTCCAAGCACGCAGGAATTTTAGCAGGGCTGGGCGAATTCCACGCGGTTCGAAGAAAATCGTGCAATGGCGCAGATCGCCGCTCAAGCGGCAGCCAAAAAAGCAAGCTGAAGCGGGATGCGATCGTTCTCGCCGAGCAAATTAAGGCCAGCCGGTTGCGGCTGGCCTTTTTCTTGCAGCCAATGCCACTGACATATAATCCTTCTTCCTCATGGAAGTTTCTTACCGTTACATTCGTTTGCGGCTCAGCGAGGCTGGGATTTTGCCTCGTAGCCGCATGGCCCGGGTTGCCTGGTATCTGCTGGGGATCGATATTGCTCTCTTCGCATTACAAAAGCTTCTTGGACTTTTTCACGTCTCTTACGGACGGAGTCTGGGCGGATGGGTTAGCATTCTCAGCTTTGTTGTCATTGTTCTCTTCGCTTTCCTTGCTTTCCGCTGGCTCAGGTCGAAGCTGCTATGGCGATTGCGGAACCGGCTCATTGTTACGTATGTGTTCATCGGCGTGATTCCGGCAGTTCTGCTGATGACCATGGCATTTATCACGATTTATCTGTTCGCGGGGCAGTTCGCGAATTTTGTCGTGACCTCTGACCTCAATTCCCGACTGCGCAGCTTGCAGGCGGTAAATGCGGCCATCGCAAATGAATTGGCAGCGCGTATTGGGCGCGGCCAGTCGCCCACAGCCGAATCGCTTGAAGGGCTCAGGCGAAATGATCCTTCATGGGCTCCCAGAGAGATTTGTGCTTGGGAGAACGGGAAGCCTCTTCCTCTGTGTGGAGGGGCGAAGGGGGCACCAGCTTTCGACGTCCCGTCGTTTTTGGGACCTCAGTTCGCCGCCGTTGTCGGTGATCGAGGCGGTCTGTATCTGCGCTCCGCAACTGTGCTGAATTCGAATTCACGGAAACTGGTAGTCATCTCGAGTGAGCCGCTGGATCGCAACCTTCTCGACAAGACTGCTGCTGAACTGGGAGAAATCGCGCTCTATGCAGCCAACTACGATCAGCGGCCGATCCCGTTTCAGGCGTCCCCACCGAGCAAAGGCGATGACCAGTATTCAGTGAGCATCACTGAGAGCCCAAACGGCGTCGTCATGGGAACCGGCCAAGAGGAACTCCATCTCATGTTTGTGGCCGGTCACTTGCCGGAAGCAAGCGGCGTTTTCGATCGCGTCATCACGTTTGGAACGCCTCTTCCCGTAACTGAGTGGGCCAGTGGGCAACAGAAAAAAATCGGCGCTCTTCTGCGTGTCGAAACCAGGCCATCCATGCTCTACGCCCGCCTGTTCGCCACGTTCGGTGATTTCGTTCGAGGTGTCGAGCTTTTCTTGTTTGTCGTCGCCGTCAGTTTCGCCGTCATCGAGTTACTGGCGCTCTTTATCGGTACACGGCTCACGCGGACGGTGACTCGGGCCGTCGCACAACTTTATCTGGCGACCAAGCACATCAATCGCGGAGATTTCAGCCATCGCATTCCGGTCAAGTCGAGTGATCAGCTCGCCACGCTTGCCAACTCGTTCAATTCTATGACTGCTTCGATCGAGAACCTGATCGAGGAGCAGAAAGCGAAGCAAAGACTGGAGAATGAGCTGGCCATCGCGCAGGAAGTGCAGGCGATGCTTTTCCCGCAGCACATTTCGCAATTGCCGTCGCTCGAAGTGCATGGGTTTTGCCGCCCCGCGCGCACGGTCAGTGGCGATTATTACGATTTCCTCACCGTGAATTCGGACCGACTGATTCTGGCTGTTGGCGACATCAGTGGCAAGGGAATCTCGGCGGCACTGCTGATGGCAACCATCCATTCGGCGGTACGGGCTTACAGCATTGAAGGAATTCCGGTTTTGCGGGAAGCCATGGCTGTGGGGCAGCGGCCGGGTTCGGGGACGATGTTGGCGTCAATGCAGGGCGCGGAGGTCTCTCCGTCCACCATGCTAGCGCTGCTCAATCATCAGCTTTACCAGAGTACGCCGATGGAGAAGTACGCCACGTTGTTCTTGGGCATGTACGAAGACCGTGAGCGGAGGCTCATTTACAGCAATGGCGGGCATTTGCCGCCCATCATTTTGGGTGAAGACGGTTCGCTGCGCAGGCTGGATCAGGGGGGGACCGTGGTGGGTTTATTCGAGCAGGTCAGCTACGATGAAGCTGAAGTGCATCTTCATTGCGGCGAGATTTTTCTCGCGTACAGCGACGGAGTGACCGAACCAGAAAACGACTTTGGCGAATTCGGCGAGCGACGGCTCATCGAATTGGTGCAGGAGAACCGGCACCTGCCGCTGGCGCGAATCAGCGAAATTGTAACCGCTGCCGTAGATGATTGGATCGGTGCCAACGAGCAGCCGGATGATGTGACGCTGGTTTTGGCACGCGCACGGTAGGCTGCTCGCAGCCTGGCTGCTGCGGGTACTGTGTTTCGATTGTGCGGCGAAAAAAAAGCCGGGGCAGCTACTCAACAGTTCCGGCAGCTGGGTCCCTCTCCAAGATCCCAGCAGATGCCACAACCGGGGCGGCTGCCCCACTCGCTCCGCGCACCCCTGAAAGAGCAGGCACGCCCGCGCGGAGCAAACCTTTCAACACGTGAAAGTCAGAGGAGAGTTCTGGCTAGCAGATCAGGACACAGAACAAAGAGAGACGGGAATGCACGGTGGTAAGAGCTGAACTGTCCAGCGTGTCGGTGCGCAATCGCACATCCTGCTCCAGAACGCCCATGCTTGGAGCGATGACAATTGCGATGCGGGCCGGCACAGGCGAGATACGCGCCTTTATTGCTGTCGGCGCAGTGCCCCCGTGAAATGTAAAGTCGGGTAGATCAACCTGAGGCAGGATCAGAATAATGGCAAACAAGGCCAGTTCGACTATGAGCAGAACCCACTGCCACCGCTTCATAAAATACCGCTGCATTGCTAACAAGAAACTACTTCGGTTTTGCCGGAGTGTCAATACGGGCGACCGGGCTAAGTCCGCAGCGTGTTATTTGTTCTTGACCTGTTTGAGCAGGACGGAAACCCGTGCGGATACCTGCTGGTCCTTCTCCATGCCGCCCACGATGACCAAACCCTCTGGTATCACCAGCAACCCGCGATGATCCATGGTTGGATTTGGCGTGTTTTGGCTGAGAGTCTCCCACTTAGCAGTACGCGCATTGAATGCGAAGGTCACCGGTGAAGGCTCGGAAGGCTTGCCATCGTACCCGATTCCATTGAAGTTGTAAGGATTATCGGTACCGCCAGAGAAATAGATCATTTGATCTTTCTCCGAGCTCCCGGCGGCAATGCGGTAGCGCGCATCGCCGGGATGAGTGGGAAGTTTTGTCCACAGAATTTTTGCGGGATCATGATGATCGATTTTGCCCATCCAGCATTCGTCGGAGGCGACATATTTAGGCTGATCCGCTGAAGGGTTCTTTTGTGCGCCGTCCACGTAGACGATCGTGTCCCCAACCAGTCCGCCGGCATGGCCAAAAACCGGAGTACCGGGGATCCGCGTGCCTTGGAGCCATTTATTCTTCTCCGCGTCGTAGATCTGAACATCGCGGACCGCGTCGGTCTTTGACCATCCGCTGACTAAGTAAATGAAGCGATCGTGATACACGCCGGCGACCGAATCATCCACCGCCACGGGAATATCTGCTCCCCGGAACCAGAGATCTCTCAGCGGCTCATAAACATTGACATCGGGGACCGTGATTTCGCCACCCTGCGCATCGACGGCATAGCCGCCAAACAGAAATATGTGGTCGCGTGCGCCTGCCGCTACCGCGGCAATCCGGCCAGCAGTTCCGGGGACCGGATGTGTCAGGCTCCATTTGCCGGTGTCAATATCCAAATAGTAGCCAGCGCTTGTGACCGCATCCCAGGTTTTCTTCGGTCCGATGCCCATGAACGAATAAAGGAGGAGCGATCCGCGGGTCTTGACCTCTGCGACGGCGTTGTTCGAGAGCGGCGTGGGGAGAGGCTCGAATTTGGGCAGCGGAACTGCAAACAGAAGCGCGACTAGAGAGAAAAGGAAAATAAAAGCGAGGAATCTTTTCATCGCAGAAGATTCTACATGGCACGGCGCGCTGGCATTAGAACCAGGTCTTTGCTTTGTATTCGCGGTAGGTTTCGCCGAACTTGGCTTCGAGAACCTTGGCCTCTTTATTTGCGCGGAGAACCTGAACAGGAATCAGAACGAGCAGAAACAACAGTGCGTATGGCCTTTCCAGCGCGATTACGATTCCGGCCAACATCAGGCCGCTGAAAACATAAATCGGGTTGCGAATTTTAGAGTAAAGTCCGTGCGTGACAAGCTGGCGGGCTTGAGGCGTGACCGAAAACGACCTGCCCAACTGCCATCGGGCCACAAAGAGCAGCACGGCAGCGGGAAGAGCGATGCTCAAGCCGATCCATCGTGCAGTACTCCACGGCCCGGGACGAAAGACAATTAACAGAATTACGACCAGCGCGACGAATAGCTGAAAAATGAGAAATGCAGTGAACCGATCCAACGCCATCCTCACTTCACGATCTCCTGCCGGATGGCGTGGATGAAGTCCGTATAAGCGGGAGTGAGGCCGGCGGCGCGCATGCCGCTGGCAATCTGGCCACGATGATATGCGGAGTGGGTAATGACGTGGAGCAGGACGTCATCGACTTGGCTGGACCAGCTTTCTCCTTTGCTATTCACATACCTGATCTGATGCGACAGATCGGCCTCTCTGCATTGCTCGAGGTAAGACCTCCATGAGGCGCCGACCGCGTCCGCCTCAGCTTCGCTCTGCGCTAGTGCGAGTTCTGGCCAGACAGGAAGCGCTGGCTTTTGCTGGTTCAGGCGCGCCAGCCATAGCCCCTCAGCCGAGAGAATGTGCGCGATCAGCTTCAACGACCGTGGCGGGGGATTCGACGCGGACCGAAGTGACGAAAGCACTTCCCGGTTTGCCCAATCATCATAGGCGAAGAGCCGGCGCAGGTAATCGAGCATGTTCACGGTGGAATTACTTTATAAGCGGGTGCAGGCGCATCGCAAATTGGCAACGCAACCTTTGTCCCGGCCGCTTGCATCCGGCTGAAGGTATACTCGCGTTCAGGAGTTTTCTATGGCAAAGCGATCGGCGATGGTCATCACGCTCGTGATGCTTGCGATTTCCGCCAGTCCGAAGGAAAAGAAGGAGATCGTTCCTGCGCTGATCCTTCGCGCTCAATACGTCGCAGTGATCGTAGATCCGGAGGCTGGCATCTCGGTCGCCAATCCCGGCGAGAACGGAATTGCGAGATCCGATGTCGAAGCCGCGCTCGAGAAGTGGGGACGTTTCAAGCTAACCGTGAATCCGGAGAATGCAGACTTGGTTGTCGTGGTGCGTAAGGGCGGGAAGGCGATCAAGCCTACAATCGGCGGAATAGGCAATGGGCCTCCCGTGGTTTGGAATCCTGGCAGCACCGGTGATGTGACAATAGGGGTGGGATGTACCACGCCACCTTATTCGAATCCAGCCGATCCGCGCGCGAACCAGCGACCGACTGCTCGAACAGAAGTTGGATTTCCTGATGATGTGTTTTCAGTTTACCCGGCCCGAGTCGATGTTCGCGATGCCTCCCCGCTCTGGCGATATATCGCGCATGACGGGCTGCAACATCCCACTGTGCCCGCCGTCCAGAAGTTTCGCAAAGCTATTGAGGAAGCGGAGAAGACGAGAAAGCCGTGAAGCGAAGCGGTCTGGTCAAATATTGCCTTTCCCTGCTGCTGGCATTGTCATACTTCGACGGCGCAATGAGCGGGCAGGCGTCTGCTCAGACGGCTGACCTGCTGAAAGAAGGTCAAGCCGCGCTGGATCGCGGAGACTTCGAGCACGCGATTCAGGATTTCGAGCGAGTCCGGCAGTCGGCGCCGCAGAATCTGCAAGCAAATCGCGGCTTGCTATTGAGCTATTTGCAAGCCGGGCGCCTGAACGACGCGGAACAACTGGGACGCGAGGCGGTGGCGCACTGGCCTGATGACCCGCAACTCCAACACTGGCTGGGCTTGGTTTACTTCAAAAGCCAGCAAAATGCCGCCGCCCTTCAGGCACTGCGTCGCGCCGAACAACTGGACGGCACCCGATTCGAAATTCATTTTGATCTGGCGCTGGTGCTTCTCGACCAGAACCAATACGCCCCGGCAGCCGAGGAACTGGAAAAAGCAAATAAACTAAAACCCACGGACGCGCTGGCTCACCTGCTGCTGGGGCGCGCTTATCAAAACACGAACCGGACAGTGCAGGCGATTGAGCAGTTTCACGCCGCCCTGCGCCTTGATCCGACTGTCCCCCTGGGGCATTACCACTTGGGCTTCGCCTACGCCAGCCTGGGCCGCAATCAAGATGCGATTGCTGAATACGAAAAAGAGTTAAAACGCTCTCCGGACAACCCCAATGTTCTTTATCAACTCGGCCATTCTCTGCTGGAGGCGGGAGATGAAAAATCGGCGATAGCCGATTTGAAAAAAGCGACTGAGTTCGAGCCGCAAAATGCCGATGCATTTTATGATTTGGGCAAAGCGCTGCTGCTGGTAGGAAATACCGAAGGAGCAGTGAGCGCTCTGCAGCGTTCGATCGAGCTCAAGCCCACTGACCCAAGCCCGCATTACCAACTCGCACGCGCACTGGACAAAATGGGGCAGCGGGATCAGGCGCAGGTCGAGTGGCAGCGCTTCGCACAATTAAAACAGGCTCAGCCACAAACTGGCGGGATGGCCACCGGCCCGGTCCAGTGATAGGACAATCCAGATTCTTTTTAGCCCTCGGCGCAAGCGCTTTTCTGGTCGGCGCAGCCGTTTACATTACTGCGGCTGCATCTCTTCCGCAATCCAGGAGCGCTCGTAACGCTGGCTCCGCCGCTCGCCGTCCAACATCTTCTTCTTCCATTTCCTTTTCCGACGTCACACGCGCCTCGGGCATCGATTTTCACCTCACGTGCGGGAGCCTGGAAAAGCGCTACATCATGGAAACTATGTGTGGCGGCATCGCCGTCTTTGATTATGACAACGACGGCTGGATGGACATTTTTCTGGTGAACGGATCTACGCTCGCAGATTTACGCTCGGGGAAATGTCATCCCAGCAAGCTCTACCGCAACAACCACGACGGAACCTTCACCGATGTTTCCAGCAAAGCTGGCCTGAACCGTTGCGGCTGGGGATTCGGCGCCGCAGTCGGCGATTATGACAACGACGGATGGGAAGACCTCTACGTCACCTATCTCGACGGGGCGGTGCTGTTCCGTAACACCCGCGACGGCACGTTCACGGACGTGACCGCAAAAGCCGGGGTTGGCAATCCTGGGCACTGGGGTACTAGCGCAGCTTTTGGCGACTACGATAATGATGGATACCTTGATCTGTATGTGGCCAATTACGTCGACCTCGATCTCGATCACCTGCCGGAATTCGGTCAAGGCCCGTTCTGCACATATCGAGGTATTCCGGTCTCCTGCGGACCGCGGGGACTAAAAGGCGGACGTGATCGCCTGTACCATAACAATGGAGACGGCACATTCACGGATGTAACTGAGAAATTGAACATCGACCCAGGCAGCTATTATGGCTTAGGCGTACTTTGGCTCGATTACGATCTGGACGGCTGCCTCGATCTTTATGTGGCGAACGATTCCTCGCCGTCCCTGCTCTACCACAATAATTGCAAAGGCGGTTTCACAGAGGTGGGTGCCGAAGCGGGAGTTGCATACAGCGCCGACGGACGCGAGGAGGCCGGCATGGGAGTGGATTCAGCAGATTACGATCACGACGGCTGGCCTGACATCGTGAAGACGAACTTCTCCGATGATTCCAACAACCTCTATCATAACGATCACGGTCACGAGTTCACAGACATGGCCGGGTCGGCGGGATTTGGGTCAGTCAGCATTCCTTTCCTGGGCTTCGGCGCGAAGTTTGTAGATTTCGATAATGACGGATGGCCGGATATCTTCATCGCCAATGGCCACGTCAATCCGCAAGTTGATCGGCATTCATTTGGAGTCACCTACGCCGAGCGGCCGCTCGTGTTCCACAATCTTACTGGCGGAAGATTCGAGGAGATCGGACTTCGGGCGGGCGGTCCTCTGGCACGGCGCTACGTAGCTCGCGGCTTGGCTAGCGCCGATTTCCTGAACAACGGCAGCGAAGACTTGCTGATGAGCGTGCTCGATGGCTCACCGGTCCTGCTTAGAAATCAATCTGCCAACAAGGGGCACTGGTTGCGCGTGAAACTGGTGGGAACACAGTCCAATCGAGATAGTTTCGGAGCGCGGGTCGAAGTAAAGGGCGGTGGCCTGACGCAAACTGCCGAAGCCCGCGCCAACTCGAGCTTCGAATCCGCCAGCGATCCCCGCCTACACTTTGGGCTGGGAACGGCAGCGCGAGTGGATTCGATCGTGGTGCGTTGGCCGTCGGGCAAGGTGGACACGTTGGG
>Ga0137403_10003276_pt1 | contig 19477 bp, 15 predicted proteins | sample CZOMad2_1_16fung_FD_122057 | JGI IMG/M metagenome (GOLD analysis project Ga0137403, IMG submission 122057) | Vadose zone soil fungal communities from Angelo Coast Range Reserve, California, USA - CZOMad2_1_16fungal (Hybrid Assembly) | ecosystem: Environmental > Terrestrial > Soil > Vadose zone...
CGCCTCCATCATCGGAAACGTCTTCGGATTCAAACCGCTGAAAGCCTTGCGGTTGGAGGACATGCGCATCCCGGTCGCCTACCTGAAGACTTTCCAAGGCCCGCCGACCGGCATCGTCGTCGAGCGCGAGCGACTGGATAAGTTCGGCCGACCATTGCTCGGGGCCACCACCAAGCCCAAATTGGGTCTGTCGTCCAAGAACTACGGCCGGGTGGTCTATGAAGCACTTAGGGGCGGCCTCGATTTCGTGAAGGACGATGAGAACATCAACTCGCAGCCCTTCATGCATTGGCGCGATCGCTTCCTGTATTGCATGGAGGCCGTCAACAAGGCCTCCGCCGCAACCGGCGAAGTCAAGGGCCATTACCTCAACGTCACCGCGGCCACCATGGAAGACATGTACGAGCGGGCGGACTTCGCCAAGCAGCTCGGATCGTGCATCGTGATGATCGACTTGGTCATTGGGTACACGGCGATTCAGTCGATGGCCAAGTGGGCCCGGCGCAATGACATGATCCTGCATCTCCATCGGGCCGGCCACGGCACCTACACGCGGCAAAAAACCCACGGCATCTCGTTCCGCGTCATCGCAAAGTGGATGCGTATGGCGGGCGTCGACCACATTCACGCCGGCACCGTCGTCGGAAAGCTTGAAGGTGATCCCAATGTTATCAAAGGGATATATTCTACTTGTCGAGACAGCTTCACTAAGCGGAATCTCGAGCAGGGCGTTTTCTTCGATCAAGACTGGGCGGGTTTGCGCAAGCTCATGCCGGTGGCGTCCGGCGGCATCCACGCGGGACAGATGCACCAGCTCATCACCTATCTGGGTGAAGACGTTGTCCTGCAATTCGGCGGCGGCACCATTGGGCACCCCGGCGGAATCCAGGCCGGCGCCACCGCCAACCGGGTGGCCTTGGAGGTCATGATCAAGGCGCGCAACGAGGGGCGCGACATCTGGAATGAGGGACCGCAGATCCTTGCCGAAGCGGCCCGATGGTGTTCTCCCCTGCGCGCGGCGCTCGACACCTGGAAGGACGTTACCTTCAATTATCAGTCCACCGACACGGCCGATTTCGTTCCCACCGCAACCACCGCATAGGGGTTCACCCATGAAAATCACCCAAGGCACGTTTTCCTTCCTTCCCGATTTGACGGACGCCGAAATCAGGGCGCAGGTCGACTATGCGTTGGCCCAAGGCTGGGCGATCGGGGTCGAGTACACCGACGATCCGCACCCGCGGAATTTCTATTGGGAAATGTGGGGCAACCCCATGTTCGATCTGCGCGATGCCGCCGGCGCCATGACGGAGGTGACCGCCTGCCGCAAAGCCCATCCGCAAACCTACATGCGGGTGAACGCCTTCGACGCGACGTTGGGCTTCGAGACGACGCGGCTATCGTTCATCGTCAATCGGCCGACCATGGAGCCGGGCTTCCTGCTGAAGCGGCACGAGGTGGGCGGACGCCAAATTCAGTACACCATCGAGAGCTACGCCGCGCAGGCGCCCGAAGGGCAGCGTTACACGTAGCCTTATACATAGGGGAATTCGCGTGAACGACACGTCACCTGCCACGGCCATCATAGGTGCCCCCGGCGCCACCGGCGCACCGCCGCCGGCCGCCGCTGCAGACCGCGTCGACTTGAAGGCGCTGCTCGCGGACTCGAACGTGACGGAAGTGCTGGACGAACTCGATGCCGAACTAATCGGACTCAAGCCCGTGAAGGCGCGCATCCGCGACATCGCGGCGCTGCTGCTGGTCGAGCGCGCACGCAAGCAGGTCGGTCTGGTCGGCGGCTCACCGTCGCTGCACATGTCCTTTACGGGCAATCCCGGCACCGGAAAGACCACCGTGGCGATGCGAATGGCGCAGATCCTGCACCGGCTCGGGTACGTGCGCAAAGGCCATCTGGTTGCGGTGACCCGCGACGACCTGGTGGGTCAATACATCGGCCATACCGCCCCCAAAACCAAGGAGATCCTGAAGAAGGCAATGGGCGGCGTGCTGTTCATCGACGAGGCGTACTACTTGTATCGTCCGGAGAACGAGCGTGACTATGGGCAGGAGGCCATCGAGATTCTGCTCCAGGTCATGGAAAATCAACGGGACGATCTGGTGGTGATCCTGGCGGGCTACGCCGATCGCATGGAGACGTTCTTTCGGTCCAACCCCGGACTCTCTTCGCGCATCGCCCATCATCTCGACTTCCCCGACTACCGCCCCGAGGAGTTGGAAGTGATCGCGGAGCGCATGCTCGAGACCATGCAGTATCGCTTGAGCCCTTCTGCGGTCGCCGCCTTGCACGAATACATTCCTTTGCGCATGAAACAGCCACACTTCGCGAATGCGCGCTCGATCCGCAACGCGCTCGACCGCGCCCGCCTGCGTCAGGCCAATCGCTTGTTCGCGCAAAAAGGGCCGCTGCTCGACCGCGATGCTCTCATGACCATCGAGGGCGAAGATCTACGCGCCAGCCGGGTGTTCGAATGACTAACTCGGCAGGAAGCCGAGTTGAACGCCGCGCACGCGGGTGCGACGCACGCGTCGCACGGGTGGCCATGGAAGGCCACCCAGGGCTTGCGCGCAGCAGGGACAGCGCAGCGCAATGCCCGCAGGGCGAGGCGCAGGAAGCGCCGAGTACTAACAGCCGGACGGGCACCTAGCAAGGCCTCATGCCCGAACTTTCGCCGCTGACATGGATCGTGGGCATTGCGGCTCTCGTCATCGGCATTCTCGCGGGACACTTCGGATGGGGCAAGCGCTGGCCTCCGACTCTGTCCAAGTTGCATCCGGACTATCTTACGGGCCTCGATTATCTCGTGACCGAGCAACCCGACCGGGCGCTCGACATGTTCCTGAAATTGCTGGAAGCCAACACGGATACCATCGAGACGCACTTTTCCTTGGGGTCGCTGTATCGCCGGCGCGGCGAAGTCGAACGCGCCATCCGGATCCATCAGAATCTCCTGGCACGCGAATCGCTCGCGCCCGAACACCGGGAACAGGCGCTGCTCGCGCTCGCGCAAGATTATCTGCGCGCCGGCCTTCTCGACCGGGCGGAGGTCTTGTTCCAACAAGTGAGCGAAGTGCCGCGCCTGCGCGTCAGCGCGCTCGACTCGCTGCGAAGCGTTTACGAACGCCAACTCGAATGGCAGCAGGCATTGAACGTCTATCGGCTCCTGACGCGCATCAAGGCGGCGCCCCCGCGAGTAGTGGCCGCGCATTACCTGTGCGAGCTGGCCGCCATCGCGATGGAGCGGGGCGATGCGGCCGCGGCACGGCGCCTGTTGCGCGAGGCGCGGGCCGAAGTCTCGCCGTTCCCTCGGGCCGCGGTGCTGCGCGCGCGTATCGCCGAGCGCGATGGCGACGTCGGCCTGGCAGTCCGATTGTTGCGGACGGCGCTCCACGAGGCACCGAAACTCATGCAGGAAGAACTGCCTCATCTGCTGCGCCTCGTTCCCCCTAAGGACCGCGAGGCGATGCTGACCGAGCTCGTGACGCGGGCCGAGTCGTACGATCGGGACGCGCCGAAGCGTTTGGTGTTCGCGTCCCTGTCGGCCGGCCTCACGGATGCGGCGCCGCTGCGTGCCCTCATCGAAAGGGTTTTCGCGGACGATCCGACGTTGCACGCGGTGTGGACGTCGGATTCGGACCGGCTCGACGCGGGACCAAACGATGCCAGGCGCATGGCGCACGAGATCGGCGCATTGCTCGCGCACGCCGAGAATTATCGGTGCCTGGAGTGCGGCTTTTCGGGACGCAATTTTTATTGGCATTGCCCGGCATGTCACGCTTGGGATAGCTTTGAGCCCTACGCCATCGTTAAACTGGGTTAAATTCCGCTATCATTTCCGCCATGTCCAATAAAGCCATCAAGACCGCCGTATTTCCCGTTGCCGGACGCGGCACCAGATTTCTACCCATCACCAAGGCGAGCCCGAAGGAGATGCTGCCGATCGTCGACAAGCCGCTCATCCAATACGCGGTCGACGAAGCATTATCGGCCGGCGCCGAAACGCTGGTGTTCATCACGGGCAGCTCCAAAAGAGCGATCGAAGATCATTTCGACGCCGATCCGGAACTCGAAGCCGTGCTGCAGGCGCAAGGCAAGCAAGAATTGCTCGATGCGCTGCACAGCATCCTCCCGAACTGGGCCACGTGCGTGTACATACGCCAACCGGCGCCGCTCGGCCTCGGGCATGCGGTTCTGTGCGCGCGGCCCGTCGTGGGCGAGTCGCCCTTCATGGTCCATCTAGCGGATGATTTGATCGACGCCAAGGTGCCTTGTCTCAAACAGATGGCGGCGGTGCAGGCGACCTACGGCGGCAGCGTTCTCGGCGTTCAGACCGTGCCGAAGCAAGACACGGACAAGTACGGCATCGTGTCGCTGGAGCGCGAAGTTGCTCCGCGCGTCGGTAAAATGTCTCAGATCGTCGAAAAGCCCAAGCCGGAAAAGGCGGCGTCGAACCTCGCGGTCGTGGGCCGGTACCTGCTGTCGCCGTCGATATTCGAGGACTTGGCCCGGATTGGGAAGGGCGCGGGCGGCGAGATCCAACTCACCGATGGTATTGCCCGCTTGATGCAACGCGAAGAAGTATTCGCCTTCGAATTCGAAGGAACGCGCTACGACTGCGGCAACAAGCTCGGTTACTTGCAGGCGACCGTCGAGTACGGGCTCAAGCATCCCAGCCTCGGCGAGGAATTTGCGGAGTATCTGAAGAAGTTCGTCGCGACGCTGTAGGCCGCCGCGACGAGTAACCTCAGTGCGAGCGACCCCGCTGTTGCTGACCCTGACTTCGCCCGCCGCCTCCGGGGCTGCGGCGCGTGTCGCGTCGGTCCGAGCCGCGATTGCCGTGGGAGTTGGCCGAGTAGTGTCCGGGCCGACCCTGTGACTGATGCGGACGATCGCCGCCTGATCGGTCACCGGCACCCCGGTTTCCCTGTCCCGCCGGTTGCGGAGCCGACTCCACGATCTTGAAGATCGGCGTCGGCACGACTGGAATGGCGCGCCGGAGAACCCGCTCGATGTCGCGCAGCAATCCCGCTTCATCCCCGGAGACCAGCGAGACCGCTTCGCCTGCGGAGCCCGCGCGGCCGGTGCGGCCGATGCGATGCACGTAGTCCTCGGGCACGTTGGGCAACTCGTAGTTGACCACCTGAGGCAGCTCCTTGATGTCGAGTCCGCGCGCGGCGACCTCCGTCGCCACCAAAGCGGTCACTTGTCCCTTCTTGAACATATCGAGGGCCTTGACCCGCGCTGCCTGGCTCTTGTTGCCGTGAATGGCGGCGGCCTTGATGCCCGCGCCTTCGAGTTGCTGCGTCAGGCGATTGGCGCCGTGCTTGGTTCGCGTGAAAATCAACACCTGATGCCATTGACCCTCTTGGATCAAATGCACCAGCAAGTGACGCTTCTGTTCCTTCTGGACGCGATACGCGCATTGTTCGACGAGTTCGATGGGCGCGTTGCGGGGTGCAACCTGGATGGACAGCGGGTCGTGCAACAGCCGCTCCGCGAGGCCGCGGATGTCGTCGGAATACGTCGCCGAGAACAACAGGTTCTGGCGCTTCTGCGGCAGGAGGCGGATGATCTTCTTGATGTCGTTGATGAAGCCCATGTCGAGCATGCGATCCGCTTCATCGAGTACCAGGACTTGAATCTTCGAAAGATCCACACAGCGCTGCTGCGCCAGATCGAGCAATCGTCCCGGCGTTGCGACCAGCACATCGCAGCCGCTGCGTAGATTGCTGATCTGAGGGTTGATGCTCACGCCGCCGAATACCTGGAAGGTGTGCAGCTGCAGGTACTTCCCGTAGTCGCGCGCGCTCTGCGCGACCTGTGCGGCGAGTTCGCGAGTCGGGGTGAGCACCAGGGCGCGCGGCGCGCGGCTGGTGCCATGGGCGGTGTCGGCGACCAGACGCTGGAGGATGGGCAGAACGAAGCCGGCGGTTTTGCCGGTACCCGTCTGGGCACCCGCCAACACGTCGCGGCCGGACAATACGGCAGGAATGGCCTGCAGCTGAATGGGCGAGGGCACGTCGTAGCCCTTATCGGCGACAGCACGCAGCAATTCGGGCAGGAGCCCGAGATCGGAAAATGACATTAATGATCCTTTAATAGAACTTGGACTCGCACGACAGACTTTTAGAGTCTGCAGCGGTCAGCAGCGAGGCGGGTAAATAAACAGAGTGCGTCGAGGACGGACTGCGAGCTACAGGTGGCACTGACCGAGCGCCAACCTCATTTAGCTGCATAGCATCATACAGGGACGGCAGCCTCTCGTCCAGCTAGAGGACGGCCGCCTTGAGGTAATCACGCCAACCGCCGTAACTGGTGATGTCCGCGGCGCCCTCGCTGGCATAGCCCTCGCAGAGAAATCCCGTGACCAACGCCCCCGACTCGAGTTCGATCTTGCCCATCCCGAGCGGCGCGGGAATGGCCGCGATGAACGATCCCACCTGCTCCGTGGGGAGCGCCCAGACTTCCAACTGGATGCGGGCGCCGTCTTGGTGCACGCGGATCATACCGGGTCGCCGGGGCGGGCCGCCGGGCAACGCGAACAAGCGATAGCGGGGCGCGGTGGTGGTGGCCTGAAGCAAATAGCCGCCGCGATCCTGCAATTGATGATTGAGCGGCAGGCCCTGCATGTGGGCGCCGCAGACGGCGAGCGGCACGTAACCGTCCCGCAGGCGGGTTGGAAGCGGCATGCGGCGATCCGGCGGCCGGCGAACCGGAAGCGGCACGTGGAGCGCGCCCATCGTGGCGACCGACGCGCGCTGCACCTGACCCGCGATGCGGAGCAGGTCCCGATCCGCGCCCCGAGGTCCGACCAGCGTGATTCCGAACGGCAGGCCGTCGGCACGAAAGCCTGCCGGGACGGCGACCCCCGAGAGATCGAACAGATTCATGAAATTCGTGTAATAACCCAAGTTGGCGTTCAGCCGAACTGGATCCGCCTCGAGTTCGGCAAGCCGGTATATCGTGCCCGCCGTCGGCGTCACCACGAGGTCGACTTGCGACCACACCGGTTCGGTCTGCCGGCGCAGTCTCATGAGCGTGTACTCGCCCTGGAACGCCGCAGCGGCGGAGGGGCGCTTACCGGCCTCGATGATCTGCCGCGTGATGGGGTGCACGGCGCCGGGGTGCGCGTCGATGAACGAGCCCACCGCCGCGTACCGCTCGGCAATCCACGGTCCTTCGTACAGCAGACGCGCAGCCTCGAGAAACGGCTCGAAGTCGATTTCCATGCGGTCGCCGCCGAGGCTCTCCAGGCGGCGAACGGCGGCATCGAACGCCCGCGCGTATTCCTCGTCGCCGAAAAATTGCAATTGGTCGCGCCGCGGGATCCCGAAACGCAAGCCGTTCAAACCGCGATCCTCCACCTTACGCGAGTAGGGGTCGGCCGCGTCGTACCCTTCGGCGGCGTCCAGCACCGAGGCCGCGTCCTCCGCAATCAACGCAAACACCGAGACGCAGTCCAGAGAACGACAGGCGGGCACCACGCCGCGGGTGCTCAAGCGGCCGTTGCTCGGCTTCAGTCCGACGATGTTGTTGAATGCCGCGGGCACACGGCCCGAGCCTGCCGTGTCGGTGCCCAGTGAGAAGCTCGCGAGTCCGGCAGCCACCGCCACCGCGGAACCTGAACTCGAGCCTCCTGAAATGAAATCGGCGTTGACGCTGTTGCGGCAGGGGCCGTACGGCGAGCGCGTGCCCGTAAGGCCGGTGGCAAATTGATCGAGATTGGTCTTGCCGAGAGGAATCGCCCCGGCATCGAGCAGGCGTTGAACGACGAACGCCGATTGCGCCGGCGTGTAGGCGAAGCCCGGACAGCCGGCGGTCGTGGCGGTTCCCGCCAAATCGATGTTGTCCTTGACGACGAAGGGAATGCCGTACAACGGAAGGCTGTCGATTGCGGCCGGATCGAGCGCCGCCACGCGCGCCATGACCTCCTCACGGGACAGCCGCGTGATCCACACATGACGCTCGTCCACGGACGTCGCGGACGTATCGAGCAGACGTTCCATGACCGCCGCCGGCGTCGCCCGTCCGCTTCGATAGCCGTGCAGTAGCTCGGAGATGAGAAGGCTTTGAGTACTCGGCATGCCGTCATCTTAAATCGGCGGCGCGATGCCTGCCGAGAGCAATTGCGCGCTGATTCGGTGCGCATGCACGCAGCACATGCGCCGTGGCAGTGCGCGGACGCGAGGCGGTCAGACCACACGTTCGCGCAAAGATGAACTTTGCCCGGAAAATTTACCCACGTATCCGCGCGGGATCGTGGGCACGCTAATTGCTACTAGTTAAACAATGTGCGTCTAGGGTTCCGGTCTGTCTTGCAGATGTCTGGTCCGAGAGAGGCAGTCCTCGCATCGCGTTCGCGACGCTAAGGATACACGGCGGGACAAAAGCCCGGGAGTTCGATGTCGAGGAGCAGCGCGTCCTCGGGATGGTCTACCCCATGGGGAATCCCGACTTCAACGACGAACCTCCTTGACCGATGGTATTGCCGGGTGCGCCGAGCGCCGAGCCTTTTTGGCTACGTCACGTGGAGGAGGGGGATTTGTCTACCGAAAACAGCGCCGGTTACGAAACCATCATCGAAGGCGGGAAACATTGGTCGTTCAACGTCAGCGGCGGCACGCTGCTGCGCCTGACGGACGTGGAGGGCGGTGCGAACGCCGGAATGCTGTTCTACAACCCGCAAAACACCCTCGAGCGCTATAACGCGCCCGACACGCTCAAATGTCAGCACACGTTCAAACTGACCAAAGGTCATTGCCTGTACTCCGACATGGGCCGGATTTTTTGCTCGATCGTCGAAGACACCCACGGTTGGCATGACACCGTGTGCGGCAACTCGACGAGCGCGTTGATAGCCGCACGATGGGGCGAAAAGAGCTATCAGGCGTTCCGCAACGAATGGACGCAGAATGGACACGATGCGTTTCTGGTCGAGGCGGGCAAGTACGGGCTCGGGCGCCGGGACCTAGCGGCCAACGTCAACTGGTTCAGCAAGGTCTCGGTTGCGGACGACGGCAAAATGGTCTTCGACGCTCGCACTGCGAAGGCCGGCGCCGCCGTGGAGCTGCGTTTCGAGATGGACACGCTGGTGCTCATGCATACCTGCCCGCATCCGTTGAACACGGCACCCGCTTATCCGCGAAAGCCCGTCAAGATTCTCTTTGGCAAGGCGCAGCCCGTCGCCGCGGACGATTTCTGCAAGAACTCGCGGCCCGAAAATCTCCGCGGGTTCGCGAATACCGATTTGTACCGCCGCTTCGGCGGCCGCTCGCAAGGGACGTGACGCTCATGCAACAAACCAGCAAACTGCTGCCCGGCGAAGCCGTATTCCGCCATGTTCTCAAGGCCGGCGATTATTGGATCGACACGTTGCGCCGCGGGCAAGCGCTGCGGATCGTCGACGTCGAAGGCAATCAGTCGGCGGATACTCTGTTCTTCAACGCTGCGGATGTCGCCGATCGCTACAGCTTCGTCGACACCATCCGCGAGCAAGGGAACGTCTATCTCAGTTGCGGAACGAAACTGCTGTCGACCTCGGGACGAGTGCTGGCCACGATCGTGGCGGATACCGTGGGCCGTCACGATACCCTGGGCGGTGCGTGTGCCTCCGAATCGAACACGGTTCGCTACGACCTGGAAAAGCGGACCATGCATTCGTGCCGCGACAGCTATCTGCTGGCGCTTGCGCACAACGATGCGCTCGGACTCGCAAAGCGGGACCTGACTCATAACATCAATTTCTTCATGAACGTGCCGGTTACCTGCGATGGCGGTCTGACCTTCGCCGACGGCCTCTCCGGTCCAGGTCACTATGTCGAGATGCTGGCGGAAATGGACGTCATCGTGCTCATCTCCAATTGCCCGCAGCTCAACAATCCGTGCAATGCCTACGACCCGACCCCCCTCGAGGTGATCATCTGGGACGGTGATGCGGCCTAAGTGGGACGGTCATAAGTGGGACGGGTGATGTGGCGTAAGGTTCTGGTCGCGAATCGCGGCGAGATCGCGTGCCGGATCTTGCGGACGCTCAAGCGCCTGGATATCCGTTCGGTTGCGGTTTACTCGGAGGCCGATCGATATTCGCCGCACGTGACGTTGGCGGACGAGGCCGTTCGTATCGGCCCGGGGCCGGCTGCGCAAAGCTATCTGCGGCAGGACGAGATTCTCTGTGCAGCGCGGGCCACCGGAGCGCAAGCCGTACACCCGGGGTATGGATTCCTGAGTGAGAACGCCGAATTCGCGGAAGCCTGCGCGGCGGCCGGCATCGTGTTCATCGGTCCGACGCCGGCGCAGATGCGCAGTTTTGGCCTCAAGCACCTGGCCCGCGAATTGGCGGCCCGTATAGAGGTCGCGCTGCTGCCGGGCAGCGAACTGCTGGAGAGCGTCGAACACGCGCGGCGCGAAGCCTTGCGCATCGGCTATCCGGTGATGTTGAAGAGCACGGCCGGCGGCGGCGGCATCGGGATGCAGCTCGTCCGCCGCGAAGCGGGGCTCGCCGATGCCTTCGGCACCGTGGAGCGGCTTGCGACGAAGAATTTCAGCCGCGGCGGGCTGTTCCTCGAGAAGTACATCGAGCGGGCGCGGCACATCGAGGTGCAGATTTTCGGCGACGGCGCGGGCGCCGTCGTGGCGCTCGGTGAGCGCGATTGCTCCACGCAGCGCCGCAATCAGAAAATCATCGAAGAAACCCCCGCTCCCGGACTGTCCGATGCAACCCGCGTTCGTCTCCATGAGTCCGCCGTCCGCCTGGGGATGGCGGTGCGTTACCAGTCCGCCGGCACGGTTGAATATGTCTACGACGTCGACAGCGAGGAGTTCTATTTCCTCGAGGTCAACACGCGTTTGCAGGTGGAACACGGCGTGACCGAGGAAGTCCTCGGAATCGATCTGGTCGAATGGATGTTGCGCCAGGCGGCCGGCGAGACATTCGCGCTGCGGGCGCCGCCGGCCCGCGGAGCGTCGATCCAGGTCAGGGTCTACGCCGAAGATCCCGCGCGGCAATTTCGTCCCTCGTCGGGCCTCGTGACCCAGGCGCGCTTTCCGGCCGACGCGCGCGTCGAGACGTGGATCAGTGACGGTACCCTGGTGACGCCCCTCTACGATCCGCTGCTTGCGAAAATAATCACGGTGGGCGAGGACCGTGGCGCCGCGCTCGCCCGGCTGCGCACGGCTCTGTCCGAGACCACGATCGCCGGAATCGAGACCAACCTGGAATATCTTCGTTGTCTGACTGCGGACCCGGTTTTCGCCGCCGGCTGCATGACGACCCGCGGCTTGGAATCATTCGAATTCGCGCCCTTGAGCGTTGAGGTGCTCTCCGGCGGCACGCAAACGACGATTCAGGATTATCCCGGCCGAGTGGGTTATTGGAACGTGGGGGTTCCTCCATCGGGGCCGATGGATGACGTCTCGTTCCGCCTCGCCAATCGAGCGGTCGGCAACCGGCAGGGCGCCGCGGCGCTCGAGATGACCGTGGCCGGTCCCACGCTCAAGTTCCTTGCGGATGCGCTGATTTGCCTCGGCGGCGCCGTCATGGCCGCCGACATCGGCGGGAAAGAGGTGCCCTTCTGGACGCCGGTCGAGGTGCGCGCCGGCGAAATTCTTCGCATCGGCAGCCACTACTCGGCGGGCTGCCGGGCCTACCTCGCGATTCGCGGAGGCTTCGACGTACCCGAATATTTGGGGAGTCGTGCGACTTTCACGCTCGGAAAATTCGGCGGCCACGGCGGCCGCGCCTTGAGGGAGGGCGATGTCCTGCACATAGGACGCGGGGACGCGCCGAACGCGCCCTGTGCCATCCCCCCGCACTGCCGGCCCACCATCACCGACGACTGGGAAATCGGCGTGCTGTACGGCCCGCACGGAGCGCCGGACTTTTTTACCCGCGACGACATCGGCGCCTTTTTCGCGCAGCCCTGGGAAGTCCATTACAACTCGAACCGGACGGGCGTGCGGCTCATCGGACCCAAGCCGGCATGGGCCCGCAGCGACGGCGGCGAGGCGGGATTGCACCCATCGAACATCCATGACAATGCATACGCCATCGGCGCGGTCGATTTCACGGGCGACATGCCGGTGATCCTTGGCCCGGATGGGCCCTCCTTGGGCGGCTTCGTATGCGCGGCGACGCTGGTGAGGTCGGAACTGTGGAAGCTCGGCCAGCTGCGGCCCGACAATCGGATCCGCTTCAAGCGGCTGACTCCCGATGACGCGTTGGCAGCGGAGCTTGCCCAAGAGCGCACTCTCGAGACTTTGGCGGTGCCCCGTCCGGAAAAAACATCGAGCGGGCCGCCCGAGCCGGCCTCACGGAACGGACCCGACTCGCCGGTGCTCGCGACTGTGCCGGCGCGAGGCGCTAACCCAAAGGTCGTTTATCGCCGCGCCGGCGATAAATACCTGTTGATCGAATATGGGCCGCCGGTATTGGATCTGGAATTGCGGCTGCGAGTGCACGCGCTCATGTCATGGCTCGGAGAGACCAACATTCCGGGGATTATCGAACTTACTCCCGGCATTCGTTCTCTGCAGGTGCACTACGAGAGCCGGGTGCTGCCGTTGGGCCGCCTCCTCGATGTGCTCCGCGAGGCGGAGGAGTCGTTGGCCGCGATCGACGACCTGTCGATCCCGACGCGCATCGTGCGCCTGCCGCTGTCCTGGGACGATGAGGCCACGCAACTTGCGATCGCCAAATACATGCAATCGGTGCGCGCCGATGCACCCTGGTGTCCGAGCAATATCGAATTCATCCGCCGGGTCAACGGCCTCGAGACCATCGATGAGGTGAAGCGCATCGTGTTCGGCGCAAGCTACCTGGTGTTGGGACTGGGCGACGTCTATCTGGGTGCCCCGGTCACGACGCCCATCGATCCGCGCCACCGCCTGGTCACCACGAAGTACAACCCCGCGAGGACCTGGACGCCGGAGAACGCGGTGGGGATCGGCGGCGCCTATTTGTGCGTCTACGGCATGGAAGGTCCCGGGGGCTACCAGTTCGTCGGCCGCACCTGCCAGATGTGGAACACCCACCATGTGACGAAGGAGTTCCGGCAAGGGACGCCGTGGCTGTTGCGTTTTTTCGATCAGATTCGCTTCTACCCCGTGAGCGGCGAGGAGCTGCTGCGCTTTCGCGACGACTTTCTGCATGGCCGCGTGCAGCTCGATGTCGGCGAGGAAACGTTTCGCCTGCAAGACTATCGCCGTTTCCTCGCGGAGAATGCCGCGGACATCGCCTCGCACAAGTCGCGCCAGCAAGCGGCCTTCGAGGCGGAACGTCGGCGCTGGGAGGCAAGCGGTCAGATCGGCTATGCCGCGGATCTGCCGGCGCCGCATGTGGAGTGCGAGATCGAGGAGATTCACCCGGGCCACGTGCCGGTGGCGTGCCCCGTCTCGGGGAGCGTCTGGAAGATCTCCGCCGCCCTGGGTCAACGCGTCAAAGCCGGTGATATTTTGGTGACGGTCGAGTCGATGAAGATGGAGTTGCCCGTGACCGCGCCCGTGGACGGGATGGTGAGCCAGGTGCGGTGCGCCGAGGGGCGTGCGGTGACGGTGGCCCAAACCCTGGTGGTCTTGAGTACGTTGAGTACGTGAGGAAACGATACATGAAAATGCTTCGACGATTTTTCCCGTGGCGGGGACAGTTTTTCTCACGGCGGCTCTGCTTGGTCGGGCTCGTGCTGCTGGGCAGCGCGGGGCAGCCCGCATCCGCGGCCGCCGACAAGACGTCGTTCAATGTGGCGTGGAGCATCTACGTCGGATGGATGCCGTGGGACTACGCCGATCAGAGCGGCATTCTGAAGAAGTGGGCCACGAAATACGGCATCAAGATCAAATTGACGCAGATCAACGACTACGTCGAGTCCATCAACCAGTACACCGCGGGAATGTTCGATGCCTGCGCGATGACCAACATGGATATGCTCACCATTCCCGCCGCCGGCGGCGTCGACTCGACCGCGCTGATCCTCGGTGATTTTTCGAACGGCAACGACGGCGTCGTACTGAAAGGCAAGGGGAAGAAACTCGAGGACATCAGGGGACAGAGGGTCAACCTGGTCGAGCTGTCGGTATCGCACTATTTGCTGGTGCGCGCATTGACCGGAGCCGGAATGCGCGAGCGCGACGTCAAGATCGTCAATACGTCCGATGCGGACGTGGTCGCGGCGTTTTCGACGCCGGCGAGCACCGCGGTGGTCACCTGGAAGCCGCAGTTGAGCACCGTGCTGGCCATGCCCGGCACTCAGTTGGTGTTCGACTCCAGCAAGATACCGGGCGAAATCCTGGATCTGATGGTGGTCAACACGGCAACGCTTGGCGCAAATCCCAAGCTCGGCAAGGCGTTGGCCGGGGCATGGTACGAGACCATGGCCGTGATGTCGAAGACCGATGCGGCCGCGAGGGCGGCGGCGGAGACGATGGCGAAGGCATCGGGAACCGATGCGGCCGGTTACGCCAGCCAGTTGGCAACCACACGATTGTTCGTCGCGCCGGCCGATGCCTATCAATTCGTGACCGGCGACGGCATCATCAAGAACATGGATCTGGTGCGCAAATTTTCCTTCGATCACGGCATCCTCGGGCAGGGCGCCGGGTCCGCCGACGTCGTCGGCATCCAGTTTCCGGGCGGAAAGTTGCTCGGCGATGCCCATAACGTCAAAATGCGCTTCGACCCCAGCTACATGAAAATGGCCGCCGACGGCACGCTTTGAGGACCCTCGACTCATGCGCCGGTTAGTCAACCAGCGTCCCAGTCGCGGCGGCGGGGCGCTGCTCAGCATGCTGCCGTTCATTCTGGTGCTGTGCGCCTACTTTTATTACTCGCACGCCCGGCTGCTCACGAACCCCGGCGATAAGTTGCTGCCGGCGCCGGCAACAATCGCAGCCACCATGCACCGGTATGCCTTCGAGGAGGACGAGCGCAGCGGCGACCGTCTCTTGTGGACCGATACCGGTGCGAGCCTTGGCCGGTTGGCCGTAGGACTTGCGATCAGCGCAGGCGTGGGCCTGGCGCTCGGTCTCGCCATCGGGGTGCTGCCGTACCTGCGAGCGGCCATCGCGCCGTTCATCGCGGCGCTTTCGCTGATTCCGCCGCTCGCGGTCCTGCCCATCCTGTTCATCGTCGCCGGTCTTGGCGAGGCCGCGAAAATCACGCTCATCGTCATCGGTGTGGCGCCATTCATCGTGCGCGATCTCGCGATGCGCACCGCGGAACTGCCGAACGAGCAAATCATCAAGGCTCAGACCCTGGGCGCGTCCACATGGCAATTGGTGATTCGGGTGGTGCTGCCGCAACTATGGCCGCGGTTGATCGACGCGTTGCGCTTGAGCTTGGGATCGGCATGGTTGTTTCTGATCGCGGCGGAGGCGATCGCCTCCACCGAGGGTTTGGGATATCGCATCTTCCTGGTGCGCCGCTATCTTGCGATGGACGTCATTCTGCCGTACGTCGCGTGGATCACTCTGCTGGCGTTCACCATGGACTGGTTGCTGCGCTTGCTGCGCGCGCAGGCGTTCGGTTGGGCGAGTGCGGCCGCATGACGGTACAACCGTGACGCAAGTTACCGTCAAGCACCTGTGGAAGGAATTCGACGGGCATGTGGTGCTCGAAAACCTCAACCTCACAGTCGACGACCACGAGTTCGTCACCATCGTCGGCGCCTCCGGCTGCGGCAAGACCACATTTCTCAAAATGCTGCTGGGTATCGAGGCGCCCAGCCGCGGTTCATTCCTGATCGACGGGCAGCCGTGGCCTTTGGAACCGGGTCCGGATCGAGGCATCGTGTTCCAGCGTTATTCGCTGTTCCCGCACCTGACCGTGCTGCAGAATCTGCTGCTCGGTCTTGAACTGCAGGGCTCACCCATCCTATGTCGCCTGTTCGGCGCGCAGCGGCGGCGCGCGCTCGAAAAGGCGCGCGAACTGCTGGACGCGGTGGGACTGCAGACCGCCGCGGACAAATATCCCGCCCAGCTCTCGGGAGGCATGCAGCAACGCCTGTCCATTGCGCAGTCGGTGATTTGCGAGCCGAAAATACTGCTGTTGGACGAGCCCTTCGGCGCATTGGATCCGGGAATCACCTCCGATATGCACACCCTGATATTGAAGCTTTGGAATATGAACAAGATGACCATCTTCATGGTGACCCACGACTTGCAGGAGAGCTTCGCATTGGGCACGCGCGTGCTGGTATTCGACAAGGCGCGCATCGACAGCCAGGCGCCGGAGGCATTCGGAGCGACGATTACCTTCAACATCCCTCTCAAGGGTCATCGGAGCCCTGGATGAGCCGTGAAATGAGCCTCGATGAATACGTCGCTTTCGACGCCGCCGTCTCGCCGAACTCGTGCATCGCGGCGACGTCACTCCGCATGCGCTGGCAGAGGCGGCGATCAAGCGGATCGACGCGCTCCATCCGCGGCTCAACGCCGTGGTCGGGGCGCCTGGCGGCGCTGCGATCCCGGTATGCGGTCGATCAGGGGTAGTGCCGTCAGGTGTAGGTGAGTCCAGCCGCCTCGACGCCCGCCATGCAAATCGATTCATCTTCGTCGCCCGTGCCGCCGCTCGCGCCGACCGCGCCGATGATTTCGCCGGCGTCCTTGATGAGAACCGCGCCGGTCTGCGCCAAAAATTTGCCTTGCGCGGTGGCCGGGAGCGACCCGAAGAACAGCGGGTTGTCCCGCGCCCGCTCGAGCAGCGCCCGGCTCGAGGCACCCATTCCCACTGCGGCCCAGGCCTTGCCTGTGGCTACATCGATGCGAAACATGCTGGCCCCGTCCTCGCGCTGCGCGGCGCGTAAATGGCCGGCGTCGTCGAGAACCACGATCCCCATCGGGCGATGCCCGCGTTGGCGCGCCAGGGCAAGCGCCGTTGCGATGATCTTGTTCGCTTGTGCAAGCGTGAGTCGGTTCATTGATGCTCCGTAATGTGACCGGGAAGGACGAAAACTGCCGCGAAGCGCAAATGCTACCGGGAGCCCGGTGATTTGCGCAGGGTCTTTTCCTTGCGCCGCGCCGTGAGAATGATCTCCGTATAGCCGTTCGGCTGCTCGCGACCCTGGAAGATGAGGTCGCAGGCGGCATGAAATGCGACGTTGTGGTCCAAATCCGGGCTCATCGGCTCATAAGCAGGGTCGCCGGCATTCTGTTCGTCCACCACTTTCGCCATTCGCTGCAGGGCCGTCATCACCTGGACCTTGGTGCAGATCCCGTGATGCAGCCAGTTCGCGACATGCTGACTGGAGATACGCAGCGTCGCTCTGTCTTCCATGAGCGCCACGTTGAAGTAATCCGGCACCTTGGAGCAGCCCACGCCGGAATCGATCCAGCGAACCACGTAGCCTAGGATGCTCTGGGCATTGTTATTGAGCTCTTCCTCGATCTCGGTAGCGGTCCAACCGGGCGTCTTCACCAGGGGCGGCGTCAAGATCTCATCGAGAGACGCGCGTTGCCTACCCTTAAGTCCTTCCTGCACCGCCGCCACGTCGACCTGGTGGTAATGCAGTGCGTGCAAAGTCGCGGCGGTGGGCGAGGGCACCCAGGCGGTGTTGGCTCCCGCCAACGGATGCGCGATCTTGGCCTTCAGCATATCCGCCATGAGATCGGGCATCGCCCACATGCCTTTGCCGATTTGCGCATGGCCTCGAAGTCCGCAAGCCAGGCCGACATCGACATTCTGCCGCTCGTAGGCGTCCAGCCAGACGGCCTTCTTCAGATCGCTTTTTCGAGTGACCGGTGCCGCCTCCATCGACGTGTGGATCTCATCGCCGGTGCGGTCCAGAAAGCCGGTGTTGATGAACACCACCCGATTCCGAACGGCGCGAATGCACTCGGCGAGGTTGACGGAGGTGCGTCGTTCCTCGTCCATGATTCCGATCTTGAGGGTATGCCGCGGCAGTTTCAAAATGTCCTCGATGCCCGCGAACAGTTCGTCCGAAAACGCGGCTTCTTCCGGACCGTGCATCTTCGGCTTGACGATGTACACGGAGCCGGTATGCGAATTGCGCAGCGCGCCGCTGCGTTGCGCGCTACCTGCGCGAATATCGTGGAGGGCAGCGAGAGAGGTCACGGCGGCATCGATAAATGTCTCGGGAAGCGGTGCGCCGTTCAGGGTCACGGCATCCGACAGCATATGGTGACCGACGTTTCTCACCAGCATGAGGCTGCGGCCCGGAAGCACCAACTCTGCGCCCGCCGTCGTCCGATAGCGGCGATCGGGATTTAGGCGCCGCAGAACCGTCTTGGAGCCCTTTTCGAGATGAGCTTCCAGGGTGCCGCGCATGAGGCCCAACCAGTTACGATAGACGCCCACCTTGTCTTCGGTGCTGGTGGCGGCAACCGAATCCTCGCAATCCTGGATGGTGGTGATGGCGGATTCGATCACGACGTCGCTGATGCCCGCAGGGTCGCCTCTTCCGATCAAGTGCTGCCGATCGACGTGAATTTCAACGTGCAGCCCATGATGCTTCAGCAGCACGACGGACGGCGCCGTGGCCTCACCTTGAAAGCCGGCCAGCGCGCCCGGATCGGCGAGCGAGGCGGTACTCCCGGATCGCAGCTTGATATCCAGCCCGGGGCCGGCAATCCGGTAGCCTACGGCATCGCGGTGGGAGGCCACGGACAGCGGGAAGGTCGCGTCCAGGAAATTGCGGGCGAATTCGATCACCTTCGCACCGCGCTCTGGATCGTACGCGCCGCTGCGGGATGCGTTGGCGTCGCGAGGAATAGCGTCGGTTCCGTAAAGGGCGTCATACAGGCTGCCCCAGCGTGCATTCGCGGCGTTGAGCGCGTACCGGGCATTGCTGACGGGAACCACGAGTTGGGGGCCGGCTATGTGCGCGATCTCCGCATCGACGCCGGCGGTGTTGACGGTAAACGCGGATCCCTCCGGCACGAGATAACCGACGTCGGTCAAAAACGTCCTATAGCTCCCGGCATCGAACTGCGCGCCCGGACGATCGCGGTGCCAGGCATCGATCGCTGCCTGCAGGCGGTCGCGCTTGGCGAGGAGCGCGGCGTTGCGCGGCGCGAGCCGGCTGACGAGGCTTGCGAACCCCTTCCAAAAGGACTGCTCCTCGACTCCCGTCCCGGGCAACGCCTCGCGCGCCACGAAATCAAATAAAATTTTGTCGACTTCGATCGGGTCGACTTTGACGATGGCTCTCATGTGGAGGTCCTGGAGGCAAGTGAACTAGATCAGCCCAGCATTATATCGGACGCAGCGGCGCGTAGGATCACGGGTTTCGCTCACGCCCCTCGTTGCGATCTGTGCATTAAAATCGTGCGCAATGGATTTCGAACCGGCGTCCGACGCTTGGTCGCCGACCCAGTTGCCGAGCGGGCAAGGTTGCTGGATGTGGACGTAACGCTAGTATGGGCAGGTGCGCAATGTTCACCGCCTTTTCGCGTCTTGCCGGGGCACTCCATGGGGGCCGAATCGGTCATGCTCGAGGCGCGGGGGAATCC
>Ga0137403_10003277_pt1 | contig 19473 bp, 18 predicted proteins | sample CZOMad2_1_16fung_FD_122057 | JGI IMG/M metagenome (GOLD analysis project Ga0137403, IMG submission 122057) | Vadose zone soil fungal communities from Angelo Coast Range Reserve, California, USA - CZOMad2_1_16fungal (Hybrid Assembly) | ecosystem: Environmental > Terrestrial > Soil > Vadose zone...
AGGTCGCCGCGCAGCACGCGGCCGTAGAAGCCCAGGAGCTGCTGGTGAATCGGACGGTCGAGCCCGAGCGACCGGCGCGTGCCCTCGATCTGGGTCGGGCTCGCGTCGGGCCCCAGCATCACGCTCACCGGATCGCCGGGGATCAGATGGATGAGCAGGAAGACGACCGTCACCACCACCGCCATCACCGGGACGATGGCGAGGAGACGCCGGACTAGGTAAGCAAACACGAGAGCAGGTCAGGCCGCGCCGCGAACGGGCGGCCCCCTCAATTACTTATCCGCGCGGCTCGGTGTCTGAACGCTCGGCTCGCCTGCGGCTTCACCTCGCCCAACGGGCTGCACCTCGCCAAGCTATTTCTCGAGCCAGACGTTGTAGAAGCGGATGCGCTCGGTCGACTCGTTGAAACCTTTCACGGGGTTGCCAATCGCGCGAAGCCCGAAGAGATCGCCGTAGCGGATGACGGGCACCTTCTCGAAGAACTGCCGCGTCTGCTGCTCCCAGAGAGCGAACCGTTTCTTCTGGTCGGTCTCCCGCGCCAGCTCGGCCTGAATCCGGGCGATGTCCTCGTCGGTGGTCCAGCCCGGCCAGTTCGGGCTGAGAAAGACGGCGTGGTACGGATCGTAGATGGCGCCTATGCCGGTGGTGAAGACGTCGTATTCCTTCGAGTTGTTGCGCCGCTTGACCAGCGTGGCCCAGTCCACCACCTGCAGGTCGATGTTGAAGCCCACGTCCTCGAGCTGCTGCTTGGTCAGAAGGGCGAAGTCGTACATCCACTTGTACTCCTGGGTGGTCATGAAGCGGATCGGCTCCTTCTTGTACCCCGCTTCCTGGAGGAGCCTCTTGGCCTTGTCCTTGTTCCGCTCGTTCCACGGCAGCCCGGAGAGCTTGGTGTGCCACGCTGGAATCTCGACCGGGATCAGGCTCGAGTCCATGCGGTAGAGCTCGGACTTGCCACCCGCCACGTTCTTCATGATGGGCTCGATGTCGATGGCCGCCTGCCAGGCCTGACGGAGTTTCTGGTTGGTCATGAGGCCTTCCTTCTTGTTCATGACCGCCACCAGCCAGTAGTACGGCTTGGACACGATGGGACGAGCGCTCCCGCTCTTCTGGAGCCGGTCATAAGAGTCCAGGTTGAGATCGTCGGCGAAATCCAACTCGCCCGTCTCGACCTGGGCCACGCGGGTCGCCACCTCGGGCACGGGGATCCAGCGGATTTCGTCCACGTAGGCCGTCTTGCCTCCGCCATAGCCGTTCGGCTTCTCGTTGCGCGTCTTGTAGTCGTCGAAGCGGACCATCCGGATGTACTGGTCGGGCTTCCACTCGACGAGCTTGAAGGGACCGGTGCCCACGTACTCGGTCGTCTTCACCTCGGGCGCGAACTTCTCGGCGATCTCCTTCGGATAGATGGCGCCGAAGTTGTTCGGGACGGCGAGCGAAATGAGCACGATGGCCGACTTCTCTTTGAGCCGCATCTCGACCGTGTACTTGTCCACGGCCTTGAGCTCCGCGACCTGGGTGAAGAGACCCTTGCCGTAGATCGACTGCTTCCCCCAGCGGCCGAGCGAAGCCACCACGTCCTCGGAGGACATCTCCTTGCCATTGTGGAACTTCACGCCTTGGCGGAGCTTGAAGGTGTAGGTGAGCCCGTCCTTGCTGACGGTATAGCTCTCCGCGAGCATGGGGGTGGGTTTGTTCTCGCGGTCGAGACTGAAGAGCCCCTCGTAGATGTGGTTGGTGAGCGTCTCGGTGATACTCGCGGTGGTCCAGTGCGCGTCCAGCGCGGGCGGCTCGCCGAGATTGCCGATCCGGAGTACGCCGCCCTTCTTCTGCGCGTCGGCGGGCGCGGCCGCGAGCGTGAGCAGCGCGCTCATCACGAGCGTGGTCAGCCACCGGAGCGAGTTCGTTCGACGCGCCATGCCTGCACCTCCATCAACAACGTGGGTGGTCTGGGGTGCCAAGACTCTGCGACGACGGCTGCGTCTTGTCAACCGCCGCGTGCCGCCCTAGACTGTCGGCCGGAGGAACCCTGACCTTGGGCGTCAGCGCGATCCTGCATACCGGACTCACCGTCAGCGATCTGGACCGGTCCGTGGCCTTCTACCGCGACCTGCTGGGCCTCGAGCTGATCACGCAGTGGGACAGCAGTCAGCCGTACCTGCGCGCGGTGGTCGGCTACCCGGATGCGGAGCTACGCATCGCGCTGCTGCGCCTGCCCGCGGGGCCCGACGCGGCCCCGGGACATCACATCGAGCTGCTCGAGTACCGGCGGCCGCGCGGGAGCCGGGGCGACGCAAATACGTACATTCCCGGCAACGGCCACGTGGCCTTCATGGTGGACGACCTCGACGCCACCTACGCCGATCTCAAGGCCAAGGGCGTGCGCTTCAAGTCGGCCCCGGTGGATATCACCCACGGGCGCAACGCGGGCGCCAAGGGCGTTTACTTCTTCGATCCCGACGACATCACCCTGGAGCTGATCCAGCCGGCCCGCCGGGCATGACGAGCCTCGATCTCTTCCGGCTGGACGGGCAGACCGCGGTGGTGGTGGGCGGCGCGGGCGGGCTGGGCGCGGCCATGGCCCGCGGGCTGGCCGAGGCGGGCGCCGCGGTCGCGGTGGCGGACGCCAATGCCGGCCAGGCCAAGCTCGTGGCCGACGGGATCGTGACGAACGGAGGCCGCGCGATGGCGGTGGCGGTGGATGTCGCGGACCGGTCGAGCGTGGAGCGCATGGCGGAGGAGGCGGAGGACCGGCTCGGCGCCATCGACGTGCTCGTCAACAGCGCCGGCATCACCCACCGCAGCCCCGCCGCCGACTTCCCCGCGGCCGAGTGGCACCGCGTGCTCGCGGTCAATCTGACCGGCGTCTTCTGGGGCTGCCAGGTCGTCGGACGACGCATGCTCGCGCGTCGGCGCGGGTCCATCGTCAACATCGCATCGATCGCGGGCCAGATCGGCCTGACCGGCACCGTGGCCTACGCGGCCAGCAAGGGCGGCGTGGTGATGCTGACCCGGGCGCTCGCGGTGGAGTGGGCGCCCCAGAACGTCCGCGTCAACGCGATCGCGCCGTCGTGGTTCGAGTCGAACATCGGCGACCTGATCCATCGCGAGCCCAACTACGCCGAGCGCGCGATGCGCCGCGTCCCGGTCGGCCGCATGGGCAAGCCCGACGAGCTGATCGGCGCCGCCCTGTACCTGGCCTCCGCCGCCTCCACCATGGTCACCGGCCACGTCTTAGCCGTAGACGGCGGCACCCTCGCGTCTTGATGGGGTCAGCCTAAGCGCCCAGCGCTTCGTGCACCGCGAGGGTGAGGGCGCCGAAGTCGGCGCCGGCGCGAGAGGCAACGGTGCGGGGACGCGGCAGCGGCACGTCGAAGACACGCGCGAGCCGGCCCGGGCGGGCGGTCATCACGACCACGCGATCGGCGAGGAACACCGCCTCCGGGATCGAGTGCGTCACGAACACGATGGTCTTGCGCTCCCGGCTCCCCTCGCCCCAGACCCGCAATAGCTCCAGGTTCATCTCGTCGCGGGTCATGGCGTCGAGCGCGCCGAACGGCTCATCCATCAGGAGGAGCGGTGGGTCGAGCAGCAGCGCGCGGCAGAGCGAGGCGCGCTGCTGCATGCCACCCGACAGCTCGCGCGGCAGCTTTCGCGCGAACTCGGCGAGGCCGACCAGCCGCAGCAGGTCCGTCGCGCGGCTCCGGTACGCATCCGGGTCGAGCCCGGACAGCTCCGCCGGCAGCCGCACGTTGGCCTCGATGGTGCGCCACTTGAGCAGCACCGGCGCCTGGAACACCATGCCCACGGATGGCAGCGGCCCCGTCACCGCGCGGCCGTCCACCTCGACCCGGTCGCGGCTCGGCGGCCGCAGCCCCGCGATCACGCGCAGGAGGGTGGACTTGCCGCAGCCCGACGGCCCCACGATGGCCACCAGCTCCCCGCGCCCCACCGCGAGGTCGATGTCCCGGAGTGCCTCGACCGTGCCGGACGCCGTCGTGTAGGTCATCCCCACACGGTCGAGGCGAATGAGATCGGTCACGCCGCGATGGTCAGCGGGCGGACCGGGGCAGCTCCACTCGGGTCAGGAACTCGTTGGTGTAGACCGCCTTGCACTCGACCTTGGTCGGCACACCCATGTAGGTGTTGACCAGGTCCACCGAGTCGCACATCTTCTTCTCTTCCATCCAGCCGATGCCGTTCTTCGCGTAGCGGTCGGTCTTCATCAGGTCGAGGCCCATCATCATGTTGGGCTCGATGATCGAGAGGTCGATCTCGGGCACCCGCTTCTTGAAGATCTCGAGCGCCGACTTCGGATCGCTCATCACGTCGCGCCAACCCAGGTACGACGCCTCGAGGAACGCCTTCAGCACCGGTCCGCGCTCCTTCATCGTCTTCTCGCTCGCGATGATGGACATGCTGTACATGTCGAAGCCGTGGTCGGCCCACGGCAGCATCACCGCGTTGCCTTTTCCCGCCGCCTTCTCGTAGAATGGCAGGCCGGTGGTGTAGTCGGCCACCGCGTCGACCCGCCTCTCGCCAAACGCCACCGGCTTGGCCGCCGGCTCCACATTCACCCACGTCACCTTGCTCTGGTCGATGCCGTGCATGCGCGCGAAGGCGGGGAACATCTGTCGCTGGCCATCGCCCGGCGGAGCCGCCACCGTCTTCCCCTCGAGGTCCTTGGGCTTGGTGATCGGCGCCTCCTTGTGGCTCCAGAAATTGAGGGGGCTCTTGTCGAAGACCATGCCGACCACCTTGATCCGGGTGCCCCGGGCCGCGGAGGCGATGACCACCGCGCTGTCGGCCAGGCCGACGTCGGCGCGCCCGGTGTCCACCTTGGCGATCGAATCACCCGAGCCCTTGGAGTTCTGCATGTCCACGTCGAGGCCACGCTGGCGGTAATAGCCCTTCTCGAGCGCCACCCAGTACGCCGCGTGATCGCCGACCGGGAACCAGTTGAGCGCGAACACGACCTTCTGGGGCGGTTGCTGGGCCGACGGGGAGTCCGGACCGAGCCCCACCACGAGCCCGACGACGGCGAGCACGAGCGGGAGCACGACGAGAATCGAGACGCGTCGCATAGCGTGTCCTCCTTTACTCCACGGTTTCCGCCCACGGCGCGATTCGCCGGGCGGCCAGCACCACCAGGCCATACACCGCGAGACCGACCAGCGAGATCCAGACCAGCGCGGCGAAGGCCACCGGGGTGTTCATGCTGCCCTGTGTGGTGACGATCACGTAGCCGAGCCCCTGCTGCGAGGCGACGAACTCGCCGACGATGGCCCCCACCACCGCGGCGGTCGCGGTGATCTTGAGGGCGCTCAGGATATACGGGTAGGCATTCGGGATCCGGATCTTGGCGAAGACCTTCCACTTGGGCGCGTTGAAGACCCGCCCCAGATCCAGCAGCTCCTCGTCCACCTGGCTGAGACCCACCGCGGTATTGATGACGACGGGGAAGAACCCGATCAGCGCCCCGATCAGCATATTGGGCAGCACCCCGTAGCCCATCCAGAGCAGGAAGAGCGGGGCCACCGCCACCTTCGGGAGCGTGTTGACGAAGACCAGGAAGGGCAGCAGGGCCCGCGCGAGCAGCGGCGACCACGCCACCACCACCCCGAGCGCCACCCCCGCCGCGCCCGCCAGCGCGAAGGCGCCCACGATCTCGAGCGACGTGATGCCCAGATGCCGCAGCCACGGGATCTCGTCGCCCATCATCGCGCGCGCCACCGTGAGCGGCGCGGGCAGCAGGTACTCGCGCACCCGGAGCACCGTCACCGCCAGCTGCCAGGCCACGATGAGCGCGACGAAGAGGGCGGCGGCGGGCAGGTATCGGGAGAGCGCGCGTCCGGTGCCGGTCATCGGAAAGCACGGCCATAGTACTCGACGCGCGCCGGACGCGGGTGTCCAATGTGCTAGGCTCCGCCCGTGCACACCCTGACCTTCCTCGAGCCCGGCCACTTCCACGCGACGCTGACCCTGAGGGCGGCCCACGCCGCGGTTGCGCCCGAGGTCTTCGTCTACGCGACCGCGGGGCCGCAGCTGGACGACTTCCTGGCGCTCGTCGAGCGCTTCAACACCCGCGCGGAGCGCCCCACCGCCTGGCGGCCCCGGGTCCGGCTCTCCGCCGACCCCCTCCACCAGCTCCTCGTCGAGCGGCCGGGCGACGTGGTGGTGCTGGCCGGGAGGAATGGCGGCAAGGCGCGGGTGATGCGCCGGCTTCACGCCTCCGGCCTGCACGTGCTCGCCGACAAGCCGTGGCTGGTGGAGCCGGCGGATCTCGCCGAGATCCGGGCGAGCCTGATCGCGGGACCGGTCGCGCGCGAGATGATGACCGGCCGACGCGACACGATCGGGCGGCTCGTCAAGCGCCTGGTGGACGACGGCCCACTCTTCGGCGGCTTCGTGGCCGACGGCCCCGTGAAGCCCACGATCGAGCAGGAGAGTGTCCATCATTTCGAGAAGCGCGTGGACGGCGCCCCGCTCCGCCGCCCCTGGTGGTTCTTCGATCCGCGCATCCAGGGTAGCGGCGCGGTGGACATCCCCACCCATCAGGTCGATCAGGCCCAGTGGCTGCTCGACGCCGACGCCGCGCCGGACGACGTGCCGAAGCTGCTCGCCGCCCGGGGCTGGTCCACGCGCGTGCCCGTCGACGTCTTCACCCGCATCACCGGTGCGAGCGGGGTGCCGCCGGAGCTGCGCGGCTCGGTGGAGCGGAACGCGCTACGCGTCTTCTGCAATGCGGAGATGACCTACGAGCTCTGCGGCGCGACCGTGCGCGCCGCCACCCGCTGGGAGGCCTCGTCACCGCCCGGCGGCGGCGACACCTCGCGCCTCGTCCTGCGTGGCCGGGCCGCGGAGATCCGGGTCGAGCAGAGCGCGGAGACGGGGTTCCGGCGGCGCGTGGTCGTCGAGAGCCGCGGCGACGCCGCGGAGACCGCGCGCCATCTCACCCGGGTGCTGACCGGCGGGGAGTGGCCGGGCGCGCAGACCCACCCCGTGGGCCTCGCGAGCCACGAGATCGACGTGCCGCCCGCGCTCGACGTGGGCCACGAGGCCCACTTCGCCGAGCTCCTCGACGAGCTGCTGGGCTGGATCGACACGGGCCACCGGCCCGTCGCGCTCACCACGCGCACGCTGGCCAAGTACACGCTCCTGGCCGAGGCGGCCGCGGTCACCGCGCGCGACGAGGCCGCCGCCCGCTAGACCGCTTCGAGCGACTCAAAAGTCCAGCGCTCGAGCGGGATCATCGCCTCGAGGTCGGGCTCGAAGGCCACCCCGTACCCGGGCGTGGCCAGCGAGCCGACGCGCAGGCGGCCGTTCTCGATGCGCAGCCACGCCTGGAGCTCGTCGCCGGTGTAGAGGTCGCCGTGCTGGCGGAGCGCGGCGGCCCGCTCGCGCGGCGAGCAGTGCGCGAGGCCGCGCACGTAGTGGTGGCCGTTCCGCTCGACGTGGGCGATGCCGAGCGCCCGCACGGTGGCCAGGTCCTGCTGCACCGGCACCACCGGCACGTTGGTGAGATCCTCCGCGCTCATGAAGAGACGCGCGGGCTCGGGCCGCCCCGCGTTCCGCCGCTCGACGAGGGAGCGGTTGAGGAACGATTTCATGATGCCCTTGCAGTTCTTGGTGGACACCCCGCGGTAGCCGAGGGCGAGGGCGCGCGGGAAGGCCTCGAGATCCCCGTCGCTCTCGTCGATGATGATGGGCACGCGGCGGCCGAGCGCGGCGAGCCCCTCGGTGGCGGCGGCGTCCAGCGCGATGGCGCGGTCGAGCGGCTGCTCGATGAAGGCGGTCGAGCGCCACAGGCGGGCCAGCGCCGGCGTCCGCTCGATGGCCTCGACCAGCGCGGCGAAGTCGGCCATCGTCTTGTACTGCTCGTTGCCGTCGAGCGTCGCGAGGTAGGCGTCGGGGATCAGCCGGTCGAGCGTCGCCGCGATGCGGGTGAGACGGTCCACGTCGTCCCCGAGCCGGCCGCCGACCTTCAGCTTGAAGTGGCGCAGGCCATGGGCGCGCACGCATTCCTCCAGGGTCTGGGGCAGCCCGTCGTGCAGCCAGCCATCCGCCGGCACGTCGTCCGCGACGATCGGATCGAGGAGGCCCACCGTGTGCCGCACCGCCACGGTCTCGGGCGCGGGGCGGCTCGCCCACGCCAGCAGGTCGGCGCGCGTGAGCTCGCGATGCACCGCCTCGGGACGGATCCCGAGCACGTCGTCGCGCAGCATCCCGACCAGGTCGCGGCCCGTGAGCCGGCCCGCCGCGTCGGCCAGCGCGCGCTCGAACAGGGAGGAGCCGAAGGCCGCGGTGAGCCCGTTGAGTCCGAGCGCGGGCCCCCCGTCCGCGCAGGCCGCGTATGCCTCCTGCCACACCTCGAAGACCGGCCGCGGCGTCCGGGCCGCGTCGAGGTACGCGGCCTGCGCGGCACGGATGGACGCGAGCTGGTCGGTCACGTTGTCGCGGAAGCTCTTGGCCGGATCCTTGTCGAACCACTTCGGGGGCAGGTTGTCGGCCGCGAAGCCCCGCGCGCGCCGCCCGTCGGCCGTCTCCACGTCCACCGCCAGGTGGAGCAGCGGGAAATGGGTGAGCGTGACCACGCCGTAGCGGAACGGCAGCCGCGTGCGCAGGTTGCGCAGGTGGCAGGACGCGGCCGTGACCGCGAGCGCCAGGCTCACGGCCGGGCGTCGAGCGTCACCGAGGTCGCGTGATCCAGGCCTTCGCGGAGGTAGAGGAGCCGCACGGTCTCGCCGGGCCGGCGGCGGCCGAGCTGCTCGCGCAGGTCCGCGAAGCCGTTCAGCCCCGTGTCGGCCAGGCGAACCAGCACGTCGCCCGCGCGGAGACCGGCCTTCTCGGCCGCGCTGCCGGGCACGATCGAGCCGAGCCGCACGCCGTCCCAGCCGGCGCGGACGTCCGCCGCGATGCCGAGGAAGGCGCCGCCGCCGCGCTCGGCCGGCGGGGCGCGCGCGGAGCGCCGAGCGGGCGCGGGGCCCTGCGCGAAGACCGGGCGCGGGCCCGCCGCGATCCGCGCCGCGACGCGCGCGCCCAGGTCGGCGATCCTCGCCATGCCGGCGACGTCGATCTTGTCCGCGGTGTCCGAGGGCTGGTGGTAGTCCGCGTGCGGGCCGCTGTGGAAGAAGAGCACCGGCACGCCCGCGGCGTGGAAGGGCGAATGATCGGACGCGCCCCCACCGGCGCCGCGCAGATCGAGATCGAGCCCGACGTCGTGACCCGCCGCTTCGACCAGGCGGCGGAAGCCCGCGCCGGTGTCCACGCCGCCCACGAAGAGGCGCCGGCCGTCGAGGCGTCCGACCATGTCGAAGTTGAGCATGGCCGCCATGCGCGCGATCGGAACCGCGGACGGCTGACCCGCGTGGTGCGCGGATCCCAGCAGCCCGAGCTCCTCGCCCGCGAAGAGGATGAACACCAGGGTCCGGGGTGCGCGGGCCGCCGCGAAGGTCCGCGCCAGGCCCAGGACCAGCGCGGTGCCCGAGGCATTGTCGTCGGCGCCGTGATAGACGGAGGCGCCCTCGCGCCCGAGATGATCGTAGTGCGCGCCGATCACGACCGCCTCGCCGGTGAGCGCGGGATCGGCGCCGGGCAGCACGCCGATCACGTTCGCGGAGCGGACCTGCTCGCGCGTGAGCTCCACGTCGAGCTCCACGCGGGCGCCGGTCGCGCCGCGGGTCAGGCCGGCGAGCGTCTTGCCGGTGCCGGCGAGCAGCGCGTCGGCGCCGTCACGGGTGATGCTCCCCGAGAACAGCGCCACCGGCGCCGCGGTCGCGGCCACCGTGGGCAGCGTGTCCTCGACGATGAGCAGGCCAAGCGCGCCCGCGCGGCGCGCCGCGATCAGCTTCTCGAGCCGGGACGGGGGCGGCGCCGACCCGGGCGCGCCGGGCAGCGCGAGCGCGATGCGGCCCTGCGCGTCCACGCCCGCATAGTCGTCGTGGCCGACGAACACGAGCTCGCCCGAGACGCGACCGGCGGTCGAGCCGCCGTGCGGCGTCCACGCCTGCCCGACGGCCAGCGCCGGGGCGATGGGGCCGACGGGCGCGAGCCGGCTGCCGGCCCCGGCACGCGGCGTCTCGCCCACTACGAACTCCTGGAAGAACGTGCCCGCGTCCCCGCCGGGCTCGAGCCCGAGCCGCGCCAGCTCGGCCGCGATGTAGCGGGCGGCGCGCTCGCCGCCGGGCGTGCCGGAGCCGCGCCCTTCCATCTCCGGCGCGGTCAGGGCCAGCACGTGCGCCTGCAGCTCGGCCGCGGCCGGAGGCGCGGGCGGCGCGGCGGCGGTGGTCAGCAGGAGGGCGAGGAGGGCGGCGGCCAGCCCGGAGGCCCGGCGAAGTCGCGTCACGAACCTACTGTACCGCAGGAGACAAGAACGGCCGGCGGGTGGATCAGCCGGCCAGCTTGTAGAACCGCAGGGCGTTGTCGCCCAGCACCTTCTGGCGCGCCTCGGCGGGGAGAGGGGCGAGCCGCTCGCGCAGCTCCCGGACGACGCCCATCGACGCGTCGATGTGAGGATAGTCCGAGGCCCAGATGAAGTAGTCGGCGCCCAGATGCTCGACCATCTGGGCGGTCAATGACTCGTCCGGGTCGGCCGAGATCAGGCACTGGCGGTAGAAGTACGCGCTCGGAGCCATGCGGATCGGCGTCCGGTGCGCCATCACACGATGCTTGTGGTCCAGCCGGTCGAGCCAGGAGGCGATCCAGTTCGACCCCGCCTCCAGGACCGCGCACCGGAGCCGCGGGTATCGCTCGAACATGCCGGAGCTCAGCATCTGGGTGAAGGCCGCCATCACGTCGATGGCCAGGAAGGCGAAGCCGAACAGGCCGTCCGAGGGATCGTACCGCTGCCACGGACGGAACCACTGGTGGTCGCGCACGACCACGTGGAACGCGATCGGCATCTCGAGGTCCTGCACCGTGTCCCAGAAGCGCGCGAACGCGGGGTCGTCGAAGTGACGGCCGCCCCGGGCCGCGACGTCCGGCGAGAGGAAGACGCCCACGCACCCCTCCGCGCGGGCGCGAAGCGTCTCCGCGACGGCGCCCTCGGCGTCCAGCAGGGAGATGTGCGCCACCGGGTGCAGGCGCGTCGGATCGGCCTGGCAGAACTCGACCAGCCACCGGTTATAGGCCCGGGTGTAGGCGGTGGCGAGGCCCGCGTCGGTGACGTGTCCTTCCCAGCAGATGCCGATCGTCGGGTAGAGCAGGACGCTGTCGATGCCCTCGGCATCCATCACGCGAAGCCGCGCGTGCGGATCGTAGCCGCCGGGCGGGCTTCCTTCGGCGTAGGTGACCTGTCCCCGGGTGAGCAGGCGCTCCATGTCCATCTCGATGCCGCCGAGCGAGCCGAGCTGGCCTCGCAACGTCTTCAGCGGTCGGCCGTCGATCAGCAGCACCTCGTAGCCGTCCGCGTCGGTGGCGATGCGGATGGCCCGGTCCCGATACGACGGGTCGAGGTACCGGACCCAGGTGTCGGCGGGCTCCAGCACGTGACCGTCGGCATCGACGACTCGTCCCGTGGCGGCCTGCGGCATGGGCCGATACTGCACGGGGGCGGCGGTGGCGTCAAGGCGCGGCCGGCTGCTATCATCCCCGCGTGATCAAGGTCGTGACCTGCCTGAAGCGGAAGGCCGGGATGTCGGTGGAGGAGTTCCAGGCCTACTGGCGCGAGCGCCATCCCGCGGTGGTCGTGCGGCTGCCGGGGGTGCGGCGATACGTGCAGTCGCACACTCGGCTGGCCGGCTACCGGAAGGGCGAGCCGATCTACGACGGCATCGCCGAGGTCTGGTTCGACGATAGCCGGGCGATGCACGCCCTCCGGGGCACCGACGAGCTGGCGGCGGTCGAGGCCGACGAGCCCCGCTTCATGGACTCCTCGACGAAGCGCGTGATCCTCACCGACGAGCACGTGATCAAGGACGATCCGGTGCCGCCCGCGGCCGCGAAGAACGTCGAGTTCGTCGTCCGCAAGCCCGGCCTCGCGCCGGACGAGTTCCGGCGCTACTGGAAAGAGGTCCACGGCCCGCTGGCCGCGCAGATCCCGATGATCCGCCGGTACGTGCAGAGCCCCACGCGCTCATCCGCCTACGAGCGCGGGCGGACCCCCGCCTACGACGGCCTGGCCATCACGTGGTTCGACGACACGCAGGCGATGCGCGCGTCGGCCGCGACCGCGCAGTACGCGCGCGTCCGGGCCGACGAGCCGAACTTCATCGCGCCCGGCGAGCCGCCGATCATCATCACCACCGAGCACGTGATCGTCCCATGAGCGACCGAGGCACGCCTGTCGCGGACGCGCTGGTCGAGTTCGTGCTGGGGCTCGAGCTTCGATCCCTCCCCGCCGCGGTCACGGAGGCCGCGGGGCTCTGTCTCACCGACTGGATCGGCGTCGCCATCCGCGGCTCGACCGAGCCGCTCGCCGCCGCGCTCGACGCGGTGGTGGGCGCGACGGGCGGCGACCCGCAGGCGACGATCATCGGGCGGGGCCGGCGCACGAGCGCGCTGCTGGCCGCGCTGGCCAACGGGGCCCAGGGCCACGCGCTCGACTTCGACGACACTCACCTGGCCTCGATCGTCCACGGCTCGGCGCCGGTGGCTCCCGCGGCGCTCGCGATCGCGGAGTGGCGCCGCCGGCCGGGGAGCGCGGTCGTCGAGGCCTTCGTCGCCGGCTTCGAGGTCGAGACGCGGATCGGGCGGGTGATCGGCCCGAAGCTCGCCGACCGGGGGTGGCACGTCACCGCGATGCTCGGCCACTTCGGCGCGGTCGCGGCGGCCGGCAAGCTGCTGGGCCTCACCGCCGAGCAGCTCGGGCGGGCGCTCGGGATCGCGGGGACCCAGGCCGCCGGGCTCGAGCAATCCCTCGGCACCATGAGCAAGCCGCTCCATCCGGGAAAGGCCGCGATGAACGGCATCCTCGCCGCGCTGCTCGCGCGCGAGGGGTTCACGGGTCCGACCGGCATCCTGGACGGTCACGACGGGCTGCCCGCCACGTTCGTCGGGGTCACCGATCTGAGCCCGGCGATCGCGGACCTCGGCACCCGCTTCGAGATCCTCGACAACAGCACGAAGCTCTACGCCGCGTGCCACCTGCTCCACGCGGCGATCGATGCCGGCCGCGCGATCCACGATCGCTCGGCGCCGACTCCCGAGGCGATCGCGGAGGTCGAGTGTCACGTGCATCCGCTCGCGGTGAAGGTCGCGGCCATCGTCGAGCCCCGAACGGGGCTCGAGGCCAAGTTCAGCGCCGCGTACTGCGCCGCGCTGGCCCTGACCGGCGGCGCGGCCGCGGAGTCGGACTTCTTGGCGCCCGATCCGGACCTCGTCGCGCTGGCGGGGCGGATCCGGCCCGTCGCCGACCCCACCCTCCGCATCCCCGAGGCGAGGATGCGGGTCCGGCTCCGCAACGGGCGCGTGCTCGATGAAGTGGTGCGGGCCGCGCGGGGCACCCCGGGCCACCCGGTTTCGCGGCCAGAAGTAGAAGAGAAGTTCCGCCGCCTCGCCGGCGTCGTGCTGCCCGCCGCTCAGGTCGGGCGGCTTCTCGAGACCCTCGGGCGCCTGCCCGCGCTCCCGGACGTCGACGGGCTCCTGGCCCTGACCTTCAAAGGAGGACAGCCATGAAGTTCGGACTTCGCTACGCGAGCCTGGGGCGCTACGGCAACGGCCCGGCGGCGGTGGAGCTGGCGCAGGCCGCCGAGGCGGCGGGCTTCGAGTCGATCTGGACGGTGGAGCACGTGGTGGTGCCGCACGGCTACCAGTCGCGCTACCCCTACTCGGCCTCGGGGCGCATGGGCTCGGGGCTCGAGGACTTCCCGATTCCGGATCCGCTGATCTGGCTCGCCTACGTGGCCTCGGCGACGCGCACGATCAAGCTCGGCACCGCGATCCTGATCCTGCCGCAGCGCAATCCGGTGGTTACCGCGAAGGCGGTGGCGACGCTCGACCACCTGGCCGGCGGCGGCCGCGTCCTGCTCGGCATCGGGGTGGGGTGGCTCGCGGAGGAGTTCGCGGCGCTCGGGCTGCCGTTCGCGGACCGCGGGCCGCGCACCGACGAATACGTCGAGGCGATGCGCGCGCTGTGGAGCCAGGAGTGCGCGTCGTTCAAGGGGCAGTTCATCTCGTTCGATCGGGTGTTCTGCCGGCCGTTGCCGCCTGCGCGGTCGATCCCGATCATCGTGGGCGGCGACACGGTGGCGGCCGCGCGGCGGGCGGGCCGGCTCGGCGACGGTTACTTTCCCGCCCGGACACCGTCGCCCGGGCTCCTCGACGAGATGCGGCGCGCCGCCCAGGCCGCGGGGCGCGACCCGAAGGCGATCGAGATCACGGTCGCGGCGCCCGCCGACCTCGCGGAGATCGAAGCGCTGGCCCGCCAGGGCGTGGCGCGCGTCGCGGTGCCGGTCAGCGCCGCGGCAGGCCTGCCCGCGCAGGTCAAGACACCCGATGACGTCCTGCGCTACGGCAAGGACGTGATCGCGCGGTTCCGCTGAGGCGCGTCTTGGCCAGCGCGCTGCGTGGCGGTACACTCGGGCCCATGCCGAGCTGGGCCCGCGTCTTCGCCCTGACGTGCGCGCTGCTGCTGGGCGCCGCCGCGGGCGCCGCGGCGCAGGGCCCCGGCGTCCTCTATGCCGACTCGCTGCGGCCGGAGTGGACCGTCGAGCCCACGCGCACGGGACGGGCGCAGGTGGTCGGGTACCTGCACAACAGCAACATCAAGGACGCGGCCAACGTCTGGCTCCGGGTCGACCAGCTCGGCGCCGACGGCGCGGTGGCCGGCAGCTACCGGCGGCGCGTGGTGGGCGACGTGCTCTCGGGCGGGCGCTCGGTGTTCGCGGTGCCCGTGGCCGACGCGGGCGCGCGCTACCGCGTGACGGTGGAGACCGCGGACTGGGTGAAGGAGTGCCGGTAGTCCCCTGCCCTCTCCCCTGAGGGGAGAGGGTTCAGACAGATGGCTGACCTGCTGGAATCCCTCGAGATCGAGACCGCGCCGAATCCGGACGCGGCCGTCGTCTGGATGCACGGGCTCGGCGCCGACGGGCACGACTTCGAGCCGATCGTGCCCGAGCTGCGCCTGCCCGCGACGAGACGCATCCGCTTCGTGTTCCCGCACGCGCCCCTCCGGCCCGTCACCATCAACCAGGGGCACGTGATGCGCGCGTGGTACGACGTCCGCGCGCTCGCGGGCGTGCGGCGCGAGGATGAGGCGGGCGTGCGCCAGTCGGCCCGGCAGATCGAGGCGCTGCTCGTGCGGGAGCGCCAGCGCGGCATAGCCCCACGCCGTATCGTGATCGCCGGCTTCTCGCAGGGCGGCGCGATGGCGCTCCACGTAGGGCTGCGCTACGCGGACCGGCTCGCCGGGATCCTCGCGCTCTCGTGCTACCTGCCGCTCGCCACCACGCTCGACACCGAGCTGGCGCCCGCGAACCGCGACGTGCCGATCTTCTGGGCGCACGGCCTCCACGATCCGATGATCCCGCAGGCCATGGCCGAGCAGGGACGCGCGCAGCTCGGCGAGCTCGGCTACCGGATCGACTGGCACCAGTATCCGATCCCGCACTCCGTCTCGGCGGAAGAGATCGCCGACGTGGCCCGCTGGCTCGAGCGCGTGCTCGCCGCGTGACGTCCACCCTCAGGAGGTGACCCCATGCAGGACCGTCTGACCATGCCCATCGGGAACGCGATCTTCACCCAGCGGTCTACTCGGAAGCTCCGCCCCGATCCCATCCCGGTCGAGGATCTGCACCTGCTGATGGAGGCCGCCGTGAAGGCCCCGAACGGAGGCAACAACCAGGTCGGCCGCTTCCTGATCGTGAACGACCGGGCGAAGATCCGCGAGTTCGGCGCGCTCTACAAGGAAGCCTGGTGGGCCAAGCGCTGGGACGACCACAAGTGGACGAAGCCGGAAGACATCCCGCTCACCGACAAGAACCACCGCTCGGCGATGGGCCTGGCCGAGGACATGAAGGACGTCCCGTGTGTCGTCTTCGCGTTCACGGTGCTGGGCGGCGGCGCCAACTCGGTGATCCCGGCCTGCCAGAACCTCATGCTGGCCGCGCACGCCCTCGGCATCGGCTCGCTCCCGACCACGCTGCACGCCAAGGTGATGGACCGCTTCCACGCGATGTTCGACATCCCCAAGGAGATGACCTTCCACTTCTGCATCCCGCTCGGCTACCCGGCCGTGAAGTACGGGCCGAGCAAGCGGAAGCCGACCACGGAGACCACCTCACTCAATCGCTGGGGCGGAGCGGTCCCGTGGCGGTGACGCGCAAGCCCGCGGTCAGCCTCGCCGCCGTCCCCGGCCGCCGCAAGGCCACCGTGGAGATGGCCAAGCGCCTCGAAGAGGAGGGCTTCACCGGGCTCTACTGCCCGAGCCTGGGTGACGGGCTCGGCCTCTGCGAGGCCATCGCGCTCGCCACCCGCACCATCCCGTTCGGCACCAGCATCTCCAATATCTACACCCGCCATGCCCTCGACTTCGCCCAGACCGCGGCGCTGATCCACGAGCTGTCCGGTGGGCGCTTCCGCTTCGGCGTCGGCATCAGCCACGGCCCGACGCACGATCGCCTCGGCATCAAGCCGGGCAAGCCGCTCGAGGACATGCGCCGCTTCGTGCAGGACCTGAAGGCGGGCGCCAAGCTGGCGGGCGAGCTGCCGCCGATCACCCTCGCCACTCTTAGAATGAAGATGACGGCCCTTTCCGCCGAGATCGCCCAAGGCGCGGTGTGGGCCAATGCGGCGCGCTCGCACATGCCCGAATCGCTCAAGGCTCTCCCCGACACCGCGCGCACCGGCCCCGACTTCTTCATCGGCAATATGGTGCCGACCTGCATCGACGCCGACCGCGCCGCCGCTGCCGCCGTGAACCGCCGCACCCTGACCGGCTACGTGAAGCTCCCGAACTATCAGAACTACTGGATCGAGGCGGGCTTCGAGGAGGAGATGCAGGCGATCCGGAGGGCGATCGCGGCGAGCCAAGAGGACAAGATCCCGTCGCTCATGTCGGACCGCTGGCTCTCCCAGGTCACGCTCTGCGGCAGCCCGACGGAGGTGCGCGACGGCGTCGAGGCGTGGTACGCGGCGGGGGTGAAGACCTTGATCGTGGTGCCCTCGTCGGCCAAGGGCAACCAGATGGCGGCGCTGCAGGAGCTGATCGACCTGTACCGCTGAGACCGCCCGCGGCGACTACCGAAAGCCGCCCGACGCGCCGATGCGCTCGCCGGTGACCCAGCCGGCCGCGTCGGAGGCGAGGAACACCGCGACTCCCGCGATGTCCTCGGGCTGTCCGAAACGCCCGAGCGGCGTCCCGGCCACGATCTGCTTCTCGAAATCGCTGCCGATGAGCCCGGCGGCGTGGACGCCCTCGGTCTCCACCCCGCCCGGCGCGATCGTGTTCACCCGGATCCGCCGGGGGCCGAGCTCCTTGGCCAGCACCTGCGTGACCGTGTCGAGCGCGCCCTTGGTCGCCGAGTAGACCACCGAGTTCGGCGGCGCGGACGTGCTCGCCACCGAGCTGATGTTGATCACGCTGCCGCCCTTCGGGCCGAAGTGCTTGACCGCTTCCTGGATGGCCAGGATGGGGCCGAGCACGTTGGTGTTGAACTGCCGGTGGAAGGCGTCCTCGACCACCGATTCGATCGGCTCGAGCTGATAGACGCCCGCATTGTTCACCAAAACGTCGAGCGTTCCAAAGGCTCGCTGCGTCTCCTCGAAGAGCCGCCGCACGTCCGCCGTCTTCGCCACGTCGCCCTGCACCGCGATCGCTCGGCCGCCCTTGCCGGTGATCGCCGCGACCACCCGGTCGGCGCCCTCGCGGCTCGAGGCGTAGTTGACGACCACCGCCGCCCCTGCCGCGCCCAGCCCCTTGGCGATGGCCGCGCCGATGCCCTTCGACGCCCCCGTCACGATCGCCACCTTCCCCTCGAGCTCGCCCATGTGCCCCTCCTGTCGCCAGCTCTCCCCCGACACCAGCTGGCTGTCACCGAGTAGGAGGGCTCCTGGGAGCAGAAGGATTCCGGCGGCTACTTGCGCGTTCTTGCCGGACCCGAACTCCTGACGGCAAGCGGCCGTGGTCAGGAGCCGTCCTCCGCGAAGGGCAATCAGATGGCGGTGCTCCAGGAGCTGATCGACTGGTACCGCTGAAGCGAGAACGGACGGACGCGCGCTTTTCCCCTTGACAGCCTTGGCCGGGTGATTCGATCGGCCGGCGGCAGTCGTCGGCGCATGTCGGTCCAGCATCCCGCAAAGACACGCGGCTGCACGGTCGGGTGTGGCCGGATCAAAAATCACTCCTCGTCCGGCGATCGCGCGGCCCGGACGATCGCCGGCGGCTCCAAAGACAGGGTGTAGAGTCGCTCCAGCCGAAGGAGGATTCGCCATGGCGATGCAATTGCCCACCCTGGTTCCCACGCCGGCCCGCGTCGCGGCACTTGACCGGCTCGCCGACGAGATCGCCGAGCTGTCGGCGCACCTGGATGCCGCTACCGCGCGCCTGCTCACCTTGATCCGCGACTTCGACGCCCGTGGCGGTTGGAACACGGGCTTCCGCTCCTGCGCCCACTGGCTGAGCTGGCGCGTGGGCCTCGACCTGGGTGCGGCCCGCGAGCGGGTCCGGGTGGCGCGCGCCCTCGGGACACTGCCCCGTCTGGCCGAGGCCCTGGCTCGCGGGGAGCTGTCCTACGCCAAGGTGCGCGCCCTGACCCGCGTGGCCACGCCGGAGATGGAGGCCCGCCTGCTCGCGGTGGGGCGTGCAGGCACGGCTTGCCACGTGGAGCGCATCGTGCGCGGCTGGCGGCGGGTGGACCAGCAGGCCGAAGCCAGGGCTGCCGCCCGGCAGCACGCGGGACGCACCCTGCATGTCTACCAGGACGAGGACGGCACGGTGGTCCTGCGGGGACGGCTGACGCCGGAGATGGGCGCGCTGCTGCTCCGGGCGCTGGACGCCGCTCGTGAGACGCTCTATCAGCGGGCGCGCGTCGCTGGGGGCAGCCCGCCGGCCGCTGACCCCGCCCTGGCGCCGCCGACCCGAGCACAGCAGCAGGCGGACGCGCTGGCGCTGCTGGCCGAGACCGCACTGCATCACGAGCTGGATCCCGGCGCGCCCGGCGAGCGGTACCAGGTGGTGGTCCACGTGGACGCCGCGGTCCTGGCGGACCCGGCACAACCCGGCCAATCCGTGCTGGAAGAGGGGAGCCACGTTTCCGCGGAAACGTCGCGACGACTGGCGTGCGACGCGAGCCGCGTGGTGATGCGACACGACGAAGACGGGCGGGTGGTCGAGGTCGGGGCCCGGACGCGGACGATTCCGCCCGCGCTGCGGCGGGCGCTGCAGCAGCGGGACCGAACGTGTCGCTTCCCGGGCTGCCATGTGCGGGTCGGCCAGGGGCACCACGTGTGGCACTGGGCGCAGGGCGGCCCCACCACGCTGGCGAATCTCCTCCTGCTCTGTCGGCGGCATCATCGGGCGGTGCACGAGGAGGGCTA
>Ga0137403_10001343_pt2 | contig 19471 bp, 18 predicted proteins | sample CZOMad2_1_16fung_FD_122057 | JGI IMG/M metagenome (GOLD analysis project Ga0137403, IMG submission 122057) | Vadose zone soil fungal communities from Angelo Coast Range Reserve, California, USA - CZOMad2_1_16fungal (Hybrid Assembly) | ecosystem: Environmental > Terrestrial > Soil > Vadose zone...
CCGCTCATGATCACCTATCACCCGTCGTATTTGCTGCGGAACCAATCGCCCGGTGAGAAACGCAAAGTTTGGGAAGACATGATGGCGGTGCTGGAAAAACTCGACCGCCCGATCAGCGAGAGACAGCGAAACTATTTTCTTTAGCGACGGTTGTGACCACCGTCGTAACGATGTCATCCCGAAACCCGAATTCTTTCGGGGTGAGGGACCTCACACTCCGAGATTAGCGCTCAAATCGGCTTGTGTAACTTGCGCATGTTGGCGAGGTCCCTCGCTTGCGCTCGGGATGACGGAAAGTCTGAAATCGCGCACTTAGCCACTACCCTACAGTTGCGCTCGCGCCCGTCGCAGCCGGCTTTGGCTCGCCAGAGTAATCGTGGTTGACGCAATCATGCCACGCACTTCGCTGCGCGGGACTTTGACCCGCGTCCGCAGAGCGTCCAATCCGCTTTCCTCGAGCAGCGAGAGCGTGCGCACTCCGATCATTGCCGGCAAGACTGTGGCGACGCGCACTCGCGCTGGATTGATCGCGATAGCATACTCCAGCCCCGCGTCCAACCCAGCGCGCGCTTCTGCGATCCAGCGTGAATAAATTGGAAGAAAAGCAGCCGGCGCGTCCACCAAATCGGACGCCGAAAGGTTCACCGCATGCAGCTCGTCTTCCGGAAAATAACAGCGCCCGGCGCGCAAATCGCTCCCCGCGTCGCGCAAAATATTCACCAACTGCAACCCCCGGCCATAATTCGTTCCCAGCTCGAGCATGTCCGCTTCGAGCCGTGCGGTGAAACTCTGCACTTTGCGAAAACAAACACGCGTCCAAAATTCGCCCACACAACCGGCCACCAAATAGGTGTAGTCGAGCAATTCCTGCGCATTGGCCAGCGCCGCGAGTCCTCCGCTCCATCGCGTCAAATCCTCTCGCTGACCACGCGTGATAATTGCGAGCAATTCGCGAACATCGCGTTGATCTTCAGGCGAAAGATTTTTCAAAGCTCGCAAAATTTTCTCCGCCGATTCCAGCAACGCCTTTTCTCCTTCGGTTATCCCGGACGATAGGTCCGGCAGGGTCTTAGTTCCGCGACTGCGGGACGAAGACTGGGAGCCGTCCTGTTTCGAAAGGAGAAGGTCTTTCAATGTTTTCCCAATCGATTGATCTTTTCCCGCAATCGCGCGCGCAAATCGGTCGAGCAGCTCGATTCGTTTTTCAGCAGGCATGGCATTGCTATCGGCAATGGTGTCGCTCGTTCGCGCCAGCAGATAGGCCAGGGCAACTGGTTCCCGCAACGCGCGTGGCAATAAGCGAATCGAAAGATAAAACGAACGCGATACCGGTTTCAGCAATTCGAGCTCGTTCACAGCCAAAGGTTGCTCAGCTCGATCCGATCCGCGAGATGTAACTGGGGAGAACCGGAAGATTCACGATCGTATGAACGAAAATGACACGCATCCCTCAAACGTGATCCGGCACCTTTACGTTCATTTTCCATTTTGCGCTCGCATTTGCCCCTACTGTGCTTTCTACAAAACGCGCGGGAACGCGACGGAGGTCGCACGCTTTTGTGAGGCGCTCGTCTCGGAAGCGAGGCGAGTTGCGAAAAAATTCCCCCTCACGGTGGAAACAATATTCTGTGGCGGCGGAACACCGACCGCTCTTAGCACGGTCCAACTGAAGAACTTGCTCGAGCGATTCCGTGAAATTTTCGATCTGAGCGCGTTGCGCGAATGGAGCATTGAGGCAAACCCTGGCAGCGTCTCGGTAAAGAAAGCAGTGACGTTACGCGAATCAGGTATCAACCGTATCAGCCTCGGCGTGCAAACTTGGGACAACCAGCTATTGAAATTGCTGGGCCGTGAGCATGATGCAGCACAGGCAGAAGAGTCGTTTCATATTTTTCGTAGCGCTGGATTTTCCAACATTAGTGTCGACTTGATGTTTGCCCTGCCCGGGCAGAGGGAAAGGCAATGGCGCGATTCTTTGCAGAAGACAATTGCGCTCCAGCCCGAACATATTTCCACCTATTGCCTGACCTACGAAGAGGACACCGAGTTTCTCGCACGATTTCAGCGCGGCGAATTCGCCGTTAACGATGAAACGGAAACACGTTTTCTTGAGTTGGCGATGATGACGCTCGAGACGGCTGGCTACGAGCAGTACGAGATTTCAAATTATGCGCGTCGGGGATTTCGCTCCGAGCACAATCGCGCTTACTGGCGTGGCGCGGACTATATCGGCATCGGTCCGAGCGCGTTTTCCACGCGCGGATTAGAACGCTGGCAGAACGTCGCCAATCATAATGAATATGCCCGGCGCCTGTTTGCTAACGAATCGCCGGTCGCGTCGATCGAAAAACTAACTCCAGCGATGAAACGGACCGAGCACATCGCGCTCGGCCTGCGCACCCGGGAAGGAATTGTTGCCGATGCGATTGATCAAAGTCAGGCAGAGGAATTGATCAGCGATGGATTGCTCGCACGAAACGAGAGCCGCGTTTTCCTCACCCGAGTCGGAAGGTTATTGGCGGATTCTGTAGCTGCCGAAGTCTTGTAAAAGTTCGCGGCTCCGCGGAGCGTCGCCCTACCAACAACCGTCGTAAACCGCCTCTACAGATTGCCGCGCCGCACTACTGCGGCTACAGCATCAGACCCCGCCGTAACGGCGTTGTCTTTTCGCGAAATCCTCGGCCGCCGCAAACAAATCTTTTCTCGTGAAATCCGGCCACAGCTTTGGCGTCACATACATCTCGGTATAAGAAAGCTGCCAGAGCAAAAAATTGGAAATCCGCATTTCACCGGAGGTGCGAATCAGCAGGTCCGGGTCTGGATAATACCGCGTGTAAAGATGCTTGCTGAACATCTCCGGATTAATCATCGCCCGATCGATGTGACCGGCTTCGACTTCGCGCAGCAAACTGCGAATTCCATCGATGATCTCATCGCGCCCGCCGTAACTGAGCGCCAGAATGAGCGTAAGCCCGTTGTTTGACGCCGTGCGTTTGATCGATTCATGCAAACGCTTCTGACAGTTGTCCGGCAAATCGGTCAGCCGTCCGATTGCCTGCAGCCGGACATTTTTCTCAATCAGCTCCGGCGTCTTATCCTTCAAAAACTTTTCGAGCAGCCGCATCAAGGCGAAGACTTCGCTTTTCGGTCGCTGCCAGTTTTCGGCCGAGAAAGCATAGAGCGTCAGGTATTCCACCTTCAATTCGCCACAGCCTTCCACACATTCCCGCACCGCATCAGCCCCCTTCTCGTGGCCCTTGATCCGCGGCAAACCACGCTGTCGGGCCCAGCGACCGTTGCCATCCATGATGATGGCAATGTGTCGCGGAATGATTTTTGGCGCCGCCATCCTCAAAGCATGATTGTTTCCGCGCGCGTCGGCCCAACACTAACGATTGTTAGTTTCGCGCCGGTCAATGCTGAGATTCGGTTGAGGTAATCCCGTGCCCGCTTTGGCAGGTCGGAAAATTTCCGGGCCGAGCGCGTCGGTTCCGACCAGCCCGGCATGGTCTCATAAATCGGCTCGCAATTGTTCCATTGCGCAGAATCGCACGGTGGAACATCGAGACGTTTGCCGTTCAAATGATAGCCAACGCAAATCGAAATCGGATTCACTCCATCGAGACCGTCGAGGTTCGTGATCGCGAGCTCGTCAATTCCATTGATCATCGTGGCGTAATGCGTCGCCACGGCATCGAACCAACCACAGCGGCGCGCCCGCCCGGTGGTCGCACCGAATTCGCGCCCCATTTCGTGCAACCTTTTCGCAAAGCCCGCGTCTTCGGTCGGGAGCGGTCCTTCGCCTACCCGCGTGGTATACGCTTTCATCACCCCGACCACGCGATCCATTCGGTGCGGCGGAACGCCCGAACCAGTACAGGCGCCACCGGCCGTCGTATTCGACGATGTCACGTAGGGATAGGTCCCATGATCGATATCGAGGAACGTTCCTTGTGCACCTTCAAACAAAATCTCGCGCCCGCTCTGCAAGGCGCGATGTAAATAAACCACCGTGTTCGCCACAAACGGCGACAGGGCTGCGCCCGCCGCCAAATATTGCTGGTTCACTTCGCGAAAATCATTCGGCTTCGCCCCCAGCGCTCGCAGGATGGCATTGTTCTCGCGCATTTTCGCTTCGAGCTTTTTCGAAAACAGCCTGGGCTGCATCAAATCGGAAACCCGTAAACCGGTGCGCGCCGCCTTGTCGCCGTAGGCAGGACCAATCCCTCGTTTGGTCGTGCCGATTTTCGCCAACCCTTTCCGCAGCTCACGCTGTTCGTCCAGGGCGCGATGGTACGGCAGAACCAGATGCGCAGCGTCGCTCACCAGAAGATTGCGATCAATGCGGACGCCTAGCTTCTTCAAGCCATTAATTTCTTTCACCAGCGCGACCGGATCGACCACAACGCCGTTGCCGATCACGCAAACTTTGGCGCGCCGCAAAATTCCCGATGGAATCAAATGCAAAACATATTTCTTGCCGCGATGAATGACGGTATGGCCGGCATTATTCCCACCCTGACTGCGCACCACAATATCGGCGTCGGCAGTAAGCACGTCGATGATCTTCCCCTTCCCTTCGTCGCCCCATTGCGCGCCGATCAGGATCGTGTTGGCCATGACGTTTTGGGCAAAATTTTGTCCCGATGCGCTCGGTCGAGGCATTCGGGACTTGCGTCACAGGATAAGAGGGGCGGCCCCGCGCGCAAGACCATTCTGGCTACGCTGTGCGATAACAAGGTGTCTCAACAAAATATGCGTACCATTCTACTCATCATCCTAATTCTGCTGTTAATCGGCAGTCTGCCTACCTGGGGTTATATGCCGACGGGTTGGGGCTATTTCCCGGGCGGCGGATTATTGCTTCTGATAATCTTAATCCTGCTCCTTTGGCGGGCATAGCGCCCTTCTGCGTAAGGGGAGCGCGGGGCTTCCAGCCTGCTGCATTCGGCATCTGTGCCGAATGATGATTTCTCGTCACTCGGCGTCAATCCCAGACCGGTAGAAGTCGAATGTTCAATGTTGGGTGTTGAGTGTTGGGCCTTGGGTGTTCGGCGTTTTGTTCGCCTTTACTTCGCCACCACTCGCACCACTGGCAACGGAAAACGCAATCGCAGTTCGTCCTGCAGATAAATCTCGACGTGATGCAGCCCGAATTGTTGGAACTGCACCCCGCCAAAGTAATGGACGTTGGTGGCATGCCCTTCCATCTCCTTTAACTCAAAATCCACCTCCGCCTGTGCCAGCACCTGTTGCTCATCTACCCCGACGATGCGTGAGCGCTGCTTGAATCTCCCCGCGCCGCTGCACCAGCGCGACCAGATGCAGAGTCGCATGCAGGTGATTGGTAATTGCGGGGCCGGTACGATGTTGATGACGCCTACCAGTGTCTGCATGCCATTGAATTCGTGCCGGACGTCCTCACACAGCACGCAGCTTTGCAGATCGGGCAGGATAACATCGGTCGCAGCCATTTCTTAAATCAAACCGCGCATTAGCAGCGCGAATAACACTACCGCCAAAACGATCCGATAAATTGCGAAAGGCGCGAAGCCGCGCGCCCGCACCCAGTTCATAAACCAGGCGACAACGCCCAACGCCACCACAAATGAAACGATTGCGCCAATCATTAGCACCACCCAATTGTGCCCGGTCATGACCAGAGGCGCGAGTCTTGTTTCATCGCCGCCATGCCGCAAGGTCTTGAGCAAATCGTAACCGGTCGCAACCACCATTGTCGGCATCGAAAGGAAAAACGAAAATTCCAACGCCGCGCTTCGGGAGAGGCCGGCTAACTGACCGGCCGCAATGGTTGACATCGAACGTGATGTTCCTGGAAAAACCGCCGATGTAATCTGAGCAAGACCGATCCAAGCTGCCTGCGGCAAAGACATTTCTTCCATTCGGAGCGTGTGCGGATTGCGGCAAAGTGCGTCCACCAGCCACATGATGATGCCACCAATAAACAGCGCCCACGCCATCACCCAAAGATTTTCCAGGTTCTGCCCGATTTGTTTTTTCAAAAGGAACGATGGCACCGCGGTGATAACAAAGGCGATAATGGTGAGACCAAGTGGATGGGTAAAGATGGTGCGATCTCCGCTTGCGCCGCGTGGGAAGGTTGAAAGAAATTTCAGGATCCGGTTCCAAAAATAAACCGGCAGCGCCAGGATCGCTCCCAGCTGAATCACAATCGTGTACATCTTCCAATAAGCGTCATGTAGATCGAGACGCAGTAGCGCTTCAACGATCCGGAGATGAGCGGTCGAGCTGACCGGTAAAAATTCCGTTAGTCCTTCGACAACCCCGAGTAAAATGGACAAAAGAAAATCGTTCACGGTGAGAGCTCTACCCTTTCGTTCGTGCTTTCGCTACAATGGCAGGAGCGTCATCTTCAGCGTGTCCACGGTCAAAATTAAATTTTGCCTGGTCCTCAACTGAACCTCATTGTCGGCTCTCGCGATGAAGCTTTTCATTAGCGGAATCTGCGGCTTTGTTGGTAGTTCACTCGCCAGCTGGTTTCATGAACACCGGCCTTCTTTCAAGATTAGCGGGATCGATGACTTCGTCAGGCCCGGGAGCGAGATCAATCGTTCGCCCTTGCGCTCACGAGGAATCACCCTCCAGCACGCCGATATTCGGAACGCCTCAGACTTCGAGAGCCTTCCTGCAGTTGATTGGGTAATCGACGCGGCTGCCAACCCAAGCGTGCTTAGCAAAGGCGACTATCAAAAGAAATCGAGTGAAGCCACCGAGGGTTGAGCGCTGGTTTCGCTCGTTCCTGGTTAATGGAATCGGGTTGTGATGCGATGCCCTCAACCGTCGATTTCGAAGAAACCTTCGGACAAACTTGCCCTTTGTCTTTTACCCCGTTGGAAGTATTTACGGACAGGCAATCATGCCGAGATGCTGGTGCAGTTCTTGGGGTTCGCCTTCGGCGAACCCTTTGTCATCTCATCATAGATCCAGCGATAGGTGGGTTCCAACCCATTGCGTAGCTTTGTCGCCGGCTCCCAATTAGAAATTTTCTGGATTAGCGTGTTATCGCTGTTACGACCGTTTACTCCTTTGGGCGCTCTCAGATTGTAGTTCCGTTTTAGTTTTACGCCCCCGATTTCCTCCACCATGTCGACTAGCTGATTGATACTAACGAGTTCACTACTGCCGAGGTTTAGCGGCTCGACGAAATCGCCGTCCATGATCATTTGTGTCCCCTTCACGCAGTCATCAATCCACATGAAGCTGCGCGTCTGATGGCCGTCGCCCCAGATCTCAATCTCATGATTTCCGCTAAGCTTTGCCTCAATTACTTTGCGGCAGATCGCCGCCGGTGCCTTCTCCCGGCCACCAGCATAGGTCCCCTGTGGCCCATAGACGTTGTGATAACGCGCAACGCGGGTTTCCAACCCGAAGTCTTCGCGAAAGTGCCGGCACATTCGTTCAGAAAATAATTTTTCCCAACCGTAGCCGTCCTCAGGCATCGCCGGATAGGCATCTTCTTCTTTCAGAGCGGTGACGTTCGGATTGGTTTGTTTATCGGCTGCGTAAACACAAGCCGAAGAGGAGTAGAAGAAACGCGAAACTCCCGCTTCTTTTGCCATCATCAGCATGTGGGTGTTCACCAGCACGCTCAACATGCAAAGTGCCTTGTTATTCTCGATGAAACCCATTCCGCCCATATCGGCGGCAAGGTTATAGATTAATGAGACATCCCGGACCGCGCGCTCACACGCATCCTTGCCACAAAGATCCAACTGCAAGTTTTCGGCTTCCGGAAAAACCTGATACCATTCCTGCAACGGCTTGATATCGACCGTGCGCACCTCGTTACCCTCGCGCAGTAAATTGGCGACGAGATGGCCCCCGATAAAGCCGCCCGCTCCGGTAACAAGGAGTCGCTCTGACATTCGGAAATCTATGAGGGGAAAGGGGGCTGTAAAACGCCTTTCGCGAGTTGCAGAACGGCCCGGATAGCAAAGCGCGGATTGGAAGCAACTCCAATTCTCGGCACGGTCATTCTAGACTTTTCGCCCGAATTTCTTTTCCAATTCGGCGTGCGAAATTTGGATCATGGTGGGCCGGCCGTGGGGACAGCAGTAGGGCAGATCGCAGGCCAGCAAATCGCGAATTAGTTTCTCGATTTCGGGATAACGCAACGGATCGTTGGCTTTGACGGCGTGACGGCAAACGGTTTTCGCGATCATGTCTTCGCCCAGACGCAGAGGTGAACTGCTGCGGCTGGTCGTTATTAATTCGTCGATCACTTTGCGCAAGAATCCCGCAGCGTCCGCGATTTCGAGAAAGGCTGGCAGGGTATCGACCCGAAAACTGTTGGCGCCGAAGTTTTCAACTCCAATTCCCATTTTCTGCAACGTTGCGACATTACGTTCGACCCATTCCGCATCGCGCGGCGGCAACGAAAAGATCTGCGGCAATAGCATGCGCTGCGACGGCACTCCCTGCTCTTCCATCCGTCGGCGCAATTCCTCGAACAAAATTCGCTCGTGCGCGGCGTGTTGATCCACCAAAACGAGCCCGTCGGAATTTTCCATCAGCACGTAAAGACGGTTGAGCACGCCGATAATCTGAAATTGCTGATCACGCCGCGGTTCGATTTGCGGTTCAGGACGATTGCCATCAATCGGTCGCGAAAGATTCAGTGAATCGGCCCTACTCGCTTGATCGAGCGGTGCAAAGTTGGAGGGACGGGCGCTGTCCCGTCCCACTATTTGGGACGACACGGAGGTCGTCCCTCCATCTGGCCGAGTTGCAGCAGGTCCCGGCGGCAATACCGCTGCGGGTGCAGCCGGTGCATTAAATTTTCGCTGCCACTCTACGCGACCACTCTCGAGCGTGCGTTGCACCGCCTCGACAATTGCCTCGCGAACGCTGGCCGGATCGCGAAAACGAACTTCGCGTTTCGCCGGATGGACGTTGACGTCTACTTCACGTGGATCCAGATCAACGAACAGAAACGTAACCGGAAATTGTCCGCGCATGAGAGCGGTGTGATAACCTTCGCGCAAGGCGGTAGAGAGGATTCCGCTGTCAATCGCGCGTCCGTTTACGAAAACGAATTGTTGTGCTCGCGTCTGCCGGCTCACCCCAGCGCGACCGATCCAGCCTTGAACCTGAATACCACGCCGATCACGCAGGGAAATTTCGAGCAAGTCGTCGAGGAGCTTGGCACCATAGAGATCGCGGATCCGGTCTCGCAGCGAGGTCGTTATCGGCAATTGCGACGCAATGTTATCTTCCCGCACCAGGGTGAAGCCAATTTCGGGATGGGCCAACGCTTGCAGAAAAAATTGATGCTCGATATTTCGCGCTTCCGTCGTTTCGGAGCGCAGAAATTTTCGGCGCGCCGGCACATTGTAAAACAACGAACGCACTTCGATCTGCGTCCCAGGCGCTTCGCCGCCGTCGCGCACCGTCTCGATCCGTCCGCCGTTTACCAGAATTTCCGTGCCGGCGACCGCACCGGGCTCGCGAGTGCTCAGCCGCAGGCGTGAAACGCTGGCGATGCTTGGCAACGCTTCGCCCCGAAAACCAAGTGTGCTAATGGCTGCGAGATCAGCCGCGGAAGCGATTTTGCTCGTGGCGTGCCGTTCGAGCGAAAGCAGGGCGTCATCCCGATCCATTCCGCAGCCGTCATCGACCACCCGAATGCGCGACATTCCGCCACGCTGAATCCCGACCTCGATCGCGCGCGCACCAGCATCAATGCTATTCTCGACCAGTTCCTTCACGACCGAGGCAGGCCGCTCCACCACCTCGCCCGCGGCCACCTGGCTGGCGAGAGTTTCGGGAAGAAGTTTGATCCGGCTCATTGGACTTCTGACCTTAGATCCATTCGACTCGCTTCGCTCGCTCAGGACAAGTTTTCGCTTTCTGATTGCGAAGAATTTGGAATCAGGCTATTCGCGACACTTTTCGTCCAGATAAGGCAAGGCGCCTGCTCATTGACTTAAGAGGGGTGGATCGTACGTTTCCTTCAGTGAATGATTGAGATTACCGAAAGCGCGGTGCGGCAACTGCGAACACTGGTGGGCGTGGAGGCCGCTGAGAAAGGATTGCGCATCGGGATTGCTAAGGGCGGCTGTTCCGGTCTGCAATACGAGATGACGCTCGGAGCTGGTCGCCCCGGTGATGCCGTGATCGAGCGCGACGGCGTGAAATTTTTTGTCGATGAAGAGAGCGCGCAGTTACTGCGCGGATCGACCCTGGATTATCGCGACGCGCTCACTGGCGCTGGGTTTCAGATCGTTAATCCGAATGCCGCGCGCACCTGCGGCTGCGGCTCCTCCTTCGAACCGGCGCGCCCACTCTAAAGTGAGCGAACTTCGCTGATGGCACAGGAATTTTTTCGCTACGAAACGCCTTATGGCCGTCCCCGGCAGCGGACGAATTACTTCGCCTGGACGCTGGCAATTCTTCTGCTCACCGCCTTCGCCTTTGCCGCCTGGTTGGGAAGTTTCTACGTTTTTTGGCAACCGGAACGGCCCGACAGTTATCGGTTATTAAAAAAACTACATCGAATTGATCCGCCGCGGCGATTTGAATTGACCGCCGCCCCCGCCGGCGAATTTCTCAATCCCAAACAATTGCATGATCGCTACGCGCCGTTGGGCGAAGCGGAATTATCCAAGGTCAACAGCGAGCTGGCGCGCAATTACATTCGCAATTTCCAGCAAGTCCACGGGCTTGTCCCCTACGTTGTCGGTCGCTTCCGTATTATCGACGTTCACCAACTTGGCGCGGCAGACGTTTTCACTTCCGGTATTGTGGCGCTCGCTGCCGCCATCGATAACGGGGAAGTCCTGCTCGAGCACGTTTATCCGGCCGATCGGCGAGACATCCCGCTCATGCGCCAGACACTTGGGCCTGGTCTGGAAGTTAAGCTCGAACGAACACACGATATTTCGGCAGTGATTCACGCCGATCGCAGCGCCGACGGCCGTGTCCTGATCACAGCGATGCCTTTGCTTTACGGAACCTACGCTGTCACGCGCGGCACCGGGACCTTTACTCTGGAGCCCCCACTGGATTTGAACCTAGCTGCCGGCTGGCCCCTGTTTAAACGCGAGGAATTGCGGGCAGCTGAAGATCGATACGCACAATTGCGTCAAAACGAGCCAACTTCGCCCGGAACGATTGCTATTCCCGGAATCACGCCCAGCGGAACGCCGCCACCAAGCGAGAATTTGCTTGTTCGCGTAGAACAGGCCTTACCAATTGAAACGCCAGCAAGCACGCCGGCGCCGCCGCTCCCGTTGAAAGGGACAAAGCCGACGCCCGCCGGGAAAGCCGGAAAAATCGCGAAAAATCAAAAGGCGACAGTGGCGCCGAGCGTGACGCCGATTCAAGTCGCGAAAATGAACAGTCCGGCTCCCGCGTTATCGACACCGCCGTTGCAAAAGTTCACGGAATCAAGTCCGGCCCCAAATTCCAGTGCACCCGCAGCCCTTCCCGCCGATGGCGCTGCGCTGGCCTCGACCGCTGGCGGCGGAAATTGGAAAACCTATGCGCCGGGCAAAATGCCAGTTGGCCGTCTCGTCGCTCCAGCTGATCTCGGTCAAGTCGCCGACCGCGGTCTCACTGGAGAACGGACCTACCTGAAGGGACAATTCGTGGTCAATTTTGCCGATGCTAATAAAGCAGTACTGCGGCCACGCTCGCGCGTGCCCGACTCCGTAATGTTTCTCACCGGTGGGAATTCCGTTCGTATTATTGTCGAGTATCCGACTGGTTACATTCCCCCCAAGCCAGGCTCAGTCGTCAGCCGCGACGAGGTTCGTCCACTCGAGGTGACGGAAGTGCGAAAGCAGGAAGATGGTCAGCTGAACGTCTTCGCGCGGGAGATCATGCAACCGTAGTCATGCCGCCGCGATCGAGTTAGCAATTGAACGTTGCAGGGTGCGATACCTAGATATCAGCTCCACTATTCTCAATTGCTTCGGTCAATCGCCGCCACGTCGGTCGATAATCAATTTGCCATCGCGAATTTCAAACGATCCGCTGCCGTAGGTAGTGCGGTATTCGCGAAGATAGTCTCGCAGCGGGCGGGCGTGATATTTCCAATCGAGAACGTCTGGGGGCACCGGCTCGTTGTTGATAGTAATGATGCTCAGGCGCGGATTCTCCAGGGATTCCGGACCGTTGCTTTCAACTACGATGTCACCATTCAAATAATAGCGGCCATGCCCGACGAATTCGCCCAACGGCACGCTGGTTTGAATGCGCAACCGATTGCCCTCGATCGCGACGAAGGCCTTGCCGCGAGCGTGTCGGTTTTCCGCAATCAGATTGTTCAAGTCGTCTGCGGTGAGTTCGATATGCGCAGGCTGATCGCGAGCGTTTTTAAAATCTTTCCACTTCCGTTCTGCCGCCGCCACATTTTCGTCGGTGGTTTCGAATTGCGGCACAGGTGAGGGTTCCTGCGCCAGCACGTGCGTTTTATTTGCCCAAGAGAGACCGTGGAGCAGAGCGGAATACGTTTGCGTTCCAAAATATAAGCCGATGGCGCCGGCGATGATTAGAAAGACGATGAAGCAAGCCAGAATCAAACAACCTTTGCCCACACATCCCATCCCACGCCTCTCTCGCGGCGACGGACCTTCGATCCAGGTGTTCATCTCGCTTCATCCGACGCCGTCTGCGCCGCCTTCAATTTTTGATAGAGATCGTGCAGTCCTTGTGAGAGCACGCGCGTCCCTGAAAGCATTGGCATGAAATTCGTGTCGCCACTCCAGCGCGGTACGATGTGAATATGCAGGTGATCGGGCACGCCCGCTCCAGCGCATTCGCCGACGTTGATCCCGATGTTGAACCCCTGGGCTCTCGTGACCTGCCGCAGCAGCTCCTGCCCCCGCACGACGAGGGAAAAAAGCTCGGCCACTTCATTTTCACCGAGATCGCGCAGTTCGCCCACTTTTCGATATGGCACCGCCATCAGGTGGCCCACGGTGTAAGGGTAGCGGTTCATCATTAAAAAAGAATTCTTCCGGCGCAGCAGGACAAGATGGGCCGCATCATCGCTGGCCCGCGCGGCTTCGGACAGGAAATCGGGCGTGCCCGATTTTTCAAAGTACTCAAAGCGCCACGGCGCCCACAAAGTTTCGAGCTCGGCTTTGGGAAACTGCACCAACTAACGAGAGTAAGAGGTTGTGAGAGAAAGTCGAGTTTATCTGCGAGGTAGCATCAGAAATCCGTAACTTGATGGGTGTTCGCTTTTTTTTTCGACGGTGACGCGATAGGGAAATTTGCCTGAGCGCCAGGGTTCTTCATCGATTGGAACAACGAGCGCGTCCAAACCTGGCGGCGCCGCTGTCGTCTCGGTTACGCGGGTGTAGAAACGCGGCCGCTGCAAATACAAAAGCAGACTTTCGTCGCGACCCGGAAGGATTTCGTAGCGCAGATGTTCAGCCGCTGCGATTCGGCGAACTTCGCGGCCAAATTTCGACAGTGCATCGCGATGAGTGCGGTAACCGTCGATCACTCGCATCGCCGCATACGTCCCGGTAAAAATTGTAGCGAAGATAATGGCAAACGCAGCGATCTGGCGAACGCGAATAACATTGTCTGCCACCATCGCCTTAATTTGCGCTGCCAGGAGCAGACAAAGCGGAGGAATGGCCGGGAAGATTCGGTCCACTCGCTTCGATGGAATCAATGACATCACTACGATGCCGCCAAGCGCCCACGTGATCAGCCAGAACATCTCCGGAGAGAAATTCCCCAGCCACTTTCCGGTTGCCGCTTTCGTTTTGCGCAAAGCGACCACGAGCAATCCGATGATGAGCAAACTCCAGGGCGCGAATTTTTGCAGCAGATGCGGAATGTAAAAGAGTAGCGGCTGCGAACGATGAATGCCCTCATGAAAGCGAGCGCCGAATTCGTTCAGAATAACGTCTTCGTAAAATCCATCGATAAAACGGATCCCGAAAATCACCCAAAGACAAAACAAGGCGAAAGAAGCAATCCAGGGAACCCATCCGCTCCATGCATTTGGAAAATCGGGACGCCAGTTTCGGAGCAATTGATAAAGAACAAGTGGTGGGAGAACGAATGCGCAAACAATTGGCCCCTTGACGAACATCGCCGCGGTCAGCACTACGAAAAGCACGACTCGATCGCGTGTCGTCCACGACGTTCGCGTCCGGATTTTTTCAAACATCAATAATCCGACCGCAAAAGTAACAAGCGCGAGGGGCATATCCGTTCGCACCAGCGTTGCCAATCGCACACTCAACAAATTCAGACCAAATGCCGCCAGCGCGTACAGTGCGGGCAAATCACCAAAGGTTCGCGCACCACGAAAAACCAAAACTGCGAGGACGAGGGCGGCAACGAAAGAGGGAAACCGCCAGGCAAAATCCCAAGAGCGCGTTAGTTGATAGAGCGCGGCGGAAACCCACGCGACCGCGGGCGGTTTACTATTAATATGGTGCGGGGAGTGTCGGCCCCCGCTCGCTTTCGTTCCTTCGTCCGGCGTCGTTTGATAGAGCCAGCGTTGTTGACCGACCATTTGGAAGGAGACAAAGGCCTGTTTCGCCTGGTCGTAATCGTCGAGGTTCCAGGGCAGGTTCGAGACCGCAAAAACACAGACCGTTAGTACACTAACGATTAGCAGCATTCGCCGATTTTGACCTGTCTTAGCCGACGCGATCTGACTCATCGCCTAGTCGCGCCAAAGCAATGCGCGCACCGGGGCAGCATCGCCACCAACAATCTTTAGTGGCAGCGCGGCAAATTGGTAAACTCCCGCTTCGATCTCGCTCAGATCGAGTGACTCAATGATGGCAATCTTTCCGAGTGCGAGAACGTGATGATTCGCCAAAACTTTTGCCTCGATCGGATCAACTGAAGGAACATCGACGCCGAGCAAGACGACGCGCAGCTCGCGCAACCAGGTGATCGCCTCGGAATTGAGGACTGGAATCCACTCCGGAAATCGTGTCGGATCCGGAAAACAATTCGTTTTCAGCAGGACCCGGCGCGTCTCGGCGATTTGCGGAAGCGCATGTTCTAAATCAGCAATGGCGATGGAAGGCTGAGTCCGGGAAAACTTTTCCACGAGGTCAATCACGACCGCCGGTCCGATGTAATTTTCGAGTGGAACGGAATCGATGGCGGCCCCTTCTCCCTGGAAATGAAACGGCGCGTCCGCGTGCGTTCCGTTGTGCGTACTCGTGTTCAATGCACCGACATTGACCGAACACGTTTGGCTAAGACACCAGGTTAGCTCATATCGAAATGGCGTATCCCCAGGCCAGGGCGCGAGGTCTTTAGTCAGCGGTCGCGAAATATCCCAGATGTTTCTCATCCTGCGTGGCGCAATTCTGTTACGATTGCCTCGGCCGCGTTCACGCTCGCCTCGCCCCGACCGAGTTTCTGCGCCACGCATGCAAAATCCGTGAGCATTCGCTTACGTTCCGTTTTGTCGGTGAGCAAGCGCGCCACCGCCTCAGCGATCGCGCGCGGTTGTGCTTTGTGCTGAATAAACTCAGGGACAATCTCGCGATTGGCGAGCACGTTTGGCATTCCCAAGTATTTTACTTTCACGACCAGACGCGCAGCCAAATAGGTGAGCCACGCCACCCGGTAAATCAGGACGAAAGGCAGCTCCGAAAGCGCGGCTTCGAGCGTGGCCGTGCCGGAGGCGACCATCCCAACATTCACCCGCGCCATTACGGAGCGAGCATCGCCCGTGACGATGGAAAACTTTCCGGTAGCGTGTTTACCATAAGGGTCGGCGCGGATGAGTTCCGCCAATGGCTCGGATGCGGCGGAAACGACGAAACGCAGATCGTGATCCTGCTGCGACAATTCCAGCGCTGCCTGGCGCATAATCGGGAAAATCTTCTTCACTTCGCGCTCGCGACTGCCCGGAAATAAACCGACACGCTTGTCATCCCGTAGCGGGCTGACTGCTGTTGAAGTTGACTTTGAGGTTTCGCCACGGGATCCCTCGACTTCGCTCGGGATGACTGACGCCATTGGGTGGCCGACAAAAATCGCGCGCAAACCCGATGCCTTATAGAGCTCAGGTTCGAATGGAAAAATACAGAGCATCAAATCAATGGACCGGGCCATTTGCGAAACGCGACGCCGGTTCCACGCCCAAACTTGCGGGCTGATGTAATAAATAATTGTCAGCTCCGGAAACTTCGCGTGCAGCGCATGGGCGAGGCGCAAATTAAATCCCGGGTAATCGATCAGCACGACTGCGCGTGGCTTCACCGCCTCAATCTCTGAAATAGTAGCCTGAAATTGCTTTCGAAAAAAAGGGTAACGCCTGATCACCTCCCATAATCCGACGACTGCGGTGTCATCGATCCAATCGCGAAACTTTCCGCCGGCGAGAGCGCGCATTTTCGGTCCGCCGCGTCCGGCAAATCGCATTTCCGGCACACGCGCGCGCAAAGCCTTGAGCAATGCTGCACCATGATCGTCACCGCTGCATTCGCCCGCAACGAAATAGACGGTTGTCGCCGCGGAGGCCTCGGAGGGACGAGCTTCTGCACGTCCACTGCTATCGGTCTGCGTGAATGGACGCTCTCCTCCGCAGCCTGAAGGTTCGCTTACCATTGCAGAATGTTAAGTTCGCCCTGGCAGGGCCATTCATCTGGATCGTCGCAATAACCCTGACGTACCGGGTTTCTGCGCACATATTCCCACTTGTCACCGTAGCTTTCCGCGGACCGAAGTTGGCGGTCCCAATGGTCGCGTTGCCAAACATCACCGCCCTTGGCTCCTATGCTCTTTGTGGCGACTGATTTCCTATATCGCATCCAACGCTTAAGGGACGGAATATCGGTTCCATTTGGCGCACAGAAAAAATGAATGTGATCAGGCATCATGACGTAGCGTCCGACCAGCCACGTCGAGGCCTCGCGCCAGGCGCCGACAATTGTTTGATGAATGCGAGGCGATGCGAGAATCGCGCGCCGCTTCACAGTACAAGCGGTCACGAAAACAACGACTGCACGGTTATGCCTCTCCCCAGGCGGAAGATGAATGGGATGTTTGCGCCGAGACCCCAGAGCGTCCGGAGGGACATGCTTCTGCGTGTCCTGCTTCGCAAAAATCGGACGTGCGGAAGCACGTCCCTCCGCTATGAAATCGTCGGGCATTCTACGTGGTCGCGATTCGCTTCGTTATTTCGACGGCGAGCTCGAGGGCGGCGGCAGCATGCGAGCCGGAGACTTTGGGCTCGCCGCCGGTAAGCGCGCAATCGACGAAGGAAGCGAGCTGTTGCCGGAGCGGCTCTTCTTTTTCAATCGGGACCGGGTCGCGCGTGATCTGCCCGTTGACCCGGCGGTAAATTTCGCCGCTTTGTCCCTGATAATCTAACGAGAGGTAGGCGTCCTCCTGGAACACTCGGATTTTGCGCATTCGTTCCGGACTGATGCGACTGGAAGTAATGTTGGCGATGCAGCCGCTGGCGAAACGTAATCGAGCATTGGCAATGTCTTCGCCGCGACTCAGTACCGGCACGCCTACCGCGTCGATAGTTTCAACGGTCGAATTCACCAAATGCAAAATGATTTCCAGATCGTGAATCATGAGATCGAGAACAACACCGATCTCCGTGCTGCGATTTGGATAAGGTGAGAGGCGATGCGCTTCGATGAAACGGGGATGGGTCAGCCGCTGTTCCAACGCGCTAAGAACGGGATTGAAGCGTTCGACATGGCCAACCTGTAAAACCAGCCGTTTTTCGGCCGCGCGTTGTGCGAGCTCCCGTGCGTCGGCCGTATTTTCGGTGATCGGTTTTTCGATGAGCAAATGTTTGCCGCGCGCAAGCAAATCACGTGCGACCGAGAAATGTGCATTAGTAGGGGTGGCGACTGAGGCCGCGTCGACCATTTCGGCAAATTCATTGAGGGATTCCACGGCCTTCGTCTTGTATGTGGCCGCAATTTCAGCCGCACGTCCCGGATCGATATCGAAAACCGCGACGAACTCGGCATGCGGCAACTCGGCGTAAATCCGCGCATGATTGCTGCCAATATGACCGACGCCAACGACGCCAACCCGCAGTTTTTTCATCGCACACTTGCCATCGACTGCGGCGCGTAATTATCAAGGAACCATTCGTAGAGCCGGGCGACGCCGTCCCGCAGCGAAATTGTTGGCTGCCAGCCGAGCTTTTTAATCTTGGAAACGTCGAGCAATTTGCGCGGGGTGCCGTTCGGTTTTGACCGGTCCCACTTTAGCTCGCCCCGAAAACCGACCACGTCGCAAATCAATTCCGCTAACTCCCGAATGGAAATGTCTTCGCCGCAACCAACATTGATAATTTCCGTCGAATCGTACTTTTCGAGTAGGAATAGAACTGCCGCCGCCAAATCGTCCACATGGAGAAATTCGCGGCGCGGCTCACCCGTTCCCCAAACAATCATCTCCCCTGCCCCGCTCATTTTAGCCTCGTGCGCCTTGCGCAGCAACGCGGCCAGGGCGTGCGAAGTCTCAAGATCGAAATTATCACAAGGGCCGTAAAGATTGGTCGGCATGGCCGAGATGAAATTCGCCCCATACTCGCGCGCGAAAGCCTGACACAATTTTATACCGGCAATCTTGGCAATCGCGTACGGTTCGTTGGTTGGTTCAAGCGGCCCGCTCAGGAGCGCGCTCTCTGGAATTGGTTGCGGAGCAAATTTCGGATAGATGCACGAACTGCCGAGAAACAAGAGTTTGCGCGTCCCGGCCTCCTGCGCGGCGCGAATGACGTTGTTCTGAATCTGTAAGTTTTCGATCAGGAATTCGACGGGCGCATCCATATTGGCTTTTATTCCGCCAACTTTCGCCGCTGCCAGAACCACCACTTCCGGCCCTTCCTCGGCGAAAAAATCCCGCACGGCTCGTTCGTCTCGCAGATCAACTTCCGCCCGCGAGCGAGTGATCAGATTAATGAAACCGTGCGCCTGAAGCAGGCGGACAAGGGCGCTGCCAACCAGTCCGCTGTGGCCAGCGACGTAAATTTTATCGCTCTGTTTCATCCCCGAATAGGTGTTTAGCATTTTCTTTTTTTGCTGCGCACGCAATCCTGAGTTCATGCCCAGACAAAGGCGCCGGCTGACAGTGCAGAAAACGTACAAGCTTTTCATCGGCGGAAAATTCGCCCGCGGCGAAAATGGACGCGTCATTGCCGCGCGTGATGGGCATGGAAACGTGCTGGCTAATTACTCTCGTGCCTCCCGAAAAGATTTTCGCGATGCGGTCCGGGCGGCACGAAGCGCAATTCCGGGTTGGACGAAATATAGCCCTTATTTGCGGGGCCAAATTTTGTATCGCGCAGCCGAAATGCTGGAAGGGCGCCGCCTCGAATTGGAAAACGAGCTTGCCCGCGTTGACCACTCTGGGGCGGGGGCGCGCCGCGAAGTAACGGCCGCGATTGATCGCCTGGTTTATTACGCCGGTTGGACGGACAAGTTTTCGCAAATTCTCGGATCGGTAAATCCGGTCG
>Ga0137403_10000918_pt2 | contig 19462 bp, 17 predicted proteins | sample CZOMad2_1_16fung_FD_122057 | JGI IMG/M metagenome (GOLD analysis project Ga0137403, IMG submission 122057) | Vadose zone soil fungal communities from Angelo Coast Range Reserve, California, USA - CZOMad2_1_16fungal (Hybrid Assembly) | ecosystem: Environmental > Terrestrial > Soil > Vadose zone...
CCGATAATGGAAATGTCTGGATGGCCATATCGTTGCCCTTGGCGCGCGCGGTGATTTGCGCGATGTTCGCGTTCAACACGAAGCCTTCGAATTTCACCGTGCCCTTGGGCTGCTTGGGAGTCACCGTTTTCACGATAATCGCTTCTGCCGTATCCACCACAATCGGTGTAACCACCGGCGGTATCGGTCCCTGCGCCCCAGCTCGCGGAGCCAGCACGCTGGCCAGCGCCATCAGCACCGGTAGGCCTGCGCTCGCGGATTTGCACAAAATCTTCATTCGATGTCGTCCGTGGCAATGCGCAGTGACTTCAGAAAGCGCACGTCTTGCGGCGTCATGGTCAGCCGCGCCGCTGGTTTCCGGTCCGGGTCTTCGTTGAACGATTCCTGATCCACCTGAATGCGCAGCGACTCCAGAAAGCGCCGGTCTTGCGTCGTCAATTTCGCTGCTGCTTCCGCTGCCGCGTCGCGCTTGGCCAGTCCGATCGTCGCATCTAGCTTCAGCACGATGTCGTATCCGTGCGCGCGAACTCCCGCTATGGCGCCGGTGATGCGGTCTGATTCGGACACCGTATCGTTAATCGCGTGTCCTAATTCACGGAGCAGGTTTTTAAGGTGATCATCAAGTTGCAAGGCCGGCTCTCCTCACTTCCTCGGTAATTCTAGGCTCACGTTTCGCCGGACACAAGAGAGCTTCGTTTGCTTGTCTCCAATCTGTCCATAGTCCCTCCGGACAGGTTTTCGTGGAGTGCGGCGGCTCGACGCCGCTTTTCCCGCCGCCCAGCCTTGCCAGGATGGTGGTCAATCCACTCCGCCACTCCTTCCGCCATTCTGCGCTAGAATTTCCCTATGTCGTCCGTTGCGGCAAATCCAGCCGCCTCCGCTCCCGCTGTCACCGGATTCCGCCGCGTTTGGCGGGTGCTGCGCCAGCTCTTTCACGAAGTAGCCGCCGCGATTTTTGCGCTGCTGGCTTTCGCCTGGATCAATTACGCCTTGCGCGCCTGGAATCGCGACGCCGCCCGTTGGCTCTTTGCCACTTCGCTTGGCTTGGCCGCTCTGTTCGCTTTTTTCGCGGTCACATCTTTCCGTCGCTCCCGTAAGATATGATGGCTAGGAATCGCGCTCCCTTTGTAGGGGCGGGGCTGGTTTACCCCGAGCTTCGAGGGGCCCCGCCCGCTGTAGCCGCGCTTCCATCGCTTCGCCCGGCACACCATGTCTGAAAACAAAACCAAATCGTCCGCTCCTCCCGAAAACAAGAAACAATTCACAACCCTCTCGGGTCTTCCGCTCGACCGCCTGTACACCGAAGAAAGCCTCGGCGACTGGGACCCCGACTCCGCTCTCAGCTATCCCGGCGAATTCCCCTACACTCGCGGCATTTACCCCACCATGTACCGCGGCCGCTTCTGGACCATGCGCCAGTATGCCGGCTTCGGCTCCGCCACCGAATCCAACCAGCGCTACCGCTATCTGCTCGGCAAAGGCCAGAAAGGCCTCTCGGTTGCCTTCGACCTGCCCACGCAAATCGGCATGGACTCCGATCACTCGCTCGCCCTTGGCGAAGTCGGCAAAGTCGGCGTGGCCATTGACTCGCTCGAAGACATGGAAACCCTCTTCGACGGCATCCCTCTCGAAAAAGTCTCCACCTCCATGACCATCAACGCCACCGCCGCGATTCTCCTCTGCCTCTACGTCGCCGTCGCAAAGAGGCAAGGCGCCGATCTTGCAAAAATCTCCGGCACTGTGCAGAACGATGTCCTCAAGGAATACATCGCTCGCGGCACCTACATTTATCCCGTCCGCCCAGCCATGCGCATCGTCACCGACATTTTCGCCTGGTGCCGCGACCACCTTCCCAAATGGAACACCATCTCCATCTCCGGCTATCACATTCGCGAAGCTGGCTCCACCGCCGTTCAGGAAGTTGCTTTCACGCTAGCGGATGGCGTTGCTTACGTCCAAGCCGCGCTCGACGCCGGTCTTTCTGTCGACGATTTCGCTCCGCAGCTTTCCTTCTTCTTCAACGCCCACAACGACCTGCTCGAAGAAATCGCTAAGTACCGCGCCGCCCGCCGCCTCTGGGCCCGCATCATGCGCGACCGCTTCGCCGCCAAAGACGAGCGCTCGCTCCTTCTTCGCTTCCACGCGCAAACCGCTGGCTCGTCGCTCACCGCCCAACAACCCGAAAACAACATCGTCCGCGTCGCCATCCAGGCGCTTGCCGCCGTTCTCGGCGGCTGTCAATCGCTGCACACCAATTCGCTCGACGAAGCCCTCGCGCTACCCACCGAGGACGCAGCGCTCATCGCCCTGCGCACCCAGCAAATCATCGCCAACGAAACCGGCGTCACCAATACCGTCGACCCCGTCGCCGGCTCTTACGCCATCGAACATCTCACCAACGAAATCGAAGCCGGCGCCATTGCCTACCTGGAAAAAATCGACAGTATGGGTGGCCCTTTACAAGGAATGTTGAAAGCCATCGAGTCCGGCTTCGTGCAAAGCGAAATCCAGAAAGCCGCCTTCGACTTCCAGCGTGCCGTCGAAACAAAAAAACAAATCGTCGTCGGCGTGAACGATTTCGTCGCACCCGTTGGAGAAAGTGGCGAGCGCAACATACCCATTCTGCGCATCGACCCCGAAATCGAGCGCACCCAGATCGCCCGCCTTCAAGCTCTCCGCGCCAAGCGCGACTCCGCCAAAACCCAATCCGCCCTCGCCGAACTCCAGCGCCGCGCCGCCACCTCCGAAAACCTCCTCCCCGCCATCCTCACCGCCGTCGAAGCCTACGCCACCATCGGCGAAATCTCCGACGCCCTCCGCCACATCTTCGGCGAATACCAGGAATCCGTCGTCATCTAGCTGTAGTATTCTTCCCGCACTGACGCCCCACGATGAAGCTCATCCTCGCTTCCGCCTCCCCGCGCCGCGCCGAAATCCTTCGCGCCGCCGGTTTCTCGTTCACCGTGATGTCTTCCGCCGTCGACGAAACGCCGTACCCCAGCGAATCGCCCCAGGACCACGTCCAGCGCCTCGCCGCCGCCAAAGCCGAACTGGTTGCCGCTCGCGCCGTCGGCCCCGCCATCGTCATCGCCGCGGACACTGTCGTCACCCTCGAAGGCAAAATCCTCGGTAAGCCCCGCTCCACCGAAGACGCCCGCAAAATGCTCGAGCAACTCTCCGGCCGCACCCATTCCGTGCTCACTGGCGTCACGCTCATTCGCCTTCCCGACGCCGAAAGCCGCTCCTTCCTCGAATCCACGCTGGTCCATTTCGCCCAGCTCTCCGAGGACGACATCACCCAATACCTCGCCACCGACGAGCCTTACGACAAAGCCGGTTCCTACGCCATCCAGGGCCGTGCCGGCCGCTATATCCCGCGCATCGAAGGCTGCTACTTCAACGTCGTCGGCCTCCCGCTCGCCCGCCTCACCCGCACCCTGGCTGAGCTCGGCTGGTCCCCCGACTAAGCTCGCTCCTCATCCCGTAGGGGCGCGCTTCAGCGCGTCCCAATCTCAACATACAAGGGGCACGATACATCGTGCCCTCCGCGCCGCCCATGCCACCGCGGTCCGTCAGAATTGCGCCTTCCGCACTATAATCACGCCATGAGTTCCTCTCCCTCGCGCGCCCGCCCGCCTCACCCGTATCCTCGCCGAACTCGGCTGGTCCCCCGACTAAACTCGCCCCTCATCCCGTAGGGGCACGATACATCGTGCCCTCTGCGCCGCCCATGCCACCTCACCCACCAGAATTGCGCTTCCTCGCACTATAATCACGCCATGAGTTCCTCTCCCTCGCGCGCCCGCCCCGATCCGCACCTCCGCCTGCACTGCGTCAACGTTTATGTCCGCGATCAGGATCGCAGCCTGCGCTTTTATCTCGATCAACTCGGCTTTCAGTTAGCCTTCGACACCCGCCTGCAATCCGGCGAACGCTGGGTGGCTGTCTCTCCTCCCGATGGCAGCGCTCTTCTCGCTCTGGTCGCGCCCAAACCCACCTCCGCGCAATACAAACTCATCGGCCGCGCCACCCAAGTCGTCTTCATCACCGACGATGTCACCGCCAAATTTCACGAGTGGTCGCGCCGCGGCATTCGCTTTCTGACCGCCCCGCGCCTCAAGCGCATCAAGTTCGATCCTCGCGCGGAGTCTCGCCCCACACCTTCCTCCGCGATGCTGCTCGGCGGCGAGTCCGCGATTTGGGGCGGCGTCTTCGCCCGCTTCCGTGATATCGACGGAAACTCCTTCAGTCTCGTCAGCTTCGACGAAGTCACGCACTCTCTCGAAGCCGAGCGCCGCGCCTTCGCCGAAAAACGCGAAGCCGAACGCCGCGCCTCCCAGGAACTGGAAATTGCCAAACAAGTCCAGTCGCGTCTCTTCCCGCAAAAGTTCCCGCCCCTCAAAACGCTGGACTACGCCGGAACTTGCATCCAGGCCCGCAAAGTGGGCGGCGACTACTACGATTTCCTCGACCTCGGCGGCCATCGCCTCGGCTTCGTCATCGGAGACATTTCCGGAAAAGGTATCGCCGCCGCTCTCCTGATGGCTAATCTGCAAGCCAATTTGCGCAGTCAGTGCGCCATCGCCTTGGATCAACCGCAGCGCCTGCTGTGCGCCGTCAATCAATTATTTTGCGAGAACACTCTCGACGGCGCCTTCGCCACGCTCTTCTTCGCCGAGTACGACGACCACGCCGGCACTTTGCGCTACGCCAACTGCGGCCATTTACCTGCCCTCGTGCTCCACAGCGACGACACCGTTGAACGTCTGCACGCCACCGCCACAGTGCTCGGGATTTTCAAGCAATGGGACTGCGCCATGGGAGAAACTCAGCTGCAACCGGGCGACACCTTCGCGCTCTACACCGACGGCATCACCGAATCGTACGACGCCAACGCCGACGAGCAATTCGGCGAAGACCGCCTGATCGAAGCCTTGCGCGAACACAACGGCGCCTCTCCGCAAGCCCTGCTCGACTCCATCGTGGCCGCAGTGCAGCGCTTCAGCCCCGGCGAGCAGCACGACGACATCACATTGATCGTCGCCAAACATCGCGGCTCTAGTCCCGCCGCCCAGTAGCACAAGCACTCCTGTTTACCCTGAGCCTCGAAGGGCCTGTGCCCCTTCCGCAAAAGGCAACGTGTTCTGTCGACAGGCTTTCAACAGCCTGCTAGTCCTGCGCCCCACGCACCCGCAGCAACTCATCCACCTCCGCGTACCCGCACGGATACTCAACGCCCTCCACCGAAGCTCCAGCGTTCAGCAACGCCTCCACCGATTCCGGCGTCCTCCGTTCCTTCCAGTACGAGTCCACGCAAGCCTTCACCGCCAGCATCAATGCCGTGCGCTGCTTTCCATCGACAGCGTTCACCGGTGCCCCGCGCTCAATCAGCAGCTTCACCGTCGCAGGCCAACCGCGCCACGCCGCCACGTGCAGCGCCGTGCTGTACGTCGCGATGTCAAAGTACCCGTCACCCGATATGTACAACGCGCCCGCCTCAACTCCCAAGTCGAGCAGCAGACGTACACCCTCCACATTTCCTACCCCCGCAAACTCCGCCAGCAGCGTCCCGCCTTCCGCCACCAGTTCGCGGACCAGCTGCGGCTCTTGCTCAGCGATAGCCCGCGCGCCAGCGGCATCATTTCTCGCGCACGCCGCAATCAGCCGCTCCACTCCTTCCAGCGCAATGGGAATCCCTCGCCCCTCGATCATTTCCAGAATCTCCCCTCGCCCTCTTCGCGCCGCAATCGAAATCACCGACCTCCGCGGCCTCCCGCCTTGATGCGGATCCGGCTGCTCCGCCACGATTCGCGGGTCCCCACCATGTTCCAGGAACGCTTCGATAATTTGTGATCTGTTGTCTCGCAGCACCGCGTGATGCAACGCCGTCTTTCCCCACCGCGTCATTCGATTCGGATCGACTCCCTGCTCCAGCAGCCATTTCAATCCCTCGTAGTCATGCCAGTCCGTTTTTCGCAGCAGCATCATCGTCAGGTTGGCATCGCTCAGTTTCCCGCTCTCCACCAGCACTTTCAGCGCATCGTTGTCATAGCTTTCCGGCACGTGATACGGAGTCTCTTCGTCATTCGGGTCCGCGCCACGCTCCAGCAGTAGCCGCGTCAGCTCCGCATGATGCGCGATCCCCGCCGCGCCATAAATCACGCTTTCCCATTCCGGATTCGGCTGGTGATTCGCTTCCATCCACCCCGTATTCGGATTCGCCCCCGCATCCAGCAGCGCCCTCGCTGCTTGCACAAAACCATCCGACTTCGACCGATCGCGTTGCAAATACCGCGAAAAACACAAATGCGTCAGCGCATCCCACCCATACGGCCCGCCCTTCGCCGTAGCATTCCGTGCATCCGCCGTCAGAAATCGCCGCACCACTGCCTCATCACCAAGAATCGCCGCCGTATGAATATTGCTGCCCGCCACCTGCGGATGCGCCGCCAGAATCGCCTCAGCCCGCTCCAGCGTCCCCGAAGCGTGCCACGCATCCCGCGGAATGCAAGCCGCCACGATAAACGCCGCCACCGGATCGCTCACCGCTGCCGCCGCTTCCGCATGCGCCAGCCCCTCAATATGCTTAGCAAATTTCGGCCAGCTCTCGAACCCATGCTCCAGCGCAATCACAAACTGCGCGTCCGCCAGCGCAAATCGCGTCCCCGCAACTTCCTCCGCGGAAAGCTTCGCAAACCGTGGATGGCGCTGTCGCAAGTGTTCGAGCACCCCCGCATCCGGCGGCTTCCCCGATGCGTGCACCTGCGCTTGCCACGCGCGAAACGCCTTCACCATTTCTTTCGCTTGTTTTTTGTATTGTTCCAGGCTCGGACGAGCCGGCAACGGCTTGCTATTCATACGACCTTCCTTTCATTTGCGCCTGGGGTCCGCACAAATCAGGCTGAAAGAAAGTTCGCAAACTCGCGTAACAAAAAAGGTGGGCACTGCCCTTTCCGCGGACCGGATGCGCCCTTCGCGCTATCCAAACTCTAATCGCCCTCGCCGGCCCACGTCAATCGCCCCGCGTTATGGAGATGCGGAGTCAATGTCTGCCATCGCAATCACTTCCCATCATCCCGATCGTCCCCAGCCACTTCTCCGCCAACTCCGGCCATCCCGTTATCGGCAGTTCCGTCCGCCTCAGCCCAAACCCATGCCCGCCATGCGCATACAAATGCATCTCCACCGGAACCTTGGCCTTCTTCAGCCCAATGTAGTAAACCAGCGATTCCTCTACCGGGTCTACCGGGTCATCCTCCGCTTGCACCAAAAACGTCGGCGGCGTCTGTCCAGTCACCTGAATATCTGGATTCAACTCGAGCTTCTTTTCGTCAGGCCACAAATGCCCCGGATAAAGCGCCACCGCAAAATCCGGCCGGCAGCTTTCTTTGTCCGCCGCATCCACGGGCGGATACAACCGCCGCGCAAAATGCGTGCTGATATCCGCTACCAGGTGCCCGCCTGCCGAAAATCCCAGCACGCCAATCTTGTGCGGATCGATGTGCCACTCCGCCGCGTGCAAGCGCACCAGCCCTATTGTCCGCTGCGCATCCTCCAGCGCCGTGGGTGCTTTTGGCTTCAGCTGGCACCGGCACTGTTTATCCCAGCGCGGCCCCGAATCCGGCACACGATACTTCAACAACACGCACGTAATCCCCTTCGCCATCAGCCAGTCGCACACCTCCGTTCCTTCCAGATCGATGGCCAGTTCCTTATAGCCGCCGCCCGGAAACACCACCACTGCAACTCCCGAATTCTTTCCGCTCGGCGAATAAACCGTCATCGTCGGCCGCGTCACGTGGCCCACGGCAACCCAAGGTTTGCCCGCAATCAACGCATCCGTTACCGCCGTCGTGTCCTCCTCCGCCCCAGCCACAGCCTGCGCATCCGGCACCGCCGCCGGCCAGATCGCAATCTGCGTATGCCCCCCAGAAGGCCGCCAGCCACGCGTCTGCCCACTCACTCCGCTCACCGCCAGCACAACACCGAACGCAAACACCAAAGTCTTCATCACCATCCCCCGCCCCTCACTATAACGCGCCGCGCCCGAAGCCCCTGCTGGCAAACCGCGAAGCCATGGAGTGCGGCGGCTCGACGCCGCTTTTCCGTCAGCCACTACTCGATGAAACGCCGGGTGCCCCTCGATAAGAGAGAAGGCTCTGTCAAGAGATACTTCTTCACTGCAATGCTTTGAAGCACCGCGTGATTGCCAGAGAGGTTGAGGACCGAAACTCTGGAACTCTCACGGTGAATCAGTTTTCGGTGTGAACGAATCGTTCCACCAGCCATCGATACGGCCAAAACTTCAGCCATGATTCTTCTATCCGAATCCCCTGACTCTTCATCAAGGGACGAGAGCGCCCAATCAATCCTTCGGTCTATCCGCCGTGGCGGACGACCAGGGCCACCCGCGAGCTGCTCTCGACATGAACGACCTCCGGATACTTCGTATTGCTTCTGAGCATCCAGTAGAGTCGAATCGCCAACTTTCTTGCCGCCGCCACTTTTGCTACGCCCTTCGCCTTCGTGTGGCAGCGATGCAAATACTCACTCCGCATTCCCGCATCGTACCGCGCCGCTCCTTGTGCTGCTTCCACCAACAACATCCGCAGAAAACTATTCCCCTGCTTGCTGATGGATCCCAATCTCTGCTTCCCGCCCGAACTGTACTCGCGCGGAATCAGCCCAAGATAACTCGCCACCTGTTTTCCTCGCGGAAATCGGTTCACATCTCCCATCGTCAGCACGAACGCCATCGACGTGATCGGTCCCACTCCGGGTTGCGTCATCAGCAGCTTCGCTTTTTCATTCTTCTCCGCTGCTTCCGTCACCGCTTGGTCCAACAAATCGATCTTCGCGTCGAGCTCACTCCTCATCTTCAACAGGTCTTCTCTCCGCCGGCTGGCCCATGGCGCCAGCGGCAACTCGCACAAGGCCTTCTGTCCCGCTTCACTCCACAGCCGTTTCTTCCGCTGCAGTCCCTGGTTCAGCGCCAGATGTTGCAGCCCGTTCTTCACCTGCGCGCGAATTCGCACCAGCTTGTAGCGATGAATCAGCAACTGCCGCAGATCCTTCTCCTCCCTCGAGGGAACCCATATCCGCGGAAACCGATCCTCCGCCAATAACTGCACCAGCAAACGCGCGTCCCGCTTGTCGTGCTTCTGCTGCCGCGCGTCGCTCGCACGAATCTTCGCTGCATCGCCGACAAGCACTTCGTGTCCCAGCTTCGCCATCAGCTCCAGAAACCACTGGCAGTTCCCAGTCGCTTCCATGCCGATCCGCGAACCGGCCGGAAACTGCTTGTAAAACTTCTCGACCGATCCTGCCTCATGCACCAACTTCTGATCCCCAGTCTCGCCCGTCTCGCGATCCAGCCACGAAACCTGTTGCCAACTGGGGTGAAAATCACTTCCAATAAGAACCATAAGGCTCCTTCCGTTCCGAGAGTTTCGGTCCTCAACCAAAAGCTTACTCGGTGCGGCTTGGAGCCTTCTCTCTTATCCAATCAGTCCTCGGTGTTTGAGGGCGGGTCATGGGGTTGCTTTGGCGTTGAATTTTGTGGCGTCTCGTCCGTCACCGCCGCGCGATCTTCATCAACAACGGCGCAATCCCATCCTGCAGCGCGTGTGCCAACATTCCCGGCCGAACCGTTTTCCGCCACTTCGCGAAACATCCAAACAAAATGCCGGACACTGCAATCACCGCCGCTCGGCGCACTCCTTGATAAAGATGCGCCCCGCCAAACGCCGCCGCCGAAAGCGCGATTCCCACCCACGCGTTTCGCGTCAGCGCGCCCAATTGCCGCTGCAAATAGCCGCGGTAGATCGCTTCCTCGCAAATCCCCGCCGTGACCGAAAGCAGCATCCACAGTCCCATCTCCATCGAACTCTGCGGCAGCAGAAACCGGACCGATTGGTTCGCCGCCTCCGCATTCTGGTGTCCGCCAAGTATGGGCGCCAGCAACGTGGACAAAACCAGCAGCGCGATTCCTAATCCCAGATCGACAAACACTTGCCCCGCCGATTTCCATCGTCGCCCCAGCACGCCTTGCAGCGAACCGCCGCGCAGCTTCACCCCGGCCAGCACAATTCCCAAAAAGATCAATTCAAAAAATATCGTTCGCAGGTACATCGTCGGCCGGCTCGGCCCAAGCCCTGCCTGCGCACGCGCCGCGCGAATCGTCGCCCAGTATCCGTAAAGCCCCAGCACCAGCAGCAGAAACACGGTATGCCAGGGACTCGCCAGCAAATGCAAATTCTCGCGTGGACTGTCGTTTCGGGACTCGTTTTTCTCTACAGGCTCTACAGGTTTGTTCACCAAAATTGGCAGACTCACGCTACGCCCTCCGTCATTCATTTCCTATCTTCGACGGACGAAGCCAACGCGCGCGTCTACCCTTCCTGTAAATTCACAATAAGTTCCTAACGCGCGCTCGCGTTAGCCCGGTTTCGCCAACGCCATTCCGCTCTTCAGTAGGGGCACGATATATCGTGCCCTCTTCGATTGACGACCCGCCCAGACTTGCCGATCGCGAGCCGGTTTTGTAGCGGCCTTTTTATCCCGAGCCCAGCCGAGGGACCTAAGCCGGCCGTCGCGGCTCCTCAACGCTCGAACGATTTTGGGTGCCGCACCCTTCGGACTTTGGTTTATCGAAGGGTGCGGGTTTAGAGTTCACTTCAAGCACGAACTAAATTCCAAATTGTAGCGTCGGCTTTTTTATCCCGAGCCCAGCCGAGGGACCGAAGCCGCCCGCCTCGCCTCGTAGCCTCTCAATAACCGGCTAGCGCCAGCGGCGCGACACTATTTAGCCCAGTGCGTGAGCACTGGGTACTTTAGCGGAGCAACACCGAGCTCCGTAGGGGCGACACGCACTGCTCGGCTCATTTGATATCTGCCCGTACGCCCTATTTATACGCAACGATCCTTTATCGCGGCACGCTTTCGCTCCTGTTGTCATTCCGAAGCCGCCGCATTTTGGCGGCTTCGGAATCTGCTTTTCTCTCGCTTATTTAGATTTTTCCGGCAGCTGTAGTGGTCCGCGTCCTCTCACTTCAAATCAAATCCATTTCCCGGCACCAGATACAACACCACACCCAACAAAACCAGCACGGCCGCAAAATACGCCAGCGTTGCTCGCCCAGACACCGGAGGAAAATCCTTCTTCGTCACCTGATATCCCGCTCCGCCAGCCACCAGAAAATAAGTCCATTCACGCAGCAAAACTGCCAGCACCACGCAAATTCCCAGAATCGCCCACCGTTCCATCTTGTCCAGCGCCTCGCTCGCGCCCGCGCCATCCAGCACCCACACCGGAATCAGATTCAGCAAATTCAACATTGCGCCCGCCCGCGCCAGTCCGGCCCACAAATTATTCCCCGTCGCGCGCCACAAGATCGCGCAGCCCAGGCACGCCAGCCCTCCGGCCAACGGTCCTGCCAAACTCACCGCCGCCTTCGTCCGCAGCGACACTCCCATCGCTTTCCACTTCACATACGCGCCAAATCCCGGCAAAAACACTGGCATTTCCGCCGGCAATCCTCGTCTGCGAATGTCGATGTAATGCCCCATCTCGTGAATCAGGATCAGTACCGCAAAGCCCAGCCCGAATTTCCATCCCCACAAAACGAAGTACAACCACAAGAAGGCAAAGAAGCTGAAGAAAAATTTAAACTTGAAAATCGCAAACAGCCACTTAGCTTTCGCCAGAAAAATCGCAATCGGCGCCAACGGCCCCAGCCATTTCGCCCACTTGTGTTTCTGTTTCGGCGGCGGAGCCGTTTTCGCTGCAAGCTCCAGCCGGTACAAATGCGTTCGCACCCACTCCGCTTGCGTCGATTCATGTGGCAGCAATGCAAGAGCCTTTGCCCAAGTTTCGCGCGCCGATGCAAAATCCTCGTCCGTTTCAAATTGTTGCGCCCGGTTCGAAAGTACCGCCAGTTGCTCCGAATGAACCAGCGCATGGCATTGCGGGCATGCCAATTCCCACGCGGCGAATTCGTGGCCGCAGGTCATGCACTTGTTTGTCGTAGTTTGTGAGGAAGGGTCAGGCAAGCCGTTTCCCAATTATCCCGTGGCGGCCGGTTCGCTCGCCTTGAACGGTCCAACGATATCCAGTTTCGCCCCAGCCGTCAGTTTCCACGCGATGTTCATGCCGACAAAAAGAATCACCAACCCAATAATTCCGCCGGGCTCGTCTCCCAGCTCAAGAAACGGCGAAGCCAATCCCGCAAACAGCAGCGCTCCGATCGCCGCCCCGACGCTGAATTTTTTTTTCGGTTCCGCCGGTGCTGCCGCGTTTGCCGCAGGCCCGTTCGTTGCTCCGTTCCCCGGTGCAGCCGTACTCGGCGCAGGTTGACTCCTCATGCCCTCGCTGGCCCCTGACGACGAATCCGCATTTCCCTGCGGCGACGTGACCACCACATTTTCTTTCGACTTCTTCTCTTTCACGTACTGCGCGATTCCCATCGGTATTGCCGACATCGAAACCGCCGCATACGTAAACGCCACCGCGACAATCTGATACCGCCGCCCGCCAACGCCTTTCGATCCCGCTCGAATCGCTTTCCCCACCAGCCATCCCACCGCCAGCGAAACGTAGCCGATCACGATCCCCGTAACAATTCCAAACACCGAATAAACAATCAGCCCCGCAATCGCGCCGCCCACGCCGAAAAGCATCCCGCGCACAAACGCCGCATGCGTATCCTTCGGCATCTGCTCTTTCACTTTGCCGACGCACGCCGCGCAGGCCTGCACTCCATTCACGCGGTAATACTCGCCCGTAATCGTCTGCTTGCACGCCCGGCACGTCTCGCCGCCCGTCGCGCCTTTATACTCTGCCGTTCCAAACTGTGGTGGAGTAGTGGACATGCCGCGCAAGGTAACACACCCTCATATCCTTCCCCAACAAAATTTTTGCGCGGGCCTTTTATATCGAGTGCGGCCGCCTTAATTCTCGTCACAAGTAGCGTAGGCACTCTTGCTTGTCCCGTAGGGGCCTGCGCTCTTCGATCTACACATCACCGCCCATTTGTAACGCCGGCTTCCAGCCGGCGTGCCCTTTTTTACGATTCCAAACACTTCCACCCAAACCCTCCGCGAACCGCCAATCTCCTGCCTTTCTCACGTGTAGGGGCACGATATATCGTGCCCTCTTCGATTGGCGACGCGCCCAGACTTGTCGATCGCGAGTAGGTTTTGTAGCGCCGGTTTTTTATCCCGAGCGTAGCCGAGGCGCCGAAGCTGACCGCTTCGACCTACTGAGCGCCAACACGCCGTGATGCTGTGCAGTTCCGCTTGGAAGTGTTGCCGCACCTCAGATAGTCTGAAGCCCGGACCCTATGAAACGCATTGGCAGTTTCCCTGCGCAACTACGGATAACGGCATTGCTCTCTACCGCCTTGGCCTTTGCAATTCCTGTTTTCGTTGACCGTCATGAGTACACCAAGGCAGTCGTGGACTATGTCAAAAATTCAAATCCCGAGAATGGCGCCGCTCTAAGAGCGGAGAGGGCGAAGAATCAACGCGTCGTATTGAGGACCGACTTAGTGGCCGCCGGCGTTCTCTTCGTCTTGATGAATGCAGGTTGCTTCGTAGCTAGACGTTGGCCCCGAGAATCATCTAAGACTCCTGCTTAACGGTGGGTGTCAAAAAGATTTGGTGGTTTTGCGGAATTTGGTGCCGGATCCCGCGGTTTTCAGGGTCCGGATTTTTCTTCGTGCGGGGCGCTCTCTCTGGCGCGGTCCATTCGAATTACCTAATCAATTATATTTCTTGACTTGCTAACACTGCGGTGCTACACTAACGAGTGTAATCAAGTCCAATTCGAACGATCCGCACCGCTCCCACCTTTCTATCCCCTTTGTTTTGATAATCATGCAAACCCCTCCGCCCGCATCCCCTTTCTTTTGATACTCATACAAACTGCCCAGGGGGTGGCATGGGCAATGGCGTACCAAGGCTTCCCCGCTGCCCCACGCCTCCGCTCTCGCGCCCAAGCGCAAAGAGTAACTCCTTACGATTCAACAGCTTCCGCACTCTTGCTCCACTCTCTTGCCGTGCACGGCAACTCAACTCTTTTCTTTTCAACGCCTTGCGCACTCTTGCGCAAAACAACCGGGGTGTACCCCAAACGGCAAAAGAGCGCAGGCTCTTCCCGCGCTCTCGTTTCCCTCAATCCTGTCTTAACGGTTCACGGCAAACGACTTACGGCCTACGCGCCCTCAAATCGTTCTTTCGGAGACTTCCTTCTGCAGCGCTTCCACCAATTCGCCCAGCGGACGCGGACCCAGATCGCCCTTCGCGCGATGCCGCAAACTCACCGTCCCCGCTTCGGCTTCCTTCGGCCCCAGCACCAGCATGTACGGAATCTTTTGCAACTGCGCATCGCGAATCTTCGCCGGCAATTTTTCGTTTCGGTCGTCCAGATGTACGCGCAGCCCATGATTCTTCAGCGTCTCGTAAATGTGCTTCGCGTAATCCGCAACTTTTTCGCTCACCGGACAAATCTGTACCTGCACCGGCGCCAGCCACAGCGGAAACGCGCCCGCATAATGCTCGATCAAAATTCCAAAAAACCGTTCCACCGATCCCAGCAGCGCGCGATGCACCATCAGCGGCTGATGTTTCGCGCCATCTTCTCCGACATATTCCAGCTCGAATCGCGCCGGCAAATTGAAATCGAATTGCACCGTCGTCAGTTGCCAGGGCCGTCCAATCGCGTCAATCAGCTTGATGTCAATCTTCGGCCCGTAGAACGCACCTTCGCCCGCCATTTTCTTATAGGGAATCTTCAGGCGCGCCATCGTGCGAGCGAGAGAATCCGAGGCATGTTGCCAGTCTTCCGCCTTCCCGGGATAATTTTCCGGATGCTTCGGATCCCAATCCGAAAGCTCGACCTCAAATTTGTCGAACCCGAAATTCTTCATCACCGCGTACGCAAATTCTATGCACGCTTCCACTTCCGCTTCGATCTGCGAAGGCATGCAGAAAATATGCGCGTCGTCTTGCGTAAATCCGCGCACGCGCAGCAATCCATGCAGCACGCCGCTCCGCTCGTAGCGATAAACCGTTCCCAATTCCGCCAATCGCACCGGAAGTTCGCGATAACTCCGCAATCTCGATTTGAAAATCAAAATGTGGCCCGGGCAATTCATCGGCTTCAATTGGTATTCGGCCTTCTCTACTTCAATCGCGCCGAACATATTGTCTTTGTAATAGCCGGTGTGCCCGCTCGTGTTCCACAAATCCCGCCGCATAATGTGCGGCGTATAAACCAAATCGTATCCGCGCGCCATCAATTCTTTTCGCAGCCACTCTTCCACCAGGTTGCGAACGAGTCCGCCCTTCGGATGCCAGAAAATCAGTCCCGGCCCGGCCTCTTCCTGCACGCTGAAAAGTTCCAGCTCCGTTCCAAGTTTTCGATGATCGCGCCGCTTCGCCTCTTCCAGCCGATGCAGATATTCATCCAGCTCTTTTTGTGTGAAAAACGCCACCGCATAAATCCGCTGCAGTTGCGCGTTGCCTTCTTGGCCCTTCCAATACGCGCCCGCAACGCTCATCAACTTGAACGCCTGAATCCGCTTCGTCGAAGGAATATGCGGCCCGCGGCAAAAATCGATGAATTTTCCCGTGGTGTAAAACGACACCATCGGCTCCGTGGCTTTTTCTTCCACAAGCTCGCACTTGAAAACCTGGTTCGTTTTCTTGTAGAGATCGATCGCTTCGGCCTTCGGCAAAAGTTTGCGCTCGTTCGGCAAATCCTGTGCCGCCAGCTCGCGCATCTTCTTTTCGATCTTTTCCAAATCTTCCGGAGTGAAAGGCTGCTCGCGTAAAAACTCGTAAAAAAATCCGTTGTCAACCGGCGGCCCAATTCCCAGCTTCACATTCGGATAAAGTTCCATCACCGCCGCCGCAAGCAAATGCGCCGCCGAATGCCGAAACACATACAACGCATCGGCATCTCTATCCGTCAGGATTTTCAGTTTCAAATCCTGCTCGAGCGGACGCCGCAAATCGATCAGATAACCGCCATCTTCAACCGGGTCGCCAAATCCGGAGAGCGCGCCATTGTTGGAATAAGCCTTCGCGGCGAACGCGGCATCCGCCAGCCGCGGCGAAATCCCGCGCGCCACGTCATACGGCGTCGTCCCCTTGGGGACATCCTTGACGCTGCCATCCGGAAGTGTCACGTGAATCGTTTCCATACGCTCCATGCCCGCAACGAGAAACATCAAGCTTATCGGCGCTCCGTAACACGGTCAAGGCGCGGAGAAGGGGCTGACAAATTAAGACGTGCGATAATTCATTGGAATCAGTGCTCCCGGTAAGTATCTTTCCACTCCATCCCCTTCGCCACGCCGCGGAGAGATTCCATTGAGCGCGGGATACGGAGCAAGATAGAGCCATCGAGAACAGAAATTTGCAGACGCTGTCCGGGCTTGAGATTTAGCGATTCACGAATTGTTTCGGGTATGACGACTTGAAATTCAGGGGAAAGCTTTACGATTTCCATGGTTAGACTTTCTAAAGTTGGAAGACTGATGTCTTTCTATGAAAATAGTATCAATAATCTGCTCATAGTCTTGCAGCGAACTTTTCAGATCGACCGGGAGCCTTGATGAAGCAAGCACTCAGAATTCTTACTGTGTTGGTCGTAGCCCTAAGTGCGTCGCTAATATCCGCACAGGAGCCGCAGAAAATTAAAGGGCCGGATGAGCGCTACAAGGTCGACATTCTTGTGGTCGTTGCGCATCCGGATGACGAAGGAGCGGTGACGCCGTATCTGGCTCGCGCGATCTACGACCTGCATAAGAGTGTGGCGGTGGTTTTTGGCACGCGTGGGGGGAGCGGCGGAAACGACTATCGCCGCGAGCACGGTCCGGCGATGGCGGACGTGCGGGAAATTGAAGCGCGGCAGGCTTGCGCGAAACTGGGCATCGACAAAGTCTGGTTTCTCGGCGGAAAAGATACTGCTTCGCAAAATGTTTTGAATTCTCTGGCGAATTGGGGACACGGACAAAGTCTCGAAGAAATGGTGCGCATCGTGCGCTTGACGCGGCCGGAAGTGATCATCACCTGGCTGCCGGGAATCTTTATCGGAGAAAATCACGGCGACCATCAAGCCGCAGGAGTGCTGGCAACGGAAGCGTTCGATCTTGCGGACGATTCGACGGCATTTCCCGCGCAATTGGCCGGTGCGTCAAAACGCCTGGACCCATATCTGGAGAATTTGACGCCGTGGCAGCCGAAGAAAATCTATTACTTTTCGGATGCGCAAGATTCCAAGCAATTCGCCGGAAAAGGTTTCGCGTATTCGGTGCGCGAGGTTTCGCCTTCACAGAAAAAACCATACTGGTTGCTTGCACTGCGCGCCGCGGAGCCGCATCTGACGCAATTCCCCGATGAGATCCATCGCTGGTCCAGCTTGAACGACGAGGAAATCCAAAAAGCGATGAGCGACCCGAGCCATTTGTGGTGGAGCGAACCGGAGACGTTAATTTTTGGCAAGGCCGCGGGCGTCGGAGCGCCGAATTTGCGCGTTGCGGAAACGACCGGCGTGTTCGATGACGCCGTCGCTCAACCGTCTGAGAAGCCGGGTCGCGTTGCGGAATTGCCGGTTCCGAGCGGACCCATGAAGACGACGGTGAAGATTGGCGGGCCGTGGGAATTCTACGACGCGTTCCGAATCAAGCATGGCTTGTGGCAACTGCCCGTCGCTTCAGGGCCGGAGATCGCCGTGAAATCAGGCAGCGTCGTTGCTGTCCCCATCCACGTACTTCGCCCGATGCTCGCGCCGGCGGTTTTGACTCTAACTGCAGACGTGCCGACGGGTTGGAAAGTCACTGGAGGCACGGGAAAATTCTCTGTGGCACAAGGAACGGATGCTCAGTTTCGAGTGGAAGTTCAAATACCGGAGCTCTCGAAGGAGCAATTGAAAGGGGCCAAGCCGGAGACGATCGTTGTTCACGTCAGCCAAGACGAGAAGCCGATCGGCGAGGTGAAGTTCAAAGTGCAGCTGGTTTCCGGCGGCGTTCCGCAATAGCAGCTGCGCACGCTGAGTGCACGCTACTTTTTGGCGCGCGCGGATTCCATTTGTTCCCAGACGGAATCGGGGAGCATGGCAAGGTCGTTGAATTCGCCGGCACCGCGAAGCCACTGGCCGCCATCGATGACGACACATTCGCCGTTGATGTATTCGGACATATCGCTAATTAAAAATGCCGCGAGGTTGGTCAGCTCCTCGTGACGGCCGAAGCGCTTCATCGGATGTTTGTCGCGCGAGTGCTCTTCAAATTGTTTGGACGGCATCAAGCGCGACCAAGCGCCTTCGGTGGGAAACGGCCCCGGCGCGATTGCATTCAGGCGAATGTGATATTTCGCCCACTCGACGGCAAGAGAAGTCGTCAGCGCGAGAACGCCAGCTTTTGCGCATGCCGACGGAACGACAAAACCGGAGCCGCAATTCGCGGAAGCGTAAGTCGTTACAACATTCAAAACATTGCCGCCCAGTTTTTGCGCGATCCAGCGCTTTCCGAAAGTTTGCGTGCAGTGAAACGAACCGTTTAGCACGATGCCAACAACCGCGTTGAACGCATTCGGGCTAAGCGATTCCGTGCGCGCCATGAAATTTCCGGCGGCGTTGTTCACAACCGTGTCGATGCGGCCGAATTGTTGATCCGCCGCCGCGGCTGCCGCTTCGACCGCGGCAGGATCGCGAACGTCGCACGTTGCGTAGGCCGCGGAGCCGCCGGCGCGATGAATTTCGTCACAGACGTCTTTTAACGGTTCTTCGCGGCGACCAACGATAAAGAGATGCGCCCCGAGTTCGGAAAAGCGCAACGCCATGGAGCGGCCCAGACCGGAACCGCCGCCGGTGATAAAAATCGCGCGGTCTTTGAGCAAATCTTTCTGAAACATCGTTCACCTCAAGTCGAGGACAAATTGGAAAGATGAAAGGGTACGCGGCCTTTAACGAATAAACAAAATTCAGTTCGGATGCAATTCGTGCGACACAAACGAGGGCGATTTGCGCATCAGAAAAGTCCGGGAACGAATCGAGGTTTGGACGACATGGCGGCGCGGTATTGCGGATCGGCGAACAAAACTTTTTCTTCGGTCGCGAGGCGCTGCGAAAGAACGATGGCGTGAGCGAGCGAGCCGGCGATGGCGGTGATCCAGGCGGTGTGAATCATCGGCAGAAAAAACATTTCGAGAAAGACGGCGGCGTAATTTGGATGGCGAACGTAAGCGAAAGGACCGGTGGTAATGACGCCGAGCTTGGTCGAGTCCATCACCTGCACGTTCCAGTGTTCGCCGAGTGTTCGAATGACCCACCAGCGGATGATGTTTGCCACGATAAAAAGAGCGAAGGAAATCGCGGCAAGCCAGGGAATAAATGAGCGGTGAAGAAAAACGACCTCGACAGCAGCGCCAATGAGCACCGCGGTGTGCAGCAAAACCA
>Ga0137403_10003279_pt1 | contig 19455 bp, 13 predicted proteins | sample CZOMad2_1_16fung_FD_122057 | JGI IMG/M metagenome (GOLD analysis project Ga0137403, IMG submission 122057) | Vadose zone soil fungal communities from Angelo Coast Range Reserve, California, USA - CZOMad2_1_16fungal (Hybrid Assembly) | ecosystem: Environmental > Terrestrial > Soil > Vadose zone...
CTAAGAATTCCTCCGCCCCGGGTGACAGCACCGCCTCCCACCCAATTGGCGCCCGCTCAAGCGCCTCGCGCTTCGCACGCCGCCCAGTCCACCATTCATGCGCCGGCGCCGAACTTCCCGCCGCTCCATCAATCAAACCAACCGACCGCCGGCGATCATTCGTCCAGGGCCAGTCTCGTGCCGTGGATTCTGATTAGCGGCGCAATCCTAATCGTAGGTATTTTCGGAGTTTGGATGTTTGTTGCCAGGATGGGTACGAGCTCATCTTCTCCTCGTCCTCAAGTGTCGTCGCCAGAAGCCCGGAACACCGCCACGCCCGAATCGAAGATCATCTGCGGACAGACCGTCAGCACTGCGATATTTCGAAAGTGGACCGAGTTGGGTGGCGAAACAGGAACGCTGGGCTGTCCGATCAATCAGGAAATCGAGGCGCCGCCCTCTCCACAGGGATCGACCGGAAGATGGATTCAGTTTGCCAAAGGCGATGGCGGCTATCTGGTTGAGTGGACAAGGCCTGAAGGCAGTTCGAAACCTGTTCCGTTCGCGGGACACGTGTTCGAAGTCAGCGGTTGTATGTTCAAGGTCTACTCAAGTCTGGGCGGGACCAAATCCTGGCTTGGCTTTCCTACAGGTGATGGTTCGGTGACGATGACCGGGGCCCGGCAGGACTTTGAAGGCGGCTACATCGTTTGGGACAAACAGACTTATCAATGCCAGGCCCACAACCCTAAATAAGATCGTTCTATCCATCTATCCAAGGACGCCGCGAAACTTCGATCCACTAAGCTCATAACCCGGAAACACCGCTTTCATGTTCGTCGCGCCCAGATGCTTCTGCGCAATCTCGCCGAACACATCACGAAAGTCAGTAGTGAGAGCGAGATCACGGCCTTCCCACATCTGATCGTTCTTGAGACCCGGCCAGTCGCCGTAAACTTTTCCGCCGCGGACGGTGTTGCCCACGATGAACATCGCATTCGCGTGCCCATGATCGGTGCCGCGATTGCCATTCTCTTTCACAGTGCGTCCGAATTCGGACATCGTCAGGATCACCACGTCGTCCATGCGCGTGCCCAGGTCAGTGTAGAGCGCAGCGATCGACGTGCTGAACTGCCGCAGCAAGTTGCTGAGCTGTCCCTGCTGGTTCCCTTCATTCACGTGGGTGTCCCAGCCACCGATGTCGGTGAAGGCGACTTCCAAACCAACACCCGCTTTGATCAATTGCGCGATTTGTCTTAGCGAGTTGCCAAATGGAGTCTGCGGATAGGTGGCGCCATTCTCTGCTTTGTATTGCGCCGGATTCACTTGCTTCAAATAGTTGATCGCTTCGAACGTTTCCTTACCGGTACCGTGCAGAGCATCGTTAACGATCTTGTCGTCGTACATCGCTTCGAAGCCACCCTGCACGTTGGCCGAACTCTGGCCCGCGCGAATGTTGAAATCAGCGAGGTTCGAAATCGCCAGCGTCGACGCTTTCCCTTGCATCGCGCGCGGCATGTTCTGCGTCATCGACACAGCGCGGAACAGAGACTTCTGCGGATCAGTCTTCGATTGCAAATAACGATTGAGCCAGCCGTCCGCCGTTGACTTCACGCCCGGCGTCGCCGATTCCATATAGTCCTGCGCGTCAAAGTGCGAGCGCGTGTTATCAGGCGAGCCGGACGCATGCACGATCGCGAGGCGCTTCGAATCCCACAACGGTTTGAAAGACGCAAGCGACGGATGCAAGCCGAAAAAGCCGTCCAGACTGATCGCTGATTCGGCTCCGCCGTCGGGCTTGGCAACCGCGATATTGGGACGCAGATCGTAATAGTTATGCTCGCCAAACGGCACCACGACGTTGAGTCCATCAACCGCACCACGTTGGAAGATCGCGATTAGTGTCTTGCGGCGCCCGGTGGCGCTGAGCGTATCGGCCAATGCTCGCTTTAGAAACGAAGGCGCAGAGGCCATCACTCCAAAAGAAGCCAACGCCACGCTGCCGGATTTCATGAAATATCTTCTGTTCATGCTCATTACCTCTTTAAGTACTCTCCGTTTAGAGGCGGGCTACCGCCCGCCCGTCGGCCAGTAGGCCGACTCTAAACGATCCAATAGGTTTACTGCCTCTGAAACTCCGGCGATCCGAGAATCAACCCCGCAAGTTTCACCAGGGGATTATCAATCTCCGCTGGATTCATCCGCGCAAGTTGTTGTTGCTGCTGACCGCCGCCACCAGGATTCAAGTTACCCCTTTGAAACGCAGTCTCAAACGGATTCGCCGGGGCAGAATTTGAAGCGGCTTGCGCGGGAGCCGTGGACGGCAACGTTATCTGATCGCTCAGCTGCTTAAGCAATGTCTCTCGTGTCTTGGCAGAGATCTCGCCGCCGACGATCAATCCGACCAGGCGATCAAACAGCTTTTCTTTATCGACCGATGTTCCACTTTTGGTGTCCGTCATCAAGCGCGAAAGATCGACATGGGTGCCGGGTATTCGGTTGCTTACGAGTGCGAGGGCAAAGTTCATTCGCTCAAGCAGGGCGCCGGTGTTCACCCAGTTCTCGGCCACATCCGAATAACCATTTGGAGTTTGAAACCCGTAAAGCGGCTGGCCCATACGCTGAATCCATTGATGAAATTGTGGGCCGCCGTTGGTGTCGGCTCCGATGGTGCGGACCGCGCTGACGGCGAGTTCAAACGGACGCTTCACTTTCGCGCGATACGCGTCAGGCGAATTGAACTCCGGCGAAGAAAAGATTGTTCGCAGCATCTCGCGAATGTCTCCGTCAGTCTTCAGGAATGTCTGCGCGACGCGATCGACCAGCGCCGGCGGCGGCTCATCAGCAACAAACCGGCGCACAAGTTTCGTAGCGATGAATTTTGCTGTGGCCGGATGATGAGCAAGTATGTCGAGGACCATCAATCCATCTTTCTCACCGCCGCCCGCGGGAATTTTGTGACCCAATACAATTTTTTCGCCGTTATCGTGAACTCCGGGCCGGTAAATGAACGAGCCTGGGTTATTACGAATCATATCCGCCATCCGCGGATTAATTATTGCCTGGGCAGCGGCGCCGGCACCGCGCGGCGCAATGATGGTCCAACCCGTGAAACAGCGCGCAACCTCCTGGACATCCTTCTGTGTGTAGCCGCCATCGACGCCGAGCGTGTGCAACTCCATTAACTCACGCGCATAGTTCTCATTAATCCCGCGGCGCTGTTGTTGTTGCTGCGGCCGCTGATCCTGCGGATTGTTGCTCATCCGCAGATTCGCGAGCGGACCACGCGCGGCGCCGGGACGCTGCTGCGGAGGCTGGGCGTTCGGACTAACACTTTGAAAATTGTCGAGATAGAAAAGCATCGCCGGACTCTGAGCATCCGCGAGCAAAAGATCGTAGAACTTGCCGAGCGTGTGCGGCCTGATCGTGTCCCGATCGTATGACGTCAGCAACCATCGATCAGCACCTTTCGCAGCGTACACATTGAAATGATTGGTCCAAAAATCAACCATCACTTCCTGCAACTGCCGCTCGCTGTAAACGGCGCGCAGTATCCGCGACATCTGCAACTCGCCGGTCAGGAACTGCGCCGGACGCAGATTGTTCTCTTTGAAGTAGGCCATCATCGCCTGGCGATACTGCGGATTATTCAGTGGATTCTGATCCGCCGCCGGATTGGCGGGCTTCGCATTCGGATTCGTAGCCGGCTGCATTTCGCTGCTGACCGCGTCGCCGGTCTTCGCGTTCGCGCCACCCTTCACGCGATTGTCCCGGGCGGCCGCCAGATCCGCCGGCAAATCGTTTCGCTTTTGAAGCTGCTTCAGCAACTGGCCTGGCTGCGGATATTTCTCGTAGAGTTCCGCCGTCGGCATACGCAGCGTTTCCAAGTTCTGAAGCTTGGCCTCAGAAGCGGCATCGTTAATCTTCTCCGGAGACAATTGCTGCTCGATGTATTTTTCGACGCCCATCGCCTTCACGCGTTCGACGTCGCCCGGCCGCGCGCCAAACCCAAGCCGGTTCAAAACGTGAAGTATCCGCTGATCCTGGGTTAGTTTTGCGGTCGATTTACTGGCGGCGGTTTTCATGCTCTGCGCGCTTATGACTGCCGCGAAGGTGGTGGCCGCTACCGCGATGATCGTGCATACCGCCGTAATCTTTCGGAGTGCGGAATTTTTGTTGGGATAAGCTCTACTCATCATTCTTCCTCGCCCTTAATAACAAACTGTGAACCATCGATTTAGACGCGCCCGACCAGCGAACGGTTGAAAAAAGAACCAGCCTGATTATTCAATGGAACCATTGTACTTTCCATTTATGATGCCGTCGATTGATCCTGGGAGCGCCTCCGCCATTGCTGGACAGAAAAGTCATTACTTTCCAGACTTACCGGCTGGCCGACGCGTCTAAACGCCAACAACCGTCGGGGGGCAATTAGGGCAAAGAGCTCTTCCGATGTTTTCCCAAGAGTGGGAAGGGGTGCCGCATTGGCAAGAATGCAGCACCCTTTTTGTTTTGCTTCACCTCAAATCTGCCCTAGTTCGGTTGTTTATTACCGCGTCCTGTAGTAATCTCCGCAAACTCACCGAGGTATTAATTGTCTTAACTGCACGTTGATCCCTTGCCGGATCATGCGTGCGACTTTGTACCAGCTGTCGTCTTTGGTCTTAAGAAACAGACAGCCCCTGGAGACGATGAAGAAATTTTTCTTTGCCCTCTTACGCTCGACGCGTGTCATAAGCGTCATTGCCCGGCTGAATCGGAAACGCGTTCCGATCCTCTGCTATCACAGCGTCACTGACGGCGCAGAGGCGGTTCAACCAGATCCCCATAAGCAGCACATCCCGCTACAGCTGTTCCTTCAGCACCTGGATTATCTTAAAAAGAAATACAACGTCGTATCGCTTCCGGAGTTTCAGAAGGCGACCAGAGAGAGGCGTGCGTTGCCGGATTATTCCGTCGTGCTCACCTTTGACGATGGGTTTGAAGATTTCTACAAAGTTGTCGCACCACATCTTGGTCGACGTAAATTGCCGGCCACTGTGTTTGTTATCACCGACCGGGCCGGTGATAGCTTCGTATCAAACGGCGAGTCTTTCCTGTCGTGGGCCGAGATTCGCGAACTGGCGTCTTCCGGTATCGACATCGGATCGCACACGTGCTCGCATCCTTATCTGCCGGATCTTTCGGTGCTGGACATCACTAAAGAGCTGAGTGAGTCTCAAGCAGCGATCCGGTCGCAGCTGGGCCAGGCGCAGGTTTCACTATCGTATCCCTACGGTCAGGTGTCTGAATCGATTTCGCGGCTGGCAAAATCGATTGGCTACTCATGCGCCATCGCAAGTGATGCCGGGCCGAATGATCAGACAGCGAATCTTTACGAGTTGAGTCGAACGGTGATTGCCAGCGACGACGATATTGCAACGTTTTCAGCGCGCGTCTCAGGTCTCACCTGGTGGATCAGCAGAGGCACGCGTTTGTTTCGTTCAGAGACAGACGTTTCATGGGAGCCCTCGTTTTCCAGAAGATATGGTTCGACTGCCGCCCAGTCTTATCTCGATAGTTAGTTCTTCACACACAAATAGAACGGTTCATCCCTCACTGCGTACCTCCGGCGCTCGTCAGCACTTAGATTGTAGTTCAGTTGTTGCACAGCGAAACCCGCTTCATTCAATCGCGCACTGAAATCCGTCCCGTAACTTCGACGATTACCGGAAAGCGCTTTTTCAGAGCGGCCAAACTCGCGCGTTGATGAATGGCTGCTCTCACCGGCGGACACGATCAAGTGGCCCGTCTCTCTCATCAAGACCCGATGAAGCTCGCGCAGCGCTAAACGATCGTCGCTTACTTGTTCGAGCACGTGATGACACCAGATCAGAACTGCGACGTCCGGCGAGAACGGTAAATGCATGATATCGGCGAGCACTTCTACGTCGCGCCGCGATTCAATATCGATCCTGCACGTCTGCAAATTGCGGGCACTCTGCCAAACAGGAGCCAGGGCGGTCTCAGGCGCAAACAACAACGCCGGGCCGGTTTTGGTATCGATCTGATAAGACTTCTGCAACCAAAGAAAGAGCGCGCGATGCCGCGAGTGACTGTCGCATCGCGGACAGGCGGCATTCTTAACCGTATAACCCATTTCGATGTAGTCGAGGAATCGGTTTCCGCGCCAGCCGCAACAGGGACATTCAACCCGGGTGCGGAACAGAGCATTACCCATGTTCACGTACGCACGACGCCAGACCACATGTGCCAGCAGGCGGGTCGCGCGGACGAGGCCAAAATCATTTGCGTTCTGACGATACCAGGACAGAATCATCGATGGTTGGTGACTGGAAAGATCACGGAGAAGGTTGCGCCGGCTGATCGGTGCGCGGAGCGCGCGGCGCCTGCCGGGGATAGGTCACTGGGCTGCGGTTACCTTCCTTATCAACTGCCCTCACGCCAAAAAAGAAGTTGTCCTTGGACATTCCCTTCATGGTGAAGATCTGGACGTTGCCCACGGATTGCGAATGTGTCCATGTTGCCTCGGTGGTATCACGCCAAACAATTTCGTAACCGGCCAAATCAGGTTCTTTGTTCGCGTCCCACTTGATGGGTGTGTCGTTTGCCAGGCCCGAAGGAAACGTCACATTTTTTGGGCGAGCCGGTGCGGACGCCAACGCCGCGAGTGCTGCCGCATTCACCCGAGCAACATCCGCAATGTAATTAAAGTCGTCGAACTGTGGCAGGTCGCCGTATTGAATCCCATCCTGTACGCGAACGTTTTGATGTTGATGCTGATAATTCTCGTTCGGTTCAGTAAAGCGCACCGCTGCATAGCCCCGTTCCAGAAAAGGCTGGTGATCGCCGCCGCGACCGTAACGATCGCGCCGATAGATCATCCAGACCTTCATTGAAGTGACATATTGTTCGCCAACCTCTTTGATGAAGCGCGCCAACTGACGCGAAGTCGAATCATTCTCGCCGCCCACGCTGCGGCGCGTCATCGCCTCTTGCGGCGTTTCATTCGAAGGCACGCCTTCCGAAAACACTCGAACGGTGTGGGGATCATGCAGGCCGTTTGCGCCGAGCGAGCTTCCGATAATGTCGTTGGTAAACATCGCCTCGATGTCGGTGTTGCTCTTCTTCGCCTCTTCGGCGAAGTGAGTCGCTCCCATCAAACCCTGCTCTTCCCCGGGCACCGTCATGAAAACTATCGTCGCGTCGAATTGGTATTTCGCCATCACCCGCGCCATTTCCAACACGGCCGCCGTTCCGGATGCATCATCATTAGCGCCCGGCGCGTCGCACTTTGCATCCGAGGGATTTGAACACATCGAATCGTAATGACCGCTGACAACATAAACTCGATTGGTTGATTCTGGCTGAGTTCCCTTCAGCGTCGCCACGACGTTTGTCAGCATGGTTGGCTGCGGCACGCGCGCCGCTTTCGGCTGCTCAAACGCCTGCTTTTCAACTGTCATTCGTCCGCCGGATTGCGCCGCTGCTTGTTGAAATTCAGAGTAAAGCCAATCGCGGGCCGCGCCGATCCCGCGATTCGGATCGTTCTGATCCGACAGCGTGTTGCGCGTGCCAAAGCTCACCAACTTTCGGATGGTGCGCTCAATGTTTCGCGGATCGATCTCGGTGACGATTTTCGAAATCTGTGGATTGCGCGCCGGCGTGGCCGAACGCGATGGACCGCGGCCGGTACCTCGCTTTTGTTGGGCCATGACGGCCGAATTCTTCGGCGCGAACTTTGGCTGAGCAGAAACCACGGTGACGATTAATAATTCACAAAGCAGAAATGCGGACAGGACGTATGAAGCTAACCTGCGAATCCGCGCGACTTGAGTTGGGCGCATTCCGAAAGCACCTCGGTCTCGAAAAAATGAGTCTAGCGCGACAGACTCTACCAACTCGGATTTGGGAGAGCAAACACGGGAAACTATCTATCGATCGGTTTTTTTGGCGGGCACGGGCTCCGCGACGTGCGCGGGCGCATAGGTATCGAGAAACCGTGTGGTGTTTTCGGTAACGCTGGGCGCGGGATCGAGACGCGCGGTCGCGGGCCGCGAATAACGCAGCTCATTCTGCGGAGGCGCCGGCTGTTTCTTTGCAGCAAGCCGATTGGGCGAGAGGGCAGCACCGATCAACTTCGACAACTGCCGAATCAACAGGATGTCGATGGTGAGAATCGTAAGCATTCCAAAGATCAAGACCGCCGCGGCCAGGTCCTCGCCGCCCGCGCCTTTGGCTAAATCGATGGAGCTCGACAGCACGCCGGCAAATCCACCGAGCGTCAGGAACAGCACGACCACTCCGATAATTGCAATTGGTTTGGTTAGATTAATCGGCACGAACTCGGTCGTGGTAGAAAGCGCCGCAGTGAGATTCGCTCCGCAGCGATTGCAGTAGTTTAACTCGATCGTCGATTCGGCTCCGCAGGATGGACAGAACATAAGAGAGTGACTCGGTAAATTGTGAATCGTGAATAGAAAAATTGTTCGACTCTGCGAATCGATACGATTGCGCGTCGCGCGGGGTTTCTACTATTTACGATTGACGATTTACTTGATCAGGTACGCTTTTCCCTTTGATACCACGATAACTTCGCCGCTGAGTTGCTGGGCAATTGATCGGACGCCACTGTCCAGCGCGGCGAATTCGTCAGAGCCCCTCGAGATGTTCTTCAGAGTCATGGAGGATTTGAACTTTTGATCGATCCAGGAATTTCCCTGGCGCCGAAACTTATGTCCACCCACGGATCTCGTCTGCGGACTTTCTTCAGTCGAAGCTTCGCCTCGCAATGTCTTCGGCGCAGCGTTTTGCACTTCATTTGCGCTTTGATTGTTGGCCATAACATTGTCCATGTTACGGCTGGGCCCTTTTTGTTTTGAATCTTCCCCACGGCGCATCGCAGACATAGGTTGAGATTTTGTGCGAGTCACGTCATCGCTACGACCACTATCTTTCGCCGTGTCGCGTTCGCGGTCAGCCGCGCCCAACTTATCCGCTGCTTTTGTTGGTACATCGCTCAGCGTCGCAACGCCGCCGCTGCCAGTCTGAGCACGCGCCCCACTCTGAGTTTCGCCCGGAGGTGCCGGTGCGTATCCCTGCTTTTGGGCGACCATTGGTTGTTCAGCTTTCTTCTCGGCCTCATCAACCGGCCTGGCGATTTCCTTCATCGGCTGCAACGGTGAAGCGGCGTTTTCAGCTATTCGGTCTTCATCACGTTTCGGGTTTTGATCAGAAGTGGCCGGCGATTGGGAAGCTGCCGCGGACCGCGCAGTGTTCGAGTCCTTATTCAAACCGCCATTCGTGTCAGTAGCAGGCTTGACCGCCGTAATCGGCTCTTGCGATTGCGATTCGTGTGAAGCGACTAAAGCAGGGCGCTCTCCACGCGGTCGCAGAGCAATGAACCCTACGCCGGCAACGATCAGGAGCACCGCGCCAAAGGCCGCATATCGCAGGACCGGCACCGCAAAGAAGCCGGCTAGTATTTGCCAAAGCCTGCGACGCTCAATTTTCTCTGCAACAGTTTGTTCTGCGCGAGTTACAGCGCCGGCCGCGATCGCCAGGCTCGAGACCTGTTTCCGACAGCGATCGCAATCGGCCAAATGCGAGACGTATTGCGCTCGCGCCGCCGGCGGCAGCACACCTTCTGCGAACGCGCTCATTTCGTCCGCGTCGAGATGGTTCGCCTCGCTCGCCCGGCCCGGATCTTTAGCGAACCGGCGCATCAGAAGATCGATTTGTTTGTCGTTAGCTGTCACAGCTTTAAGCCGATCGGGAACTACCCTCTCATGAACGTATGAGAACTACATATCTTGCAACGGCACATTCAAGTCGTTGAACTCTGTAAAGTCGAATCAGACTTCGCAACTAACATTGGTTCGACGTCTGTCTGTAAATGCGCGGCCACTTCGGACAGTGAACGCGCGGCTTCAGCTTTCGTCCAGCCATGCTCTTTCATCAGAATCGCCTCGACGTGTTGTCGTACGTCGCCTTGAATCCGCGTTAGCCGGCGACTTGCGGTCGCCTCGTGGACGCCAAGCACGGCGCCAGCTTCGCGCAATCGCAATCCGTCGAAATAGTACAACTTCATCAGCAGCCGATCCTCATCGGGCAGCTCGGCCAGCGCGCGCCCCAGGGCTTGTTCCACATCCGCCGAAGCCAGATTACTAGTTAGTAATTCCTCAGGACTGGCCGACAACTGATACGCGCCGGCGCCGTCTAAATCGCCATCGTCGAGCGCCATGCGATCGAGATCCGAATCCTCTTCAGCCTGGACCAGTCTGGTTTGCCGTCGATGCTGATCGATAGCAAGCTGGCCGACGACGGCGCGCAGCCATCCACCCAGCGACCCGACTCCTGAATAGTAGCCAAGCTTTCCGGCGGGCTTTCCTTCCTTGCGGGTCTTCAGACCATGAAGCTCTGCCCAGATAGATTGGGCGACATCGTCGGCCATCGCCTCGTTCGAACTCGCCGAACGCGCGGCTGAGCGAACGGTCGCGCCGTAACCTTCAAACAGATCGTTCCACGCATGTTCATCCGCCCGCTCGCACGCAATAACGAGACAAAGATCATCAGCGTGCAGGGTATCAACGAAGTTGTCGATCGTTCGCACATCCGCCGAAGGATCGTGTTTGAAAATGTACTTCTCAATGGCTGTCCGTAACCGGGCACTCAAAATCTGGGCGTCAAGCGAACGTGAATTCGTGGCGCGCGCGAGCACACGGCGCGCGCCGGCCAGCATTAAATCGTCAATCTGTTTCGGGCTGAGACTCAATAGAAAATCAACTCACCAACTTCCTGCGTATGCTAACACGATCCCACCAGGGGGAACGCGCCTGTTTCGCGCTCTCCACCACGGGGTTTGATGAAGCATTTGGGCTCGTGGCTGCATCGAATTGGCACAAATCGACAATCGGCCAACTAGAAATTAGAATCCTGGTTGTGCTTCGCGTCACAGAAATCTTTCGCTCAATTCAGGGAGAATCAACGCATGCAGGGCGTCCGTGCACGTTTGTTCGTCTGACGGGCTGTCCCATGCGCTGTAGCTGGTGTGACAGCGAATACACCTTCACCGGCGGCGACCATTTCACCATCGACTCGATTGTCGAACGCGTGCGTGAGTTCGGTTGTCAGCTCGTAGAGGTCACCGGCGGTGAGCCGCTCGCACAACGCCAATCTCTTGATCTGATTAGGCGTTTGTGCGACGACAACCATGAAGTTCTGATCGAGACGGGCGGCTATGTTTCTACGGAGGAAGTTGACTCGCGCGCAAAGATAATCCTGGACGTTAAGTGTCCGGCGTCCGGAGAAGCCGAGCGGAACCACTGGCCAAACCTGAATCGGCTTCGCCCGGATAAGGACGAGGTAAAATTTGTGATTGCCGGCGCCAGGGATTGGGAATTCGCGAAACGAATTATTGGGGATTATCAGCTTGAGAGTCGCACAAAAGCGATTCTTATTTCGCCGGCATGGGATCAAATCGATCTGCAAGAACTCGCGAATTGGATCGTTCAGAGTGGCTTGGAGGTGCGCATGCAGTTGCAGTTGCACAAATACATCTGGGGACCCGATGTGCATGGCGTGTAAAAAGACCAAAGACTATCTGACATTTGTCATCTGGGATAATTTGGGATTTGTCATTTAGCCATTTGATAGTGGCCGGGCAAGATCGTTAACAAATGAGAAATGTCCAATCACAAATGGAAAATGAATGGGCGGCACCACTAACATTATCGACACCTCGGAAGTAGAATCGGATTCATCCTTGATCCGTCACACTCCTTCCCTGGCCATCTGTCTCGTTTCCGGCGGAATGGATTCCTGTGTCACCGCGGCAATCGCGCGCGCGGAAAACGATGAATTAGCATTCCTGCACATATCGTACGGTCAGCGAACTGAAGCGCGCGAGCAAAGGGCCTTTTCGGATCTCGCTGATCATTTTGGCGTCAGGAACCGGCTGGTCGCCTCGATCGAATACTTAAGACTTATCGGCGGATCGTCCTTGACGGACGAACGAATTAAGGTCGCCGAAGCAAATCTCGCTGCGCGCGAAGTTCCTACCAGCTATGTGCCTTTTCGCAATTCGCACTTGCTGGCAATCGCGACCAGCTGGGCCGAGGTCACCGGCGCCGGCAGCATATATATAGGAGCAGTTGCCGAAGACTCGTCGGGATATCCTGATTGTCGCCCCGAGTTTTACGAAGCTTTTCAGAAGACGATCGACGCCGGCACAAAGCCCGACACGCACATTGAAATTCGCACTCCGATAATTAATATGCGCAAATCAGAGATCATTAAGCGCGGGTTGGAACTAGCAGCTCCCCTGGAATTGACCTGGTCGTGTTACGTTTCGGAGGACGTTGCCTGCGGACGTTGCGATTCGTGCGCGCTGCGATTGCGGGCCTTCGCTGATGCCGGTCTTGCCGATCCGATTCGCTATGCTTGACACCGATGCGCGCGCTGATTAATTTAAAGCCGGTTTAGTGGCACAACTTACGATTACCACCCGGCATCTTACGAATTGGCCCAACCGAGTGCCCAGACTCTGTGGAGGAAACACCATGCGTCGTTCTTATCTATTAAACCTGATTACCCTGGCAATAGTTTTGCTCTTTACCGCAGTTACGGCTTCAGCCCAGACCGACCAGATGCGCGGTACCGTCAAGATCGTCGGCGCCGACGGGCAACAAACGGCGGTGGCCGGGGCGACGGTCGATGTTTATCGCACGGACATGAAAGCCGACTATCACACCAAGTCCGATAAGAAAGGCGATTGGATTTTTGCCGGGCTTCCCTTAGTCGGCACGTACACTGTGACTATAAGCGCGCCGGGCGCATCGCCCATGACCAAGGCCGGAGTCAAAGCTCGCCGCGACATCCCTATTGATGCCGTACTCGGACCAGGCGACGGTAAGAAACTTACTGAAGCAGAGGCGCTGGCCGCGTCGAAGGGTGAGACTACGGCAAGCAACGGTGGCGGTGACACGAGTGCGGCTGACAAAGCAAAAGCCGCAGACATCGCCAAGAAGAACGCTGAGATAAGCAAAGAGAACAACAAGATCGAAAACGCCAACAAAGTTATTGCTGATTCTTTTAAGGCTGGAAATACAGCGCTACTGGCCGCCAATGAAGCCGATCGCGCTAACAAACACGATGAAGCAATGAAGCTTTATGGCGACGCTATCCAACAATACGACACCGGCGTGGCTGCCGATCCCGAACATCCGGGAATTGCTTCGCTGCTGACAAATAAATCTGCGGCGCTGCGATCGCGTGCTGTCGATAAATATAACGGCGCGATTCAATCCAAGGACGAAGCGGCCAGGACAGCCGGCATCGAAGCGGCAAAGGCTGATTTCTCTGCGGCTGCTGAAGCCGCCAATCGCGCCGTCGAGCTGATCAAGAAGACTCCGGCAGCAACCGATCCAGCCGAACAGAAACAACAAGCCACCAACAAGTACTTCGCGCTTAACGCGCGCGCCGAATCGATGCGCTTGTTTGTCATTAAGGTTGATTCGACGAAGGCCAGCGATGCGACTGCGGCTTATGAGGAATATGCGGCCGTCGAAACCGATCCGGTCAAGAAATTGAAGGCCCAAAAAGATTTCGCTCAAATGCTTTTTGAAACCGCGGGCGATCAGGCTGGTTATGAACGAGCGATAGCTGAGTATCAGAAGATTATCGAGAAGGCCCCTGACGATTCGGACTCGCTTTTGAGAATCGGGCAGGCGATGTTCAATATCGGTGCGCTCAATAATAATGACAAGGCCAAGTATCAGGAGGCTTCGAATTACTTGCAGCGATATGTGGACAAAGCTCCGGAAAGCCAACTTAGAACGGAAGCCAAAGAACTAATCGAGACGATGAAGCAGCAGGCAAACGTCACACCTGAGAAGACTAAGACCGCGACGCCGCCGCGAAAACGTCCTTAAGTCCGGTTCAAGCGGATAGGTTTAGAGGCGGGCTACGGCCCGCCTTTTTTGTGTCAGAAGCCCGACCGTCAGGGAGGGCCAGATGTGACAGTTGCCCTCCCTGACGGTCGGGCTTCTGACAATTAATGAAAATCATGCGAGCCAGGGCTTTCAACTTTCATTTGCAAAGGCTCTATGCGTTTTGCTTTGACTGAGACAACATTGTCCTGATGTTGCAAAGCTCCTTCGATTAACAGAAACGGAAATTCAACCAATGCGATTCTATTAGTTTCAAAGATTTGCGGATTGACGATGATGTTGGCGATCCCGGTTTCGTCCTCTAGACTTAAAAACACAAAACCTTTCGCTGTGCCCGGCCGCTGGCGCACGATTACCCAACCCGCAACCTTAACTGGAACTCCGTTGCGCAGGCCCTTCAAATCACCTGCGCGCGTGACGTTCAGCGTCTCGAGCCAGGCGCGCTGATGGGCCATCGGATGCCGGCCGATGGTGATTCCAGTGCCGCGCAAATCTGCATTCAATCGTTCATTCAACGTCATCGGCTGCAGTGGCGAGCCACTGGCCTCTTCGAGCTTTTCATACAAAGGTCCCGGATCGCGCGCCACTCGCTCAACCTGCCAGAGAGCATCGCGACGATGCGGGTGAAGGTGGTTGGGTGCGGGTTGTAGCACATTGGGTGCAAGATTGATTTTCTCTTCTACACCCTTCCCCCTATCCCCTACCCCCTGCTTTATGAAATTCAACGCGCCCACCGCGGCTAACTTTCGCAACTCGTCTTTTCTTAACTCTGGTACGCGATGATGCAGATCATCGAGACTGGAAAACAGTTTTTCAGAGCGTGCCCGCACGATTGCCCGGCCCGCTTCTTCACGCAAACCTTTGACGCAGAGCAGACCGAGCCGAAGGTGGCGCAAGTTGTCAACTTGCGTTACAACGCACTCCCAATTCGATCGCGTCACATCAACCGGCAGAACTTTCAATCCATGACGCTGCGCATCCTTAATGATCGTGAATGGTTGATAGAAACCCATCGGCTGATTATTCAGCGTCGCCGCCGTGAACGCCGCCAGGTAATGGCATTTAAGATAAGCGCTGGCGTAAGCGATTAAAGCAAAGCTGGCGGCGTGCGATTCGGGAAAGCCATACAGCGCGAATGAAGCAATTTGCTCGACGATCTCATCCTGCGTCCGGCCCGTAATTCCCTTCTTCGTCATCCCCCGCCGCAACTTTATTTCGATCTCCTTCATTCTCTGTTCTGATCGTTTGAAGCCCATCGCGCGCCGCAACTCTTCTGCCTCGCCACCAGTGAAATCGGCGCAGGTCATCGCCATCTTCAGCAGTTGCTCCTGAAACAGAGGCACGCCGAGTGTGCGCTTCAACACCGGCTCCAAATCCGGATGCGCGTACTTCACCGGCGCGCGGCCCAGGCGTCGCTCTAAATAAGGATTCACCATGTTGCCGACGATTGGGCCGGGGCGAATGATCGCAACCTGCACGACGATGTCGTAAAACTTTGTCGGCCGCAGACGCGGGAGACAAGACATCTGCGCCCGACTTTCAATCTGAAACATACCGATCGTGTCGGCTTGTTGCAGGGCTGCGTAGACGGTCGCGTCGTCCTGTGGTAAGTGAGCGAGATCGGCTTCTTCGTGATAATCATCGCGAATAATTTGAATCGTTTCTTCCAACACCGCCATCATTCCCAGGCCCAGCAGATCGACTTTGATGATTCCTAAATCAGCGCAATCTTCTTTGTCCCATTGCACCACGACGCGACCGGGCATCGCCGCCGGCTCGAGCGGGACCACCGAATCAAGCTGTCCCTGGCAAATCACCATACCGCCGGAATGCTGTCCCAGGTGACGCGGCAAATCCTGCACGGCCTGGTAAAGCTGAAAGAATTTCCTGATGCGTCGATCATGCAAATCGAGTCCCGCATCTTTGAATTGACGTGCGGTCGTGTCCTTCGGATCTTTCCACTCCCACGTGTGGACCAGGCCCGACAAACGTCCCAGCGTTTCGTCATCAAAGCCCAGCACCTTGCCAACTTCGCGCGCAGCCGATCGCCCACGATAAGTAATCACGTTCGCAGTCATCGCGGCACCCAGTTTTCCATAACGTTCGTAGACATATTGAATCGCGCGCTCGCGCTGATCGCCGCTGGGCAGATCCAGATCGATGTCCGGCCATTCGCCGCGCTCTTCCGAAAGAAAACGTTCGAACAAGAGTTCCATGCCGACCGGATCGACTGCGGTAATGCCCAGGCTGTAACAGACCGCGCTGTTCGCCGCCGAGCCACGACCCTGAATTAAAATGCCGTTGCGCTTGCAGAACTCGACGATGTCCCAAACGATCAGAAAGTAGCCTTCCAGCTTCAGCTTCTCGATCAACTTCAGTTCATGCTCAAGCTGTTTTTCCGCGCGCGCGAACGCGCCATTACGGCCATAACGCACCAACGCGCCTTCGTAAGTTCGCTGGCGCAAAAATGAAGTCATCGTCTCGCCCGGCGGCACCGGATACTTTGGAAATTCGTAACCGAGATCCTTCAGCGTAAATTCGAGCCGCGCTGAGAGCTCGAGCGTGTTCGCGGTCGTTTCCGGTAAATCAGCAAACAACTCGGCCATTTCTTTCGGCGACTTCACAAACGTTTCGGAATTGATCGATAGCAGACGGCCGGCGGTTTCCAGGCGCACATGATTGCGGATGCAGGTGAACACATCAGCGACCTGCCGTTGCGCGCGCGTCGCGTAACAAACGCCATTCGTGGCCAACAACGGGAGTTTCAAACGCCGCGCAATCTCGATGACCGCATGATTGCGCGCTTCTTCCGCGCGATTGAAATGACGTTGCAACTCAGCATAAACATTCTCACGACCAAAGATTTCAATAAGTTGTTCTGTGGTTCTTTCTGCTTCTCTGTGTCCTCTGTGGTTCAGAGTTTTCGCAATCGGCCCGTCGTTATCACCAGTCAGGCAAACCAAACCTTCTGCATATTCAGCCAATTCATCCGGCGTCACCGCGCATTCCCCCGGCTTTGCATGTTTGGGCACGCGCAACTTCATCAAGGTGATCAGCCGGCAGAGATTTTGATAGCCCGTGCGATTACGGACGAGCAGCGGAAGCGTGACTACGGAATTTGGAGTCTGGAATGTGGAATTTGGAATTTGACATTCCGTGGGTTGTCTTCGCGATTGAGATTTGGAACTTGAGACCTGAGATTTGAAATCTGAAACCGTTAGCTCAGCTCCAATGTGCGCTTTAACCTTCAGCTTCTTCCCCGCCAAATGAAATCGCGCAGCGCCATATAAACCATCGTTATCAAGTAACGCCATCGCGGGCATCTTTAACTCCGCGCACACTGTGATTAATTCTTCCGGTGTCGCCGCGCCGCGAAGAAAACTGAATGCGGAACGCGCATGAAGTTCTACATAAGCGGGCCGTGAGCGGTGAGCAGTGAGCAGTTGCATTCCTGGTTGTGATTCATTTTTGATATCAGTGTGCATTTCTTCGACTACTGACTACTGACTTTCAGTCATAAATTCCGGCTACGAACCATTGCTCACTGGACAAATCTCGATAAATCCGGCAAAGCACTTCCTGTTCTGGCGACGTCGGATCGACTACTGCGACATCCCATTCATCTCTGGCCCAGACATCGGCCCGCCACCAATCACCGGACGCGTGCCATGGACCGGAAGCGCAAACGATTTTGCCGCTCACTCTGCGTGACGAGTCTGCATGCGTGCTAATGCGCGTTGGTTGTCCACGCATGGTTTGCACGTCTGCGTGCCACGGCGGGCGAAAAATCCTGAAGCCCAGTAGGCATTTGCGATTTCCGATTTCCGATTTCCGATCTGAAATCCTTTTTCTATTCGCGCTGACGATCGTGAAACGCTTCACCCTAAACGCATCAGGCCGGTGCGTATCCAAAAGTTCCGGCGAGCCGACATTCTCTGGGCCAACCAATTTCGCCAGCCGCGCTAAAGTGATTTCAAGTTTCTCGGGTTCTGGTGCCAACGGGATAAACAATCCTGTTTGAGACGCCCGGGGTTTCACCGGTTCGGCCCTGATCGCAACCTTGATGATTGGAGCCACAGGTGGATGTGCTTCAATATCGAAAAGGGCCAAACGCAAAAGCGTTTTTGCATCACGCATCGGAACCGGCAGGGTGATGGTACGCTCGTGAAGTTGAGCTTTGCTGTCAAAGTTAGTGGCCGGCCCGCTCGCTACCCCGATGCATCGGGGCTCTGTCACCAGTTGCAGCCGCAGTTCATTTGTCGCCACCGCATACTCGTTCAGATTCGCGCAAAGCTGATTCAGCAAACGCGACAGAATGAACGACAGTGGCTCGAGCTCGGTGACCGGATGTTCTAACTCGAGCGATTGTTCAAAACCGACAGGCGGGCGAACTAAGTTAAGTCGACGATCAGAGTTTCCCTGGGCGAGCTTTTGTAAACACACACCTTCCTGGCCCAGACGTTCCGCGATCCCCGGCAACGGAAGTTTCGCCAGATCACCAAACGTGCGGACGCCCCAGAGCGCGAATGTCTCATGAAATTCCTCGGCGCGCTTTTCCTCGACTGCGGCTAATGAATAATCAAGACTCCTGATCGAGAGAGTTCCCAGTTGCAGAAGTTCATCACCCACATCGATAATTGTGACGCCCTTGAAAGATCGAGCGGCATGAATCGCCGCATCAGCATTCGCCGCCATCGCAACATTGACCGTCAGGTGCAAATGATTTGCGCGTTGCACAATTGCGTTTGCAATGTTGCTCATCACATTACTTTCATCATTCGGCGTGACCGCCATTTCTCCGAACAACAAATCCTGGCCCTCGACATCAAGCACGATTGTGTCGGCACTCGTTTGCTCTACCAGCGGCGAAAAAGTAAACGCCAATTCGACCAGCGTTAAGACCATCGCCCCGCTGTCCGCGGCGGATTTAGAGACACTTCGACCATGAATGCAGGCAAACATATTCGCCTCGCAAAACTCCCGTGCTTTACGATTAACCTGGATTTACCGAACGAATATTACCGAATATTACCGAATACAGTCAAGGCGGGCGTGGGGGGCGAACCGGACAGTTCGATCGGACCCTGCCAGGGGCCGCTCGCGATTCACCCGAACCGTTAATGCTTGCAGGAGATGAGAATGATGGACGGCAGCACAGCCAATCTTATATCGATCGTTCGCGGGCACTAGCCACAAGTGCGAAGACCCTGGCTCGCTTTTTGATGCAGGAGCGCGCTGCTCTTCTTCCGTGACAAAGAAATCAGCGCGGGGCCATACAGCTCCTTCGTTCTTAAGTTCTAAAGCCATCGCCGCGCATGAGCGCACGCACGCGACGGGTGTCACCACCGCCAACACCGTCGGCGTGTTTTCGATTGCGCGACGAAACCGGAACCACCAGGTTGAAACTATCCGTCGCAGAGTTTTTGCCGGCATGTCAGCAAGATTCAAGACGATGAAACCAAATCCCCCGCCATGCAATAACAGATCGACGGCCTTAAGAGCGTTCTCAAGGTTACTGTTACAACGA
>Ga0137403_10003282_pt1 | contig 19447 bp, 23 predicted proteins | sample CZOMad2_1_16fung_FD_122057 | JGI IMG/M metagenome (GOLD analysis project Ga0137403, IMG submission 122057) | Vadose zone soil fungal communities from Angelo Coast Range Reserve, California, USA - CZOMad2_1_16fungal (Hybrid Assembly) | ecosystem: Environmental > Terrestrial > Soil > Vadose zone...
TAACGAGCCTTACTTCAACATCAAGTGCATGACCTTTCGCAACAAGCCGCTCTATCAAGTATTCATCAGCCAGATGCCGCCGTCGGAATCGAGCTGCATCCGCGGCGTAGGCCGAGAGTGGCCGCTGTTCAAGCATCTAAAAGACACGCTGCGTATTCCGATCAAGGACCTACGGTTGAAGGAAGCCGGCGGCAGCGGCGCCTATCTCGTCATTTCGCTCAACAAGCAGTTTGATGGGCAAGTGCGTCAACTTATGTATGGTGCCTGGTCGCAACGCACTGGTTTCGGAAAGATCACGGTAGTGGTCGATGACGATATCGACGTTTGGGATGATTTCGCCGTCGATTGGGCGCTAAGCTGGCATGTGCGGCCCGACAAAGACATCTATATCGAGAGAGACGTGCAGGCGGTGGGGCTCGATCCTTCGCAGGCTCCTGCCTCCGTGCTGCAACATCATCCGAGCCGGTACGTCGGGTCACGTCTGGCGATCGACGCGACGAGAAAACACGAATATCCGGCAATTTCATTACCGCCCAAAGAACACTTGGATCTGGTAGCGAGCCACTGGCAGGAGTACGGGATCGAGGATTAAATGGTTCCAGACGTTCCAACGGTTCCAAACGTTCAAATCGTCAAGCACATACTCGCAAACGATTAGCTCGGCCTTTCGAAAGAACGGCTTGAACTATTTGAACGATTAGGCTTTTGAGCGCATCCTCTTCGCCGCTGCCATGATCGACTCGATGATTTTCTTATAGCCGGTGCAGCGGCAAAGGTTGCCATGCATGAAATGTTTTAGCTGTTCTTCTGTAGGATTTGGAATTTCGTCGAGTAAAGCTTTTGCTGCCAAGATCATACCTGGCGTGCAAAAGCCGCACTGAAAGCCGCCATGTTCAATGAACGCTTGCTGGAGAGGATGGAGCTTGCCATTTTCGGCGAGGCCCTCAATCGTCAATACCGAACGGCCGCGAACCTCGAAGGCTAGTGTCGTGCAGGCGCTCACCGGCCGGCCATCCACCAGCAGCGTACAGGCTCCGCAGACTTCAACATCGCAAGACCGCTTCACTCCGGTAAGGCCGAGTCGGTCTCGCACGACATCGAGCAGCAACTCGTGGGGTTCCACTTCGATCTCTTGTGAGCGTCCATTTAACGTGAACGACACTGGGATAAATTGCGCATCGCGTTGCCTTGACATTGCTTTGGACATGCCTGTCTCCGTATCCGTATCAGTCGCCCGGCGTCAGCTCACCAGACTCTGAAAAGCGCGCTTCAACAGCACGCCTACGATATGTTCTTTATATTCCTGGGAGCCGTGCAGATCACTGATTGCTTCAGCCGCACGACCAGCGATGACACCCGCGGCGGGCAGATTTCGCATCGCCTCCTGGGTGCCTTTCCCATCGAACAGAGCTTCGGCTTCGGCGACGCGTCGGGGCGCCGGCCCGGCACAGCCTACGGCGATCTTCGTGTCACTTATGGTTCCGGCGTTTACGGTCAGCGCCAGCGCGACCCCAACGCTCGGTCTCTCAAGATAGCCAAACTTCAAATAAGCGCTCCTGGAGTTTGCCCCCGGAGTCGGAATTCGAATTTCCGTGAGCACTTCATCCGCTTCGAGTGACGTTTCGAATGCATCGACAAAGAATTCTTCCGCGGCAATCTCTCGTTTGGCAGACGACTTCTCGGCAACCATCTTTGCCCCCAGGGCCATCAGCAGCGTGCCAGGATCGGCGTGGGGCTCGGCAAAGCAAAGATTGCCGCCGATAGTACCCGCTTGCCGCACTCGAACATTGGCGACATTTTGCTCCAGTTTGACCAGCGCCGGCAGTTTTTGCTGCAGCATCGAGGATGTTTCCACCTGGCGGTGAGTGCACAGCGCGCCAATCCTAACCGTGCCATTATCGACCACGACGTCGCTTAATCCTTTGACTCCTTTGACATTGATCAGCCGCTCATATCGAACTAATCCCTCTTTCATGGCTAACAGAAGCTCGGTACCGCCGGCATAAATCTTTGCGTTGTCACCGAACCGGCCCAATAGCTCGGACACTTGGGTCACGCTGTCTGGCTCTTCTAAGCGGAACCTTCGTAGCATTTTACGAGTCTCCCTCGAGTTTCTGCTTTACGGCCTGAGCAAATTCGTCAAGCACCTGGTCGGCTTTGCGTTTGATAATGCCGTGGCCCAAAGCCGCGAGCTTTCCTAGGATGTCCACGCCAGCGACAAAACCAAGAATGGTTTTATCATCTTGCGTGCGCAGGCTTACGTCGAGATCCACTTTCATGCGGCTGCCGATCTTGTTGTCGGCTCCCGAAGCTTGCGCCTTGATACGGCTCAGTTCCTCTCGCTCGATGACTTCAATCATGGTTGGAAACTCGACCTTGAAGGGACCGACCTTTTCCACCATCGTGGCTGTGTATCGCTTGCCCTCTTCGATAGTTTTCGCGTCTTTACAGCCCGGCACGCACGAGATGAAGCGATCGACGTCCCAGATGAACTGCCACACTTTTTCCCGAGGCGCACTGATCTCTACTTCCTTTTGAAATTGCAAAGATGACTCTCCTAGCTCAGTTGTAATTTTTTGCTATCAGAAGCGTGCGAAACGCGCAAGTAAAACGCGCTGATTTCACCGCCCAGAGGTCCGTGGTTCACCTCGCCGCGTTGGCAGAGCTTATGCCGAGCCCGCAACGTCGGTTATGTCCTTGAGCTCTTTGTTGAGGTAAGTCTTGAGTTTTTTCTTGACCCGTTCCTCGATTTGTCGAACCCGCTCCCGACTGATGCCGTATTTTTCGCCGATTTCTCGAAGCGTTACCGGGTCCTCGGTTAAGAGCCTTTCGCGATAGATCACTAGCTCTTTATCTTTAAGGTTTTTGGCAAATTGTTCCATTTTGAGCCGCAACAACTCGCGATATTGGGCGTCAGCGAATTGTTCTTCCGGGGACTGCTTATTGTCCTGCAAAAAATTTAGCAGCGTCGCTTCATCGTCGTCGCCGATCGGCACGTCAACGGACAGATCGCGGCTGCCAAGCCGTTGCTCCATTTCTACAACTTCGTCTTCTTTGACATGCAAGCGCTGGGCAAGCAACTTGGGCCCTGGCATCAATCCTTCAGCTTCGATCTTTTCTTTTTCCTTTTGCAAGTTGAAGAACAGTTTTCGTTGGGCTTGGGTGGTGCCGATCTTCACCATGCGCCAATCGTTCATGATATATCGGATCATGTACGCGCGGATCCACCACACGGCGTAGGACGGAAAACGAACGCCACGATAAGGATCGAAATTCTTCACGGCCTCCATGAGTCCCATATTGCCCTCTTGGATAAGGTCAAGCAGGTTCTTGAAGGCTTTCTGATACTCTCGCGCGATCATCACGACCAACCGGAGATTCGACGTGACCAATTTGTATGCGGCTTTCACATCTCCATATTCTTTGTACTGAACCGCGAGCTGATGCTCTTCATCGCGGCCAAGCAGCGGGAAGCGCCGGATTTCTGTGAGATACCGCTGGAGCGGATCGAAAGGAACAAGAGCCTTGTCTCTCGCACCTCCCTCCGACGTTTCAACGATTTTCCGAAGGTCAACCTCGGAATACGGAAAGTGTAGTTCGGTGTTTTTGTCGTCTTCGGCCATGAGCGGTTCGAAATCCTCGCTACCAAAAGGCTGGTATCACGGGGGATTGGCGGGCCCTTCACAATGATCGAATCTAGGAACTGCGCGCGATCAAAATCAGAAATGCCGGATCAAGCGCGAGCGGAAGCGTAACAGCCGTTAAGATTGATTTGAAACTTTTCTTACCTTGCCATCAGCTATTTCGCGAAGTGCCACGACGACTTCACGGTTATCTGATTCGATCAAAGGCTTGGCCCCTTTGAATAACTGTCTCGCTCGCTTCGACGCAAGCATAACCAATTCAAAGCGGTTGGCAACCTTCTGCAGGCAATCTTCGACGGTAATGCGTGACATTAAAGGCTCCTCAGTAAGTGTGCGAAGATTCAATCAGATTTTTCGAGAGGAGTCAATGTCGCGGCGTCGAGCAGAAGGCCGCATAGCGGGGCAGCAGGACAAGCTCGCCGCGGAATCGGACAAAGTGATTGGATCAGAGACTGCGATGAAACCGGAGATTCAACGGGGTATTAGTAAGTGGCGTTTAGTGCTCGGTTTGTTTGCACGCCTTGGTTTTGGCAAATGCCATGTCGAGAGCAAGACCAGTGACGACTGCATGCCACGCTTCATCTTCGGAAATCCCGCGTCCCTTGATCGAACGCCAAAGGTAGATGATTTCCTCTTCCGTCACGCTTTCGAAAAGGTCCTGATCATACTCTTTGTCTAAGATTGAATTCGTGTTCATTGGCATCATATCTCAACCGCCTCTCCCGTGTTGTTACATATCACTGTAGCAAGGCGGGTGCCACGTGCTTAACCTACCGAAATTTCTGCGCTTCATTATTTCGCCAGCCGCCGGAATGTCAGCAATTTGAGCAAACTTGTCGAGACAGACGCCAAAAATGGCGGGAGGGGGAGGAAATTTCCTTCAAAAGACGGCCTAGTCAATGACACCAATGGCCGAAATTTCGATCATACAATCAGGATTATACAGGCGATTTACTTCCACCAACGTAATCGCCGGAAAATGCTTTCCGAATACTTCGCGATAAGCGATGCCCAATGGCTTTTTATTATCCCAATAGGCGGCCAAATTCGTTATATAAATAGTCAGTACCGCGTACTGGCTCGGACGCCCCCCGACAGCCTCTATCGCAGTTTTCAAATTCCGCATAACCTGCGCAAACTGTGCAACAAAATCTCCCTTACCGACGACTTGTCCTTGGTCATCGAAGGGTGCCTGGCCGGCGACGTGAACCAATTTTCCACCGGAAATCTTTGCGACGTGGGAATATCCGACCGGTGCTTCCAATCCCCTGGGGTTTACGAGCTCAAATGGCATTTCGACTATCTCCTATTTCATCCGTCGCTCCGGTGATCGCCGGACTCCAAAATTTGATGAAGCTTTTGATCTCCCCGACAATGTCGTCCGACGCTGACACGTAAGGCAAGATAACTCTTGTCGCTCCCGCTTCAGCGTATGGCCCGATTTGTTCGATCACTTCCGCAGCCGATGTAGCAGCGATCAGCGGTAATGAACTAAACATACGGTCTGTAACTAACCTGCGCGCTGCATGGAATCCGTCGGATTTCCAAGCTGCCCGCATTGACTCAACTTCGGCTGCAAACCCCATGCGTCCCAACAGGTCGCGGTAGTAATCCGCCAATGCATAGTACGTAAGCGCGTGACTCAATGCATCCTGCGCGACAGCGTAGCTTGGCGCAATCGAGCAACGAATCTTGCAAATGATCTCCATCTTCCCGGGGTCTTTACCTGCGTCCAGTGCGCCCGCTCTCACTTCTTGGCTGATTCGACGAATTTCCCTCGGATTCGCCATATTAATCAAAACTCCGTCGGCGATCTTGCCTGCCAATCGAGTCATCTTCGGACCAAATGCGGCTAGATAAACGGGGATCTTTCGACCGGAGGGTTTGAAAGCCATTTTGAAATTCTGCGCGGTAAAGTATTTGCCCTCAAAGTTGAGTTTCTCACCGCGCATCGCCGCGTAGACGATGTCAACATATTCCTGAACGCGACCAAGCGGATGGTCGAGAATCTGCCCGTGCCATTTGGCAATGGTCGGATTCGACGAGCCGATTCCAAGTAAAAAGCGGCCTGACGACAGCTCGTCCAAGCCAACAGCTTGGAGCGCCAGCGTCGCCGGTGTGCGGCCCAGGATATGATAGACAGCCGAGCCTATCTTCAGCCGAGTTGTGACCGCAGCGATACTGGCCAGCATCACGGTAGGATCTTTATTGTTGGCCTCCCCGCCCCAGGCGCAGTCGAACCCGTGTGCTTCAGCGAGCCGGGCGAGCTCTGGAATCGCGTCCATCGGCAGTTGGGCTCCCGAGTTGAACTCAATGTCGATTTTCATATCTTACGGTTAATTGGCTGGCGAATTTTAATCGTAACTGGCGGGCAAATGGCGTTTGAGAATTTCTATCCCTGCGGTCTTTTCGACATGGCGGATGAAACGGTACTTATTCTCCACCTCATCGATCGGGTAAGGCGGTACTTCAGTGCGCTCCGTAGAGACCTTAGCACCGATGAAACATAATTCATGAGCGTTCAGTGCCACAGCGACCGCTTTTGCGAAGTCGTCGAGAGCATTTGCCCAAAGCGCATTCTTGATACCCGCGGCCAGCGCAACGCTGACGAGATCCGTGCCGGCGCCAGTGGCGGTTTTCTTGCCGCCGGAAGCTTCGTAGACCTCGTTATCGAAAACAATATGGATGAGGTTTTGCGGCAGCATGCGGGCGATCGTCGCGAGCGACGAAAGATTCATCAGCAAAGATCCATCGCCGTCCAGCGCTATCACCCTGCGATTGGGTAGGCCAAGCGCCATGCCAAGCGCGATCGAAGAACAAAGTCCAAGTGTACGCACGCGGAAATTACCATCGCCGGGCCTCAGATAATTCCATTCTAGAGTCATTGCGCCGGCGGAGCTCACAATCAGCGCGTCGTTGGCCACCGCAGCAAGCGCCGTCAAACAGTCGAATCTCTTCATCGATATTACACCATGATCGATTTAAGGGACTTGGATTGGCGGCATCGCACTAAGATAACTTGAGCGACGGACGCCGTCCAAGCACTTCCTTGGTTAACAGCAACGCCACTGGCCGTTTTGAATCGTCGGCTAAAATTTCTGCTCGCTTGATTAGCTCCGGCGCACCGCCGGTATCACGCATGACGTAATATCGAACACCGAGAGCCTGCAGCACCGGTTCCGTCATGCTGCCCGTGGTGCTGAAAGTCCGATCGCCGATATCGCCGGCGTAGTAGATCAAGAGCAATATGGGGATTTGGTATTGCAGCGAAGTGCTGACGATCGCATTAGTGCTGTTGAAGAAACCGCCGTTTTGCATGATTGCCGCGCACTTCTTTCCCACCAAGTATGCGCCGGCGCAAATCCCGATTCCCTCTTCTTCCCGGCAAACAGGCACGTGAATGAAATCCCGATCTTCCTCAACCTCGCGCAACAAGTCTGCAAGGTTTATATCAGGCAGCGTCGCGACGAAATTGATTCCCGCGCGCTTTAGTCCGTCAACAATCGTTTTCGCTGCTTCGGCCGAGTTCAATCGCTGCTCGCATCCGGTGTCATGGATCCGCTTAACATCAATATGCAGCTAGATCAAGGCGGATTTCTTTGTGCTCAGGCTTTTCCTTTCGGCAAAATCTTAGTATAAATGGCGCAAGAAAATTGATGAAAGAGAAAGGAGAATGACAGTGCTAAAATTGTATGATTTTAAATCCTCGCCCAACTGCCAGCGCGTCAAGGTCGTATTGGCAGAGAAGAATTTGCCCTATGAGATCGTGCCCATTGATTTGCGTAAACAGGAGCAAAAGACACCGGAATATCTCAAGCTGAATCCGTACGGCAAAGTTCCGGTGCTGACCGATGACACCACGGTGCTTTATGAATCCTTGGTTATCAATGAGTACCTGGAAGAAAAGTATCCCAATCCACCGCTGATGCCCAAGGACCTGGGCAGAAAAGCCAAGGCGAGGATCTTGGTCGATTACGGCATGGCTCATTTTGACAGCCCCTACCAAAAGCTCAGAATGGAGCTTACGAAGGATCCAAAGGAACAAAACCAGCAAGTGATCGATAGCGCAAAAAGCGACTTGAAGAAGCTTCTACAACGCTTTGAGAACGAGATCGGCGATCAACAGTATTTGATGGGCGATTTCTCGTTGGTCGATGCCGACTTGATTCCCCGCTTCACCAGATTAGAAGGATTCGGTATCTTACCGGATCCATCGCTGCCTCGCCTCGGCAAGTATATGGAAAGAATGAAAGCGCGCCCATCGGTGAAAGCGATTCTCTAAGCTGTCGAACCCATCTCTCTTCGATCGTTCGGTCTTAAGAATCTATGGAGCTGCCGAAAAGCGGTTTTCTACCGACCGCCTTTTCGGCGCTCCTTCGCCCATTCATTCATCTGCTCGATAAAGGCTCGTTGCCAAAATATCACGGCGAACTGGCGATCGCCGGCCTCAAGAATCGGGTCCAAGCACGCTGGGATCGCTTCGCTATCCCGCATGTTTTTGCCGCTAACGAACATGATTTATTTCTCGCCCAAGGGTTTCTGCACGCGCAGGAGAGGCTTTGGCAGATGGAAATGAGCCGGCGGCTCTTTAGCGGCCGAATGGCCGAGATCTTCGGCGACTTTTCGCTTCCATGGCGAGATCTGTCGACGCAATTTCGCGGCCGCTCTTGCGCTGATTTCGATTATTTTCTCAGGCTTCTCGGTATCCGCGCTGCCGCCGTGGCTTCGCTTGATGTTCTCCCCGAACAAGATCAGCTCCGTTTGCGCGCCTATTGTGACGGGGTCAATCACTATATCGAGCAGTGCGCGCGCAAGTTACCCTGGGAATTTCGTTTGCTCCGTCACGAACCCGAACTGTGGCGCGCGGAAGATACCTTGACCATCGGCAAAGGTCTCGGCTTTTTGCTTTCGACAGCGCTTTTTACGCGTCTCAATCTGATCGCCATTGCCGAACGGTTGAAAGACGAACCGGAGAAGCTCCGGACGCTCTACCCGTCTTACCCTGATGACGGGCCCACCATCACCCGTTCGATTAGGGATCAAATGAGCGGTCTTTGGCAATTCGCCAGCGGCGTGCTTGCGGCCACTGATTGGCATCCCGCCGGCAACGGCAGCAACAATTGGGCGATCGCGCCGAGCCGCTCGACTTCCGGCAGCGCGATTCTGTGCAACGATCCTCACCTCAGAATGACCCTGCCGTCGATTTGGTATCTGATGCATTTGAAACACGACACCAGCACGGCCGAGCAAGGCGGCTACGAAGTTTGGGGCGCATCAATTCCGGGTATTCCCTACATTCAATTGGGCCACAACCGCTGCATTGCATGGGGTATGACCGCGGCCGTGTGCGACGATGTCGAGATCTATCGAGAGAAAGTACATCCACTGGAGCCTGACTGCTACCTGGTTGGCTATAGGTGGCGGAAGTTTAAAACGCGTCGGGAACTGATCGGGATCAGGCGAGGGCGACAGCTCGAAAGAATAGTGCGGTGGAGCCGCCACGGCCCAATCATCGGTGATTTTAGCGGGGCGCAAAACAGCCGCGAAGTATTGTCGATCCGCTGGACAGCCCATGAGCCAAGCCGAGAATCGGTCGGCCTCTATGAAGTCAACCGCGCGCGCGACTGGCGGGAGTTCCAGGATGGTCTTCGCCATCACGGTTCGCCAAGTTTAAATTTCGTTTACGCCGATCGCGGCGGTAATATCGGTTACATTCTTGCCGGAAAAATACCCCGGCGCGCCGAAGTCCCTTCATTGCTTCCGGTGGAAGGCTGGAATGAACGGAATGACTGGAGCGATTATATTCCCTTTGAGGAACTGCCCCGTATCTATAACCCGCCAGATGGTGCCGTTGCGACGGCAAATAACCGTGTCGCGGATTCAGGCTATCCTTACCTATCCCATTTCTTTGAGCCGCCCCATCGTATCCGGCGCATTCGTCAGCTCTTGGGCGAACGGGAAAAATTCTCCGCCAACGAGATGGCAGCGATGCAGCTCGACAACATTTCTCTCCATGCCATAGGCCTGATCGACCAACTCAAAACTGAACTAACTCAAATACCAAACGAGTTCTCGACGGTCAAAACCGCCGCCGAGAGGCTACTCTCTTGGGATGGTCGTTGTGGCGAAGCGAGCGTCGAGGCAGCGATCTTTCACGTGTTTCATCATCGGCTGCTGGTAAACCTGCTAAGCCCCACACTAGGAGAAGAACTCTTCACTGCCTACGTTGAGATTTTGAACCAATGTATCGTGCCGACCGATCGCATATTGAACGATCCCAACTCGGTTTGGTTCACTTACCGGTCCAGATGCGAACTTGTCGCCATGTCGTTGCGTGAGGCCTGTCTTGAGCTTAAAGAAACCCTTGGTGGAAAACTAGAGGAATGGCATTGGGGCAAAATTCACAAGTTGCATCTGAACCATGCGTTAGGACGCTTAGATTTCCTGAAGCCTCTGCTGAGCGTGGGGCCGATGTCAATGCCAGGTGACGGCATGACAATCAATCTCGGCTTTTATCGGCATTCGAACCCGTATGCTCAAACTGTCGGCGCTTCCTTGAGATTCATTATCGATCTTGGAAATTGGCAAGACTCCGGCTTCATACTTCCTTCCGGACAGTCCGGCCATCCGCTGTCAGTCCATTATGCGGATCAAACGGATTTTTGGCTCAAGGGAAAAAGAATATCACTTTCTTCCGTACCTGGAGACGAAAACCTGGACAACACCGGCCTGATTCTTAAACCGGGTTAGCGTGGTATTGCGTTCGGGTGCGCTTGCAGCTAGAAACCTTACGGTAGCTCATACGAGACAATGCAAATCGATGCCGATCAAATTGCTGATCGCTGACGACGAACGACTGTTTCGTCAGAGTCTAAAGATCCTGCTCGAGTCCGGCACGGATATTAAAGTCGTGGCGGACGCGGCAAACGGCCAGGAAGCGGTCACAGGCGCACGCGAGACCGAACCCGATTTGGCGTTGTTAGACGTCGATATGCCGAAGATGGACGGGATCAAAGCAGCTCGACTGATCGGCGCGGTTTCGCCAAGGACTAAAATTCTCATGCTCTCGGTACACCATGAGGACGATAAAATTCGCGCGGCGATCCGTGCCGGCGCGATGGGCTATATTTTAAAGGATACGGATCGTTCCGATTTCATCAACATTATCCGGCAAGCTCATGCCGGCAAGACCTCGTCCTCTCCGTATCTTGCGCACCTTGCCCTAGAACAAACCTCGAACCGGAAAGCAGGTTCAAACCCGGTACGCATTAGCCAATTTGCCGACCGATTCGGCCTCACCGAGCTAGAGCTTAAGATCCTTCGCTTGGTTTCGGAGGGACTTAGCAACGAGGAGATAAGCGAGATTACTCGACTCGCCCGCGAGACCATTAAAGGGCACTTAAAGTCACTTTTCCGCAAACTGGATGTCAAGAACCGGACTGAGGCAGCCGTCCTGGCAGTCCGCGAAGGGCTTGAATAACCCCATTGGGGGGCGACCCAGCCCCCCGTTCTGGGGGATTGACAGTGCCGGGAATCTGAGGGATAAAGCAACAACTTTTGGAATAAGTTCTCCCGAAATGCGTCTAAATGAAAAAGGAGAAAACCATGAAGACGAACCGAAAGATATTGTCGGTCCTCTCAGCAGCTTTCTCGTTTGTACTTGTGACGGCGGGATTCGCCCTGGCACTAGGGGTTGGCGACAAGGCGCCAGACTTCGAGCTCGACAGCACGAAGGGTGGCAAAGTAAAACTGAGCAGCCTCAAAGGTAAAAATGTTCTGATCAACTTCTACGTGCTCGACTTCAGCCCGACTTGAATCAAAGACTTGCAGGCGTCCGGTTCGGACAATTACTCCATGTTTCAAGCCGAAAACACCGAGGTCGTAGGCATCAGCGCCAACGCGCCTTTCTCGCAGAAAGCTTTTGCGGATTTCGCTAAAATTAATTACCCGTTGCTGAGCGATCGGGAGGGCAAGGTGATGCAGTCCTATGGCGTCTATGACGAACCGAGACGAATCGCCAAACGCTCCTATGTAATCATCGACAAAGAGGGGGTGATCCGTTATCTGGACATTCGTCCAAGCAACACTGAAAAAGATTTGCTGACCACGGAGCAATTGTTAGACGCAGTCAAGAAGGTTAATAAAGGCAGTTAACAAGCGAAGCAAAATCAGAAAGGAGATAACAAGTACATGGTAAAAAAATTCTTAGCGGGAGCATTATTCAGCTTCGTGAGTTTGGTGGTCTCTGCTCAGGCTTTCGCCCAGGCGGACGTCATTGAGAAAAGACAAGACGCCATGAAAGGTAACAGTGCCAATGCTAAGGCGATTAAAGCGGCGGTCGAGTCCAAGGACTACGCCACGGTAGAGGTGAAAGCCAAAGACATTATGGCGACTGCCGACCGAATCCCTAGCCTATTCCCGAAGGGCAGCACGGCGGGTAAGACCAAGGCGAAACCGGAGATCTGGGAAAAATCCGAGGATTTCGCCAAGGCGGCGAAAAACCTTAGCAAGGCTGCGAGCGAGCTCGCTGCTGCCGCGAAATCAGGCGATGATGCCGCGGTAGGCACGAAGGTTAAGGCGCTGGGCGACGCCTGCGGCGCGTGCCACAAACAGTTCCGCGCCGAGAAATACGCCGAATAGAGAGCTTCACATCAGTCCAAGCATTGCAATGGAAAGCCCCGGCCGATGGCTGGGGCTTTCTTGTTTCTAAAGTTACCGTCTTGTAATATTTCATCAAGCTCACTTTGAGGTGCGGTCGATGCTCGCGCAGAAAATGGTCTTCGTTGCGCTCACTTTCGTCCTGACTCAGCTGTCATTTCATCCGTTCGCCTTGGCCCAAACAACACGGCTGAACGTAGGTTACAGCGCGGCCAGCGCGGACCAGCTGCCAGCGTGGGTTGCCAAAGAATCCGGGTTATTCGCCAAGAACGGTCTCGACGTTCAGCTGATATTTTTTACCGGCGGTACTACTGCGATTCTTGCGCTCGTGTCGGGAGATGTGCCGATTACGCAAGTATCCGGCCCCGGGCTCGTCAACAGCGCATTCGCGGGATCAGACGCGGTTTTTGTCGCGGCCGGGATCACCTCGCTGAACTATGTCTTGATGGGGAAGCCCGGCATCAAATCCGCCGAACAGCTTAAAGGCGGCACGGTTGCGATCAGCCGATTCGGTTCGGCCACGGATACTATCGCGCGATTTGCTTTGAGAAGGGTCGGTATGACACCGGGCAAGGATGTGACGCTCATACAAGTCGGGAGCGGCCCCGAGCGTTTGAGCGCGGCGTTGACCGGCAGGGTCACCGCTGCCGTGATCAATCCGCCGTCTAGTTTTATCGCGGAAAAGAAGGGATTGGCGGTGATCGCGGATGTCGCGCAAATGGGTTTGGTGTTTCAGCATACGGGCGCTGCAACAACCCGCAAATTTATCAAGGAACATGCCGACACGGTACGCAGGTACGTGCGCTCACACGTCGAAGCGGTGCACAAAATGTGGACTGACAAAGAAGCCACAATTAAGGCCCTCGGACGCTATATGGGCAGCGGTCTGGACCGCGAGATTTTGCAGAAGAGCTACGAAAATGTGATGACCGAAGCATTCTATCCAAAAAAACAATACCCGAGCATCGAGGGACTCAAAACCGTGCTTGATGACGCAGCTGAGCGTGACCCGCGAGCTAAGACCGCCAAACCCGAGCAGTTCGTCGACATGACGTTCATCCGTGAGCTCGACCAGAGCGGCTTTATCGACGGTCTTTACAAAAAGAAATAGAGGCTCGCCCCTACCCTAATCATGTTGAGCGCACAACGAGGTGACGCAGCAACTCCCGAACTAGAAACTTGGGCAAACCAGATCGCAGAGCGTGCCGATCCCGCGGTCGCTGTCACGGTAGAGTTCGATTCGGACTCGAACACCTTCATCGTACGGCTGGTCAAAGGCGCTCGCGTGCTGATTTTTCGCCTTTCGCAAAGCCAAGTGCATACCGACGGGCGCGAGGCGGAGTGCGAGCGTACGCTGAATCGAAAAATTAAGGATTTGTGGAATCTCATATAGCGACGTGTGGCCGTTCGGACGCCAAATTAGCCTGAGGCTTAAGCGAGGCGAACAGGTGTAGGGGCAGGTTTGAAACCTGCCCCTACCAAATTAGGGGTTTACTAAAGACCTTTGTGAAGCAGTTTTGCCGCGTCTTTAGCGAAGTAAGTAAGGATCATGTCGGCACCGGCGCGCCGGATCGCATATAACACTTCCATCATGATCCGCTGCTCGTCGATCCAACCATTCTGACCAGCGGCTTTGATCATCGAATATTCGCCGCTGACATTATAAGCCGCCACGGGATAGCCGAACTTCTGCTTGACTCGATAGATAATGTCGAGGTAGGCCATCGCCGGCTTGACCATGACAATGTCGGCGCCCTCGCGAATATCCAGCTCAACCTCCCGTAACGCTTCGTCGGAGTTCGCCGGGTCCATTTGGTAGGAGCGGCGGTCGCCGAATTGCGGCGTCGATTCGGCAGCCTCGCGAAACGGCCCGTAAAAACCGGAAGCATACTTCGCCGCATACGCCATAATAGGCGTGTGGGTAAAGCCGTTGTCATCGAGAATTTTTCGGATCGCCCCTACGCGGCCGTCCATCATATCCGACGGTGCGACGATATCCGCGCCAGCTTTGGCATGAGACAATGCTTCTTTGGCCAACAATTCTAGCGTGCTGTCATTGTCCACGTCGCCATTTTTGATCACACCGCAATGGCCATGATCGGTATATTCGCAGAGGCACACATCCGTAATCACGACCATATCCGGGAGCTTATCTTTACAAGCGCGAATCGCTTGCTGCACCACACCACTGTCGGCGTAAGCTTCGCTGCCAAGAGCATCTTTTTGTTCCGGAATACCGAAGAGAATGACCGCGGGAATTCCGAGCGCGCCGGCTTCCGCGCACTCTTTTACTGCGCGGTCCACGGATAACTGCGCGACTCCAGGCATCGAAGAGACGGGCTGCGCCTTATCTTTTCCGGGACCTATAAATATCGGGTAAATCAAATTTTTGGGCTCTAGTCCGGTCTCGCGAATCAGCGCCCGCAATTTTTCGTTTTGCCTGAGTCTGCGTGGACGATAGATGGGAAAATTCATCCTAAGCTCCGAACTGGATCCTTAGCTGGCGAAGGTTGGCGATGCTTCACGAAACTTTCTCAAAGTGAGAGACGATTGCGCGCACCAGACCGTCGATCGTAAATTCTTCCGCCACGATCGCTGTGTGCCCTCCCAGCTGTTCCACGGTTTCAGCCGTGATGGGACCGATGCAGGCGATGGTGCTGCCATTTGCGATCTCAGTTAGATTTCTGCCATCAAAAATCCGCACGAAATTTTTAACCGTACTTGAACTGGTAAAACTGATGACATCCACTTCGCGCTGCCGTAGGCGTTCCACCAGCGGTTCGATGTCGGTCGCCGGAACGACTGTGCGATAGGCAACGACGACGTCAACCGATGCGCCCCATTGCCGCAGCGTATCGGGCAGTACTTCGCGTGCCGCGGCGGCCCGTGGGATCAATACCTGCTTGGCGCGCATCGTTTCCGGCGTGACCTTATCCAGAATCCCTTCGGCCTGAAAGCGCTCCGGAACCAGACAGCAGGTGATCCCAGCAGCGGTAAGTTCATTAGCTGTTTCAGGTCCGATTGCCCCAACATCTAGATGCTCCAACATGTCCACTGTTTTGCCGACATGCTGCAGCCGCGACAGAAATGGTCCGACGGCGTTCACGCTGGTGAACATCAACCAATCGTAGCTCTCGATTTTTGCCACGGCGGCGTCGAAGGCGACAAAACTCTCCGCTGGCTGAATTTCGATGGTGGGAAACTCGATGACTTCGCCGCCAAAATCTTCGATCTGCTGGACAAGACCTCGAGCCTGAGCCCGCGCTCGTGTGACCACGATGCGCTTGCCGGCCAGGGGCTCGTCGAGAGCGACGGGGCTGTGACTTTTGACGGACTGGATCATTGATTTAGTCGTCAATCACGTGAGCTTAAGTAGGCTATCCGCGCCATCGTTTAACAGCTGTTCCGCGAGGCGCCGGCCCAAGGCCACAGCGTCCGATAAATTTCCCGTGATCTCGCCGCGGCAAAGCGCCTCGCCATCGGCGCTTGCAACCAGGCCGATCATCTTGAGCCGCTCTCCTTCACTTCTCGCGCGCGCACCGATCGGTACAAGGCAGTCCCCACCCAACCGCTTTAAGAATGACCGCTCAGCGCTGACTTCGACGTTAGTGTCGGCGTCATGCAGATACGCCACCAGCTCACGCGCCCAGCCATCGTTTCGCGCCTCGATCCCAAGCGCCCCTTGAGCCACAGCGCTTACGCATATTTCATCTGGTAGATACTCGGCAATGCGATCTTCCCGGCCGATCCTTTTCAACCCCGCTGCCGCCATGATCAACGCATCGACTTCGCCATCATCTAGTTTTCTAATTCGCGTATCTACGTTACCGCGAATCGGCATCAGTGACAGGTCCGATCGATGATGTAAAATTTGCGCGCGCCGTCTGAGACTTCCGGTGCCTATCTTGGCGCCGGCCGGCAATTCCGACAGCAAGCATTTCTCGCGCGTAACCAGCACGTCCCGTGGATCCTCTCGCTTCGCAATCGCGGCAATCGTTAACCCGGCCGGCAGCTCTGTGGGCAGGTCTTTCATCGAGTGTACAGCCAGATCGATTTCCTCGCGCAACAGTGCGTCCTCGATTTCCTTGGTGAATACTCCTTTTCCACCGATTGCCGAGATCGGTTTGTCCACGAAGCGGTCGCCGCTGGTTTTGATCACCACCAATTCGACCTCGAGCGTATGATCGTGTCGCGAAAGCTGTTCTTTCAACCAAGTCGATTGTGCGATCGCCAGCGTGCTGCCGCGCGTGCCGACTCGGACCAACCTCACTTTCCCTCCAGATCGAAAAGCCTTTTCAAAGCCGCTACGTAAAGCGCGCTATCTTCGTCGTCGTCGTCTTGGCTGTTCCGCTTTAACTGGGAGATCGGAGTATGGAGCAACTTGTTTATCATGGCGGCCGTCATGTCCTCCAACGCGGCGCGCTGCAGCTCGGATAAATCCTTCAAACTTCCTCCTAAAGATTTATCAATTTCTTTCCGGCGGATCTCTTCGAAGCGTTGGCGCAATGCCATGATGGTGGGTACTTGTTCCAACGACCCCATCCAACGAACAAAGCTCTCGACCTCATTGCGGACGATCTCTTCAGCCTTCTCGGCTTCGTTGGCACGCTCCTGAAGATTGTCGTCCGCGACGCCCTTTAGATCATCGATATTATAAAGATAGACGTTGTCGAGATCGTTGATCTTCGGGTCAAAATTACGCCGGTCGCCGATATCGATGAAGAACATCGCTTTTTGTTTTCGTTCGCGTAGCACCTTTTCGACGGTCGCGGCCTCGACCAGCACTTCCGCCGCTCCGGTGCAGCCGATGACCAGATCAGCCATCTTGAGGTAGCGGGGAAAATCGTCGAAACGTATCGGGCTCCCCTGGATCCTTTCAGCTAACAACACAGCTCGCTCGAACGTGCGGTTGGTCACCATCAGGCTTCGAACGCCCTGACTCAAAAGATGGCGCGCCATTAGATCGCCGATCTTGCCCGCACCGATCAACATGACCGTCTTGTCGTCAAACCGATCAAAAATCCGCTTCGCCAAATCCACCGCCACCGAGCTCACTGATACCGCGCCGCTGCCGATTCCTGTTTCCGTACGCACTCGTTTAGCGACCGAGAACGAACGATGGAACAGCCGGTGCAAAATCGTGCCCACCGTGCCCGCCTGTTGGGCCGTGTCGTAGTATTCTTTTAACTGACCGAGAATTTGCGGCTCGCCGACAACCATCGAGTCGAGGCTGGCGGCGACCCGAAACAGATGGCGCACGGCCTCGGCACCGCGATAGGTGTAGACATGGTCGTCCAGAGGCAAGGAATTTCGATGCGCCCTCTGTTCCGCGAGAAACTCCGTGATGTCGTTAAATGCCGAGTGAGTATCCGACGCCGCTGCGACGACTTCAACCCGATTACAAGTGGAGAGAATCACACCTTCATGGATCGAGGGATAGTCATGCAGACGCCCCAGGGCTGCGCGCACGTAGGAATTTTCAAAGGCGACGCTCTCACGCACCTCGATGGGCGCGCTGCGGTGGTTCAGACCGACGATGACGATCTCGTTCTGCATGCTTATTCGAACCGGCCTCCATGCCGGCTGGGGAAAATTGTTTCTCCCCAGAGAAAGTAACCGAGAACCACACAGAAACCGAACATCGTAAGGAGCGCCGCCTTTTTACCTCTTAGACCCGCCGTGATGCGACCATGCAACAGGGCGCCATAGAGCAACCAGGCGATGCCCGAAGAAATTTGCCGCGGATCCCACGACCAATAGTGGCCCCAGTGGATGCCCGCCCACAGGCTTCCGGTGAGTATCCCCAACGTCATCAAAGGAAAACCCCATACGAGGAGCGTGTAGTTGAGCCTATCCAATGACTCCAACGATGGGAAACGTTTCATGAGCGCCGTCATTCTTTTATGCTTAAGGCGGCGTTCTTGCAGCAGGTAGATCAGACTCACGGCGAATGCGAGAGCGAACACGGCGTTGCCAAGGAAAGCCAAGGTCACATGCAGTGGCAGCCAGAAGGTGCTGAAACCGGGAGGAATCTCGCCGCTACCGCTACCGACCGCAAACGCCGCCAGCGTCATCAGAAACGCTAATGGCGAAATGATACCACCCAGGACCGTGAGGCGATACTTGAGCTGCATCAGCAAATAGATGCCGACCATCAGCCAGCTGTGAAACAGCAACGCCTCACCCATCACCGCCACGGCGGCGAAGCCTTGCTGAAAAAAGCGGCTCGTAAGCGCCGAGGTGTGAAGGACAAAGCCAAAGAGCAAAACGGCTGTGGGCAAACGCGACGTTGCATCGCCGCGAAATAGATATACGAAAAAACTGCCGGCGGCGATCAGATAAGCTGCGGCGGTCAAAGTAAATAGCACAGCGTTCATAGGGCAAAGTCATTATAAGCCAACCCCGACCGCCTTCAAGCCGGCATACGACCGATGAGTCAGTCTTTGTTGACTAGCGGGCCTGCGGCTTCCGATCACAAAGGCCTCTGCCAAATCGTAACTGGGCAGCCAAAATGAGCTAGGAACGGGTCGCCGGATTGGGCTTTGTCGATACGATATTCGGTTTGCGCGCGACCTTCGCCTTTACGGTGGAGCGCGGTGCTGTTTTGCTCACAACCTTCTGCGTTTTTGCCGTGTCAAGGACCGATTTTGTATTGCGCGGCTTCGACGCTGTGGTAACCTTCTTCGCGGATGGCGCTGCGAGAGCGCGCCGGTGGGCTGAGAGAAAATCATCGACTTTATCGGGTGGAAGTTTCACGCGATAGCCCAGCGGTATGAACTTCGCCGTCGGATCGAGGGCTGGATTCCATTCAAAAAAGTCGTTCTGCGAAATCGCTGCAGGTTTCAACACGGCGAAAAGCGGCGCTCGCTTGGTAATCTCAAGTTCGCGCAGTGCCACCGGTCGATGCGTCCGCAAGAACGGAAAATACCTGTCGCTGTTGGTCGCGATATCGACCACCGCGAGAAATTCGGCATAGAAATTCTTCGAGGCAAAACCAAACGTCGGCGACTGATAACGCTGGATGAGGTCCACCAGATTGTCGGACTCGACGGCCTTGATGCCGCGAAAGATGCCGTCCGTCCCATGATTGTAGGCCGTGATGGCCAATGGCCAATTGCCGAGGATACGATAGTTCTCCTTGAGCA
>Ga0137403_10003283_pt1 | contig 19446 bp, 17 predicted proteins | sample CZOMad2_1_16fung_FD_122057 | JGI IMG/M metagenome (GOLD analysis project Ga0137403, IMG submission 122057) | Vadose zone soil fungal communities from Angelo Coast Range Reserve, California, USA - CZOMad2_1_16fungal (Hybrid Assembly) | ecosystem: Environmental > Terrestrial > Soil > Vadose zone...
AGTCCTGGGGAACCGCGGCGCCGATCCTGGCGTGGAAGACGCCGTCGGTCCAGGTGTTGCCCGGGCTCTTGTGGCAGACGGCGCATTCGATTCCCGCCACCCCCGTCACCGACACGCCGCCGATCGTCACCGCGGACGTGAACAGCGCGTTGTGATCCATGGGCTGCAGATCGGACCCGGCCTTCTGCACGATGCCGGGCGGGCGCATCTGCGCATGGCAGTCGAGGCACTGGGTGGGCTGCGGCAGCGGAGTCGGCGTTCCTCCCGGCGTCAACGAATAGTTGGTGAGCGCAGCATGGAATATGCCGTTCGCGAACGAGGTGACGGTGGTGCCCGTGCTGGTGTGGCAATGCCAGCACTTGGTGTTGTCGGGAGTCGCGGCCGGGCCGGGGTTCAGCTGCGCCGCGATCGCGGTCGACGTATGGAGGATCTCGTTCGAGAGCGTCGCCGAGGTCGACGTCACGCTCGTCACCAGGTTGTTCGGCCCGGAACGGTGCAGGTCGGACTCGGTGACCTTGACGAATTGATTGGGTGAGCCGATGAGCGTCGCTCCCGGATACCCTGCACCACCCTGCCAATCGCCGCCCGGAAGGGTCCGGGTGGTCCCTGGCTTGTAGTAGTACAGGTAGCGATTGGCGGCGACCGTGGCCTGGTGACATCCGGAGCAGTCGCCGGTGCCGTTGATCGAGTGATCGAAGTTCAGCAGCGTCGCCATCGCAGCGGGCGTCGTCCAGGACAGGAGATCGGGCCGCTGACTGCTGTGGCAGGAGATGCACGTATTGCTCGAGAGCGTGCCCGCGCCGTGCGTGAAGGTTCCGCCAACCCAGTTTTGCGTTCCGCCCCAGGCGCCGGTGCCGGGCCCGGAGTGACAGACGGCGCAGTCCTGACCAGCACCATGGGTGACGCCTTGCGCGTTGGTCCCGTAGTCGAACGGAATCGACGCATACGTCGCGCTCTTCCAGTTCGACGTGGTCGTGGGCCGCTCGCCCGCGTGACACGGCAAGCAGGTCGCCGGCGTCGCGTCCCCCGCCAGGTGGTACTTGCCTCCCGCCCAGGAGCTCCACTGAGCGGCAGCAGAGCTGCTCTGGTGACATGTGCCGCAGTCAGCCATGGCAACGGGAATGGTGTGGTCGAACACCAGATTCGTGGACGCCACCGTCCAGACGCCGTTCGATCGAGAGTTGGCGTGGCAGTCGACACAAGAGGCAGGCTGCGGCAAGCCTGCCGCCGCCAAGGACGCATGGTAGAGGGCCGGAGTCGTTCCCGCCCGACCGGTCGCCCATGTCGCCGACGCGCTCATCGCCGGAGCCATGTGACAGACGCCGCAATCCTGGGGAACCGCGGCCGTTGCGGTCGGCCGCCCGTTGCTCCAGAGAACGGCATCGTGCTTCATCTCGCTGGAGGGAGGGGTCCTGACCGGATTCGTCGCGGTCGGGCCGACGAAGCCGGTCGGTACCGAGCTGGCGTGGCAATCGCCGCAGGCCGTCGGTTGCGACACGTTGAGGGTTGCAAGAGCAGAGTGGAAAACGCCCGGGTAATACGCTCCCCCGCCTGCGTTGACGTGGCAGTTCCCGCAGCTCCCGAGAGCGGTCGTATCGATGTTCTTCGATGCGTGATCCAGGGGCATTGGCAGGATCGCGGTCTGGAGACTGAGACTCGGAATGGAGGTGTCCACGTAAGAGGGGATCAGGGCGTTGACCGAGACGTTCCGGTTGGGATCGCTGAACGGGCCGGTGGGGAAGGCTCCGCCTGCGGTCCCTTGGGTGTGGCACATGTAGCAGCTGCGGCTGAAGTAGTTGTATCCCGCGATGCCGCGGTGCCCGAGGTCGAGCGCGGCCTTGTCCGCGGCCGACAGGTCGCACTTGCGGCCGATGATGCCCTGGTTGGTGACGACACCATGGTCCAGCCGGGCGCCGAACGTCCCCGCACCCAGCCCGGGGGTCTTGTTGCAGTTCGGCGGCGTGGGAGGCTTGCGCCATTTCCGAGAGTGCCTCAATCAACTGAATTTCGGCGCTGTAGAGATCTTTGAGTTGATCTGCGTAGATATCTGCGAGCGTGATGATTTTGGACATAGGTATTTCTTTATCCAATGGGAGGGTTATTTTCTTATGCGAGGCACCAATAGAACCGCTGTAAGAAGGCCGACCTTAAGTGTATCGCAAGTAGTCAGTGACGCACATTTCTTGAGCGATTCCTGTACATCAAACGTTATTCCCTTGGCGCGATACTTCACGTCTTGGGCTATATTCCGCACTTCACGGCGTAAATCTCGAATGGGGTGGGATAATTTTGCATTTGTAATGTTTTTTGCTTATAGGCTTTTCTCTTCCTTAAGCTTCTCTTCAATCCAATTCCTTACTAGCTGTCCTGATGTGGACGCGCGCTTCTTGGCGGCTTTCTCGCGGACATTATCCTCGATAGCCTTCGATGGTGGCATATTGCGAAAGGTGATCTTCAAAGGAATGTTCATACCGGTTGCGCCTCTTTAAAGACAATAGATACTTTTTTCGGATTCACCTCATTTATAGGTCGGCATGACAACCTGTGTGGCGCTTAAAATCACCTGAATTAACTACGCATTCACTCGACGGTCCGAGCTCGCATTCGTTCCTTTGCAGCGGCGGCATTGCCCCGATCTCGCATTCCGGGAAGCTCGCGATGAATTCGTCCATGTTACAGAGGCGTAGCGCGCTCTGCCGTAATTGCGAGAGGTGTAAATCAGGAAGGTGTCTAGTCTGAAGGGGGTTACCTTGTTTGGGGTATAACTTCAGTGAACCCAGCAACGGAAACCGTGGTTTCGAAGTGGCCGCCCGCCATCTTGGGTGGCGGAGGCGAGGGCTTGTAAGTGAAAGGCAAGCTTCCGCCGGGGGGAATCTCTTTCGGCAGAGTATAATAAGTCGATGTGCCTGGGTCGTCCTTGCCGGGTTTCGTTTCGTTGTCCCATAACCACGTGTACCGAACGAAGAGCTGCACATCGCGAACCGTGTTGGCAGATCGATTGTAAACCTCGCCCGACACCATGCCATCAGCGACATTAATTTTTTCGACCGCCAAAATGCGCGCGATGTCTTCGCGAGCGCGTACGCTTTGTGGCAATCCCGTGTGAGGTATCCCGAGAAAAATCACTCCGCTCAGCAAAGCGCTTAAGCCAATCAGCCTGTGGGCACGAAACAAATTGGATAGTGCTGAGATCATCATTTGCACCTCGCCAGTAATTGCTCTTATGTTATATGGGATGCCCGTTAGTAGATACTGTCCGATCATAGATACAATGTAAGCATACCTTGGACTCCGTGATCAAGGTGATCGGGTGAAAGGTTATAGGGGTCTCTTCTGGTTATATTTGCATTTCGTCGCGGCGTCTTGCCCGGTCCTGACGGTGAGCCTCAAGTCACCGCCGCTCGGAGAAGACACCTGCGCAAGGGAGGTTGACGTGGCTGACACTACAACTGGCGGCGAGCCTCTAATCAGAATCTTACATCCATCGGATTTTTCCAAGGCCAGCCGAGTCGCCTTTGCCCACGCGCTGAAGATCGCCCTCTTGTCCAAGGCCGAGTTGGAGATCGTGCATGTGCAAAGCGATAAACTCGGCGCCGATAAAGACGTGCACTGGACCGAATTCCCGGGCGTTCGCGCGACTTTGGCGCGCTGGAAAATCTTGCCGGCGGGCGCGAAGGTGGAAGACGTGATCCAAACCGGTTTGCGCGTGAAAAAGATCCTCAACTCGGATAGCGACCCGCTGGAATCGATGGTGCGCTATTGCGAAGAGCATCCTCCTGATCTGCTCGTATTGGCGACATACCAAAGGGAGGGACTTTCCCGTTGGCTCCACAAGCCGGTCGCCGAAACTCTGGCGCGCCGTTCGCGCGCGATGACGCTGTTCGTGCCGAGCCAGAGTAAGGGATTCATTTCTCCGGCCAATGGCGCTGTAGCACTACGGCGAATTCTCATTCCCGTGGATCACGAGCCCAATGCTCAAGCAGCTCTTGAGGAGGCATACTTCTTGGCTACCGGACTGAGGTGCCCCGAGGTCGAGTTCAAGCTGTTACATGCCGGGATAGAAGGAGGCATGCCCACGCTTTATCTACCGCACCGACCGGACTGGAAGTGGGAAGAGCGCTTATTGCCGGGAGATGCGGTCGAGCTCATTCTCAAAGAAGAAGCCGACTGGAAGCCAGATTTGATCGTTATGGCGACCCAAGGTCATATAGATTTTCTCGACGCATTCCGCGGCAGCACCACCGAGCGCATCCTGCGCCGCGCTCGCTGTCCGGTATTGGCAGTACCAGAGAAATCGACGGGATCGACCTAAGGTTAACTATGGCTCAGCCGCCAAGGAGCAGTTCGCCAACCGACGGCTAGCGAACAAATTCCAAAGCGGTGGAAAAGGCAATCAAGAAAATAATCACCCATTCCAAGAGTTCCATGCGCCGGTTCGACGCTTGATCGGAGATTTTTTCGTAAATGCTCTCCAGCGTCTGTAGCTTGCGCAGAATGCTCGAATCCCACTCGTCGAGGTGAAAGCGGCGATTGATCAGGCGGTAGACGCGCGCGAGATACTGGTCGCCAAGCAGTTTTAGAGTGTTATTGACGCCTTCGAACAAGGCGGCATTGTCGACCTGCAATTCGGCTACGCTACGCAGGTCGGCGCCGTAAGGTCCGAGTATCCGAAGGAGGCCCCACGACCGCCGCGACAGCGTCTCATGGGCTTGATCCAGTGCGCGATCGAGTTTCTCATCGACGTAGCGCATCTCCAACAATTCGACGTTGGCGAACTCCAACACCGCGCGAACATCCTCTCCCTCACGGTCGATTAACAGTGAGGCATTCCAATCAACGATAGTGAGATCCTGGAGCCCGTAAGAGATGCGCACGGCCAACGCGTCATCAACTTCCTGCTCGGAAAGCGCTTGTCGTTCGGCGCGCAAAACCTGGGCGATCGCGCGGCCATGGTCTGCGCACAAGCGGTTGACGTCGAAGGGCTGGGCGAAGCTTTGTATGTGAAAGATCACGTAATCTTCAACAACAGGAGACTCGTGTGCCTGGCTCGCCGCGTCGCCGATGACCGTCAAGAGTTGACTCACCCGCAACCGCGAATCAGCAAGCAACACCTCGTTGTCGTAAAGCTCTTCGCTGAGCCCGAGTAAATCGTCAAAAGACCCTTCAATCGGTAAGGCGTAGATGACCGCGACGGCGCCAAAATCGTAAACCATCACATCCAGGCTTGGGCGCGTCGTGAACTTGCCGATCTGGAACGGTTCCGCGTCCCGGCTCACGCGTAGCGGCGGCGGCTGAAATTCGAAATAACTCGGCGTGCGCCGTTTGCGCGCAATGCCCGGCCGCTCGGTGGTCTCATGGATACGGCGGTCGGCTACTTCGAGATCGATCACGCGCGCCGCGTCATAGGCGAAGACGACGTAACAGACTCCGCTTTGAATGACCGGAGACTCGACTGACGGCGACAGAAGCTCGGTTGGTATCATGGATCGAATTTAGCATTTAATGGAGTCAAACGGCACCGTGGCTGAGTCCATCGTCAATTCGCCAAACACCTTCAGTTTCGTCCATTGTGAGAAATGCCCTTTTAGTGCTCCGTTGAATTCATGTGAGCAAGACTTGCGTTTAAGAGTTGTCCTCGATGAGGCGATCCTTGATTGCCGCTTCTGTGATAGCAACGCTCGACAATACGTTAATCTGAAGATACTTATATCCGCTGAGAATTTGTCCGTTGCGTGACGTTTGTTTGGTTCTCGTTGCCAGAAACTGCTTTCACGACGGAGGTTTTATGGCGGTCGGTAAAAGTTGGGGTGAATGGTGGCGCGAGTTTCTCGGGTTTTCCCTCGACGTAAGGGCCAAAGCGCTAGCGATTTTGAACGACCGATACGTCAAAGGAAGCCAGCATGTCGCGCACTACAGGCAACACGCGGATCGGATGCAGTACAGTCAATTTCGCGATAGGTTGTTGGCGATCGCCGCGGATGAAGCGAAACATGTCGAATGGATTGTTGAAAAGATCAAGTTGTTAGGTGGGACACTGCCTGACGTCCCGCCGCTTACCAGTACCGAGAAGACTAGTTGGCAGTACTTATTGGAAGATCTGAACGAGGAGCAGCGGTACTCAGGGGAGCTGATCGAACAGGCGCGCAGCATCCGCGAAGAGCTGCCGGCCGTCGCCGAAGTCTTGGAGCGGATCTATGAAGACGGTAGAAGACACCGCGACACTCTCCGCGAACTGCTGATGAGAAGCGATCCGCAGTCTCATTTGAGCTACTTAAGCTGACCGCAAACTCAACAAAAGCTATTTGAATGGAATGAACGAAAACAGCATCGAACTTTCGCCGGAGGAGCCTCGAAGCGTTGCCCACTCAGCCGATCAAAACCGGTTTCCGGACAGATACGGCTGCCGGGAACGCTTCTGCGCTTTGCCGAATCTGCAATCTTGCCGCAAAAATGTTGCAGATCGGACAACGCCCGCTTGAGTCACCTAAAATCAACCCCAGCCGGCGCCATCTGACGTTGCGCACGCTGACTACCGATGTGCGTGTCGATCGTGCCGACGATCCTTTGCCGAAAGAATTACGTGGATGACTAGCGTCAAGAGCGCGAGGAGCACCAGATAAATGAGTTCGGTTTCGTTTGCCATAAACACCTCCGGCCGAAAAGAACTCGCATGTCCCAATCGCAGCGTCTTAATATTCTTAACGGTAAAGCATGTGCCAGTGGTAGGATCTCTAGGCGCTGAAAAAAGTTTGCTCTTCGGGGCACGTCACGCCGTACCCCTACGGATGTAAAAGACCGATTAATTCAGGGTTGGATCTCCAGCCAGCGCTTTGCCACTTGGCGCCAGCGGCTTTCGCCGCTTCGGATTGCGCAGAATCTGCAGTGATCTTTGCTCAATCTGCCGAATCCGCTCGCGCGTAACCGCAAACATCTCGCCGAGTTCCTCGAGAGTGTAATCGCGCTTTTCCTCGATACCGAAGCGTTTACGCAGCACGGTTTCCTGGCGCGGCGTCAACAGAGAAAGGGCTTTTCTAACTTCCCTGCGGAGAGTGCCGTCCAACGCTTGTTCTTCAGGCTTGGGCCGAATGCGATCTTCGACGAAGTCTTCAAGCCGATCACCGTCCTCCCAAATCGGAGTTTGCAATGAAACCGGCTCCCCATGGGTCTGCACCAATTTTAGCAAATCCTGAACGGACAACTCCATCTCCCTGGCCAGTTCTTCAGGCTTGGGATCGCGACCGAGCTTTGTCTGCATCTGGCGCGCAGTCTGGAGGACCTTATTGCGCGATTCGACTCGGTGAACCGGTACGCGAATCGTGTGTCCAGTGTCGATGAGCCCGCGCGTGATACCTTGGCGAATCCACCAACTCGCATAGGTAGAAAAACGGAAGCCAAGCCGGTAGTCGAATTTCTCGACCGCGCGCATCAGTCCGAGATTACCTTCCTGAATCAGGTCCAGAAAGCTCAAACCCCGGTTGATATACTTCTTGGCGATGCTCACGACTAGCCGTAGGTTGGCCTCGGTGAATTCCTTCCTAGATGTGCTTACCAGAGCTTCGCCGTCTTGGATCAGGCGCGCCTGATTCATAAGCTCCGCTGCAGGAAGCCCAGCATGTTCTTCCAATGCATGGATTTCGGTGGTTATTTTGATCCGCTTGCCGTTGCGGAACTCACGGTACTGTCGTTCCAAGACATTGAGTCGATCGGCCACATGCCTTACTCGACCAATTAACTCATCGATTTTTGTCGACGAGAGGTGCAATTCTTTCATGACTGCGAGCATTCTAGCCGCCAGCACTTGTTGTTGCCCGAGCAGCTTGGCACGTCGTTGCTGAGACACACGGGAGCGCTTTAGCTCGCGCGCGATGGCTGCATTCCGCTCGCTGATTCTCGACAGTTTTGCGATCAGTTTGAGAAATGTCTTTGGGTCGTCACCGCCCTGCTCGTCGCTATCTTCCTCATCGCCATCGTGCTTGTCGGTGATCTCGCCCAGCGACAGCTCGCCACTTGCCACAGCCTGGCCAAGTCGAAGCACCTGACGCATTGTCATCGGCGTAGAGAAGAGCGCTTCGAGGATCTGTTTCTGACCCTGCTCGACCCGCATAGCCAGTTCGACCTCCCGCTCTCGCGTCAATAGTGCCACCGAGCCGATGTCGCGCAGGTACTGCTGCACCGAGCCGAGCGCGATATCCGAACCTGCCGGCTCTGACTCGTCACTATCCTCAGTATCTTCGACCGGCTCGATATCGGGCGCACTCTGCTCTTGATCGTCGAATGAACCGTCGCTCAATTCGCGGTCTTCAAAATTCTCGTTTATCTCTCTTTCCGTGTCGAAAGGGGGGGACATTATGATCTCCTTGGTTTCCATGCTCCGGCGCTTTGCTGATAAGAAATTTCTGGGGTTAAGAAGTTAGACGCTCCGGGCGACCTTTTCGTTCAACATATGTTCTTATGTTACGCAATTTACTAATGATAGTTGTCGGTACGCCAAAAGTGGCACAGGTCATTTCGGATCCAAAATATATCAAAGGCTTGCGCCAGTTTAGAAACACCCAAATTTAAAGATAATGACCACAGTGTGGCCTGTCAAGGCGAGTTCGCAAAACTTGAAAAAAATCACCCCGTAATCGCGTTGTGAAGCTACGGATATTCCAGGGGCTGAAGAATACCCCTATATATCGATATAATACTCTACTCCGATTCATTCAAAATTGAACTAGAAGTCATGAAAACGTATAACATATATGGAGCGTTTCCACCCCCGGATTTGCCTATCCAAAGGTCAAAGATGAAATATTCAAGCGGTCGATCCCGAATGGATAGGGACGACCCAGTGAGCAAAACACTGAGCCGCGGCGATGTTAGCATTGATTATGAAGCGCAAAGTGGCCGGCGTTCCGAGGGATCAGGAGTTGGTATCAAGGCAGGAGCTTTTCGATCAGTATGGAAAAAAAGTCGATCGCTTCGAAAGCCATTGCGTAAGTAGGGAAGGTGAAGATGCGATTCAAAAGCCGGGAACATGCCGCACAGCAATTAATCGAGCAGTTGAGCCCGTATTGCGTGAACCAGAATCCTTTAGTGCTGGGCGTCCCCCGAGGCGCCGTGCCGATGACCAGAATGATCGCCGACGCTTTGGCAGGCGAGCTTGACGTCATCCTGGTTCGCAAGCTCAGCCATCCTGATCAGCCCGAGTTCGCCATCGGCGCTGTCGATGAGAGTGGTAACACTTTCTTAGCAGAATGGGCCGCCGACGTCGATCCCCAATTTGTCGAAGCCGAAAAACAACGGCAGCTTACGGTGCTGCGCGGGCGGCGCGCTCGCTACACACCATGGCGTGAGCCCATCGATCCGATCGATCGGATCGTCATTATCGTCGATGATGGAATCGCCACAGGGTCGACGATGACGGCGGCTTTTCGCGCGGTGCGTGCAAAGAAACCAAAAAAGCTCATTGGCGCAGTTGCCGTAGCATCGCTGGATGCGGCGCGCGCCATGGTGCACGAGTGCGACGCCATGGTTTGCTTGAATGTGTCCGCGGATTTCTTTGCCGTGGGGCAGTTCTTCGAAGATTTCACCCAGGTGTCGGAGCAGGATGTGATTGCCGCATTGCGAAAGAGTAATGCAAGCGCCCCGGCCGTGGCATAAGATTACTATGCCTAAAAGCACATAACCCTTGCGCTCCCCGTGTCAGCTCAGCATGTTGCTCACGCGTGACTCACCGCAGCGCGTCTGAGCCGCATCGGCGTCACGGGTTACACGACGACGACCGAGTCGTCGCTGCCGTGCGCGTTGGGCACATACTTGTCGGCACTCCAGTCGTTCGCCCAATGCTGCCCATCCACGAGATAGCGGAAGTGATATTCCTTGTTTGGCTCCAGGCTCAGCGTGGCCGTAAAGGTTCCGTTTTTAAGACGTTTCATAGGGGTCGTATCTCGACTCCAGTCGTTGAAATCCCCCACCAGGCTTACATCGGTTGCCGAGCCGACAGCCTCCTTTGGAATAGAAAATGTAACCTTACATACCCGAGCTTTCTTGAGGTACTGCTTCTTTAAACTCATGGCGATTCTCCAAGATTGAAGTGAGTAATGAAAAATATCCCGTCGATTTCCCGTAGAACATCGAGACGCGATGTTGCCTCAATGATAAAAAAACGTTGCGCAATTCGCAAAGGTGACGAGAAAAAATCAGGTTAAGCCACGAGAAGCGTATTACCTTTAGAAGGTATCCGTTGAACGGCGTGTTCCCGGAAATTCAAAACTCCCCGTTCATTGTTTGATCTTGTTGAGCCCTTGGGTCAGGAGATCGACAGGAATCGGCAACACGATCGTGTTGTTTTTTTCCGCTGACACTTGCACGAGACTTTGCAGAAAACGCAGATGCATGGCGTTCGGCTGCCTGGCAATTATTTCGGCGGCGTCGGCAAGCTTTTGGGAGGCTTGAAACTCACCGTCGGCGTGAATGACCTTCGCTCGCCGTTCTCTTTCAGCCTCCGCTTGTTTTGCCATGGCACGGTGCATGTCCTGTGGCAGGTCGATGTGCTTGACTTCAACTAAAACAACTTTGATCCCCCATGGCTCGGTCTGCGAATCGATGATCTCCTGAATCCGGCTGTTGATTTTTTCCCGCTCCGCCAACAACTCGTCGAGCGGAGCCTGACCACAGACGCTCCGCAGAGTCACCTGGGCAAGCTGAGAAGTGGCAAACAGATAGTTTTCCACCTCGCGGATCGCGCGGTTGGGATCTACGACTCTGAAATAGAGCACCGCGCTCACTTTGACAGAGACGTTATCCCGAGTGATGACGTCCTGCGGCGGCACGTCCATGGTCACGGTGCGCAGATCCACGCGGACCATTTTTTCGACTAACGGTATGACGTAAGTAATTCCCGGACCGCGCGCCGCGGCCATGCGTCCGAGACGGAAGATCACCGCTCGTTCATACTCGCGCAGAATCTTGATGCCGCTGATGAGAATGATTGCGGCGATGACAACGAACGTCCCAACAGGACCGAGCAGTTGTCCGATAAGCTCCAACATGATTGTCTTCTCAGTCGGCAATCAAACGATTCAAGTCGTTCAAAGTCGGCGATTTCCTGCATCGACTACATTATTCGGGTTGACCCACACAGCAATTCTTCTCTCCGGAGCGACGCAGCTTACCTTGACCGACTCTTTGACTGCAACTGAATTAGGTTTGGGTCGCGTCGGAACATTCATCGGTTTGACCTGTCTTTGCCTTCTACGGGTCCTTATCCGGAATCTGTTTGATCTCTTCAAGCCAGACTGTGGCTTCGCTATCGCTTGGTGCGCGGTAATCGCCACGCGGCGATAAAGAACCACCGGAGCCGACTTTGGGAGCGTTAGGAATGCAACTCCGCTTGAATTGGCTTTCCTGAAAAAACCGCCACGCGAAGATTGACAACCAGTGCTTGATGTCGGCGATGGTGTATTGATTTCGTCTGCCTTCGGGAATATCGGGCCATTGGCCCAGTGTCCGATCCCGCCAGGAGCAATAGGCGAGGAACGCGATTTTCGAAGGCAAATAGCCGAAGCGAGCGATGTAATAGAGATTGAAGTCTTGAAGCTCATAGGGACCGATAACATCCTCTGTTCTCTGCCCAGGTTGCTCGCCGTTAGGATCGCTGGGAATCAGTTCCGGGCTGAACTCGGTTCCGAGGATCGAACGCAAGATCGCGCTGGTTTTCTCGCCCAGTTGGTTTGTGTCAGCCACCCAGCGGATGAGGAACTGAATGAGCGTCTTCGGAACGCTCGCGTTAACGCTGTAATGGGACATGTGATCCCCAACCCCGTAGGTGCACCAGCCGAGAGCGAGCTCGCTTAGATCACTTGTTCCCAGCACCAAGGCCTGATGGAGGTTGGCAAATCGGAACAGGTGGCTGGTTCGTTCGCCTGCCTGGACATTTTCAAAAGTCACGTCGTACACCGGCTCGCCACGGGTGTAGGGGTGGTCAATATCGCGGAGCATCTGCTCGCAGCTCGGCCGAATGTCCACTTCGTGGGCGGCGCAGCCAACGGCCGCCATCAGCGCCTTAGCATTTAGCAGAGTCCGTTGGATGGTGGCAAAACCAGGCATCGTGTAAGCGAGAAGATTGGACCGCGGTAGTCCCAAGAGATCCAGCGCGCGGGCGGCGACGATGAGCGCATGGGTCGAATCGAGACCGCCCGAGACGCCGATCACAATCTTCGATATGCGGGAACTCTTGAGCCGCGTCACCAGTCCTTGCACCTGAATATTGTAGGCTTCATAGCAGCGGTGGTCGCGTAATACCGGATCCGATGGTACGAAGGGAAATCTTTCGAACCTGCGTTTGCACAGCAAACTGCCTGTGCTGGGCAAATCAATATTGAAGTCGATTCTGCGAAATTGGCGCAGCTCTTCGCGGTGGCGCTGCATGCTTTGGCCGAAGCTGTTCTGCCGCATGCGCTCCTGCGTGAGCCGTTCCAGGTCGAGCTCGGCCACAACGAGTTGGGAGTCGTAGCGAAACCTTTCGGACTCGGCGATGAGGGTCCCGTTCTCATAAACCAGTGCATGACCGTCCCAGGCGAGATCGGTAGTAGATTCTCCTGGTCCGGCAGCGGCGTAAAGATAAGAGGAAAGACAGCGGGCTGACTGGTTCGCGACCAGGTTGTGGCGGTATTCGTCCTTACCAATGGTGATATTCGAGGCGGAAAGATTCAGGATAATCGTCGCGCCAGCCAGCGCGGCGTTGCAGGACGGTGGAATCGGCACCCAGAGATCCTCGCAGATCTCCACGAAAAACATGAAATCTTGGTGGGTTTGGCACTGAAAGAGAAGATGCTCGCCAAAAGGGATTTGCTGCTGGTCTAGGAGGTCGATGGCAGTGCTGCGCGCCGCCGATGCCGGCGCGAACTGCCGATACTCGTAGAACTCCCGATAATTTGGCAAGAATGTCTTAGGAACGATCCCCAGTATTTCACCGTGAGCCAGGACGACGGCGCAGTTGAACAGCAGATCGTCGACCTGAAGCGGCATGCCGACAACAGCGACTGAATTTAACGTTTCGGAAGCTTTCAGAACTCTGCTCAGAGCTTCCAGCGCGCCTTCCAGTAACGCCTGCTGATGAAAGAGGTCTTCGCATGAGTACGCGGTCAGACCCAACTCTGGAAATAGCACGAGAACGGCCTTCTCGTGCTCGGCTCTTTCCATCAACTCGATGATCCGCGCTCCGTTGAATGCCGGGTCCGCCACACGTACTTCGGGTATTCCGACCGCGGCGCGAACGAAACCGTGATTATAAAGATTGAAAAACTCGCTGTTTTTCATGGATTCATAAGCTGACGGGTGGACTATGTCGGATTTTTCCGCGGCAGGCAACGGCGAGCCGAGGAGCCGTCATCATGTCACTATGCTTCTCGCGCTCTTCCGGGCGCGGGTCCCGGTCTTCCAAAGTTCACGTTGTTGGACAGATTGTTTTCTCTTACCGCGGCCGCACTAGCAGAAAGCTTTTTTCTTGCACTGCTGCTGAACACAAACTGTGAGCTCGTGAGTTGCCGTCAAGCGCAAAGCGTTTCATACTTGAATTGAGACGGGAGTCCACAGGCATACTGAGGTAGTGGCGACCCAACCACCCAGCAACCTGCCAGAGGTTTCTGCAAATGACGATTCTGGTTCTAAACTGCGGAAGCTCGACGCTCAAGTTTCAGCTGATGGAAACCGTCAGCGTAAAGGACAAAGAGCGCAAGCTGGCGCGCGGCATTGTCGATCGAATCGGCAAACAGGCGTCTTACCGCTTTGAAGCGGGCGGCGCCGTTTCACAGGAGAAGACTGCCGTCATTCCCACTCACGAAGAGGCCGTGCGACTGATTATCGACTGGCTGCGGTCGAAACCCGGACTCGATTCCATCGACGCCGTCGGCCACCGCGTGGTGCACGGCGGGGATAGATTCACCAAATCGGTTTTAATTGACGATGAGGTTATCGCCACTATCGAAGCGCTGTGCGAGATCGCGCCGCTGCACAATCCCGCGGCGCTCAGCGGCATCCGCGCGGCGCGAGATATCCTCGGCGCGTCCGTGCCGATGGTGGCGGCGTTCGACACTTCATATCATCACAGCATTCCCGAGCAGGCGGCGCTCTATGCCATTCCTTATGAACTCTCTCAGAAACACAAGATTCGTCGTTATGGTTTTCACGGCTTGGCGCATCAGTACGATATCGCTCGGTACGCAGAAATCGTCGGGAAGAGGGCGGACGAGATCGACGCCGTCACCTTGCATCTCGGCAATGGCTGTTCGGCGAGCGCAATCCGCAATGGACAGTCGATCGATACCTCGATGGGTTTTACGCCACTCGAAGGTTTGGTCATGGGCACCCGTTCCGGAGATTTGGATCCCGCGTTGGTGAGTTATCTCGCGCGCAAGGAAGCAGTGGATGCGGCGGAAGTTGAGCAATGGCTAAACCAGCGCTCCGGTCTGCGCGGTCTCTCGGGAATCTCCAATGACATGCGCGAGTTGGCCGCTGCCTATGATAGGAACCCACGCGCACGCCTTGCCGTCGAAGTGTTTTGTTATCGCGCGCGCAAGTATCTAGGCGCGTATCTGGCGGTTCTTGGCGGCGCAGAAGCGGTGATGTTTAGCGGCGGCATTGGCGAAAATTCTTCACCAGTGCGCGCAATGATTTGCCGTAATATGGATTGGTGCGGTTTGCATTTGGACTCCTCTGCTAATGAAGCGGTCCTGGGCAGAGACGGAATCATATCGAGTGACGACTCTAGTCTAAAGATTGCCGTTATTCACACCGACGAGGAAATGATCATTGCGCGTGAGACAGTTCTCTTGATCGGAGGTTGACCCATGAGGCAGCAGACATCTAGTGAAACCAGTCTTGGCGTGGGCGCGTTGCAGGCCGTCGAGCGTTACCGGCGCGCCGTCAATTATCTTGCCGCGGCGCAAATCTATTTGAAGGACAATCCCTTGCTGGAGGAACCACTCCGCCCCGAGCACATTAAAGATCGACTCTTGGGCCACTGGGGGACTGCCCCGGGGATCAATCTCATCTATGCGCATCTCAATCGGCTGATTCTGGCGACCGACGCGAGCATTCTCCTCATCACTGGTCCGGGTCACGGCGCGGCGGCGAACCTAGCGAACATGTATCTGGAAGGAACGATCACTGAGTTTTTTGCCGATTTGACACGTGATCGCGCCGGTCTCGAACGATTTGTAAAATCGTTCTCATGGCCCGACGCTTTTCCGAGCCATCTTTTCCCTGGTTATCCCGGCGTCATCCATGAAGGCGGCGAGTTGGGCTATGCCTTGTCGACGGCGTTCGGCGCTGTGCTCGATAATCCGGAATTGATCGTCGCCTGCATCGTCGGTGACGGCGAAGCGGAGACCGGCCCGACGGCCGGCGCGTGGCATAGCAATAAGTTCCTGAACCCTAAGAACGACGGCGCAGTGTTGCCGATTCTCCATGACAACGGATTCAAGATCGCCAGTCCGACTATTTTTGGCAGCATGAGCGACGATGAGCTCCGGGCGCTCTTCAGCGGTTACGGTTATTCAGTTCGGATCGTCGATTTGAGCGACCACATCGATAGAGCAATGAGCGAGGCGGTGTTCGGAGCCTATGACGAATTGCGCGCGATCCAAAAAGCGGCGCGCTCCGGAGATATCGTCGAAAGACCACCTTGGCCGATGATTATCTTGCACACGCCGAAGGGATGGAGCGGTCCCAGCATCGTAGACGGCCACGCTATCGAAGGTTCTTTCCGCGCCCATCAGGTGCCGGCAAAGGATGCCAAGACCAACCCCGTTCATCTGAAAGTGATAGAAAACTGGTTGCGATCGTACAATCCGCACGAGCTTTTCGACGCCAATGGTTCTCCCGCAGCGGATATTATGGCCTGCTGTCCGCGCGGGACTCACCGCATGGCAACCAATCCGCACTCCTTCGGCGGCGAGGTCCGCCGTCCGCTCAAATTGCCTCCTGTGAGCGACTATGGCGTCGATCTTCGAACACGCGGACAGAATCACACCAGCAGTGTCGAAGAGCTGGGAAAATATCTGCGCGACGTCGTCCGTTTAAATGAAGCGAGCCGCAACTTTCGCATCGTTTGCCCCGACGAACTGGAGTCGAACCGGGTCGGGGCGATTCTTGACGTCACTGATCGGCAATATGTTTGGCCGTTGCCGGCAAACAGCGAGCATATTTCGCCCAGCGGGCGCGTGCTGGAGGTGCTCAGTGAGCATAATTGTCAGGGGTGGTTGCAAGGGTACTTGCTCACGGGACGGCATGGCATCTTTCCCTGCTACGAGGCATTTCTGCCGATTGTCGACGGGATGATGAATCAGTACGCCAAGTTTCTGAAGTCGTCACTGGAGATTTCTTGGCGCAAGCCGATTTCCTCATTGAACTACCTGCTGACCTCTGAAGCTTGGCGACAAGAACACAACGGTTATTCGCACCAGGGGCCGGGCTTTATCAATAATCTCTTGACCAAGAAAGGACACACTTACCGGATCTATTTACCGCCTGACGCCAACTGTTTGATATACACGATCGAAGAGTGCCTGACCGTGACATATATGATCAATGTCGTCATCGCCGGCAAGCAGCCGATGCCGCAGTGGCTGACGCGGGAGGAGGCAATCGACCACTGTGACATCGGCGCGTCGATCTGGCGCTGGGCGAGCACCAATGAGGGTGAAGACCCGGAGCTGATCCTCGCCTGCGCCGGCGACAATTTGACGCTTGAAGCGATGGCCGCGGCGGATATCTGCGACAAGAAGCTCCCGAATGGCGCGTACGCGTCGTCAACGTCATCGATCTGCTGGTTCTAGGGATTCCGCAAAAATATCCGCATGGATTGGAAGAAGGGAGATTCACGAGATTGTTCCCGCTTGATTGCCCGGTTATTTTCAATTTTCACGGCTATACCGCCGCAATCAAGCAGCTCCTTTGGGAGCGACCACAAAACGAGCGCTTCGATCTGAACGGCTACCGTGAGGAAGGCACGACGACGACGCCATTCGATATGCATGTGCACAACCGCACCAGCCGGTATCACTTGGTGATTCAAAGCGCGCAAAAGATCGCCACACGTAATCCTGCGGCGGCGGCCCTAGCGGAAGAACTGATCGTCAAATATGAGCGAAAGATCGCCGATCATGGGCTATTCATCCGGCGCGAGGGCGTCGATCCGCCGGAGATCGCCGGGTGGGAGGTGGACGAATTGATCCTCGTGAGTGTAACATGAGGGAAGCCAAATCGGTGTGGGAGGTAATATGAACGAGGGCCGCAATTCTAATCTAGACGAGCTTTCCGGTCAGCGCCCATGAATTATTCAACAATCCTTCGCGTTATTGGGCAGGCGTTGGAGCCTTTGCGACCTGAGACATATGAAGTGGTGTGCTACGCTGATTGTTATCTCGTTCGGTGTCGAGTCAAGGAGGACAGGCAAGGCAAAAAAGAAGAAGAAAAAAAGGTTAGAGGGCTGGCAGCGTTTCTACGAGTATGGAGAGAGCCAAAAAAAGATCCAAGTCCTGGTGACAAGCTGGTCGAGGGCGCTTTCATGAATGTGGAATTCTTGTATTCGGTGGAAGAGCTAAAACGCCAGGATGAAGAGCGCAAAGGGCCGAGGCATGATTCCCACGCGATGCCTGAACCCTACAGTCACTCAAACACTCTTCGAGCCGTCGGGGAGTTTTTAGACCGTAAGCCTGATGCAAAACTGCTCTTTGCCTCCAATCGTGGTCAAGACGTGGTCATTCTGTACGAGACGACGGGCGGTGTTCGCAAGCTGGAAGAGTACCCGATTTCGACGCTCTACGATTTCTCGGTTAAGAGATACGTAAAACGAAAAAAGTAATATGACTTGGGGTCATCAAAGAGCCAAGTTTTGTGCGTAACTCGTGCGACATAGCCGCCATGAATTCCGATTTGATACGACTCGCCTCGTGAAGCTCAAAGTTTGCTTTTTCCAACGCGATCGACTTGTCGCTCATACCGGCAAATAGTCTGGCATTCTCGACGGCGACGCCGATCTGGTCAGCCATCGATGTCAGCAACTGAAGTTCATTGGCGCTAAGGCGCCGGGGAATCTGACCGGCGCAAGGGAGAGTTCCAACATAAGACGTCTCCGCGTTGAAGTTGAAAGCGGGTGCCGCAAAGGCTCGACGAAAGGACATGTCTCTACGCACCGGCTGATTCGACGGTTGACTATCCGTGTCACCGTTAACGCGATCAGCTTGCCATTTTCCGAAACGTTGAACAAACACTGAGTGAAACAGCAGGCGTGCGCTGTCAACTGGCATGACGCCTTTTGACAACGCTATCAATCAACGCTCCATTCTAGCCGAGTTGACAGCGGCCATCCCTGGTGAGACAAAGGTTTTTGCGATTGGCACATAGCCTGCTACCAAGGATGGGTATATGGCCTACAAAGTCTTGTTGATCGAAGATAATACCGACTGCCGCGAACTGTTCGCCATGATTATTCGTCATTTAGGCTTTCAGGTTCTCCAGGCAGACGACGGCGAAATCGGCGTGCAAAAGGCGTTGAGCGAGAGGCCCGACCTAATTTTTATGGACATTGGTATGCCGAACATGAGCGGTATCGAGGCAACAACCTGCTTGCGAGAAATCTCAGTAACGAGGAACACTCCAATCATCATTTGCACTGCCTGGATGGCCGAGAAACACCGCGAGGCCGCCTTGAGATGCGGCGCCCGTGAGGTGATCTTCAAACCCGTTTCTGTCAATGAACTCCAGACCGTGTTACTGCGCTACCTGCCTGCCCCCAACGATGACAAACTGGTGCATTGAAGGACCATGCGCTTGCATCTCCGAGAATCACATTCCTAGACCCGCTATATATCGGCTGCTCTAAACCGCACCGTATTGCCCGAACTATTTCAGCGCCGACCGCGTGCTGGCGGTGCCACCCGAAAGCAAAAACTTGAGACGATCGCTTGGTCGGCCAGCGAGAACGAACCAATTCGGTCCGCCTCAGCGGACTTTGCCGGCGGGTTCGGAAGTCATTTCTAGATCGTTGATTTGAGCCAGAGAAATTTGGCATAAGCTTGCCTCACAACAGCTCAAATTTTCGCGCCGGGATACTGTGCCTACTATGTGATCGAAAAGCGGGACGCGATATTGTGAGGACTGCTTGACAATGCTTCAACCTATCGGTTAGTCGTAAAAAGCCATGAGGGACGAAATTCTCAAGTCGTTTTCGACATCGATTGTGGCTGCTTCGTTCCACGAGCGTAGTAATAACGATGGATCGGTGTTGGTTAAGGAGGAGTTGTCATGAAACCACAAGAGTGGCGGCAGAAATTGGGCGACTGTGTGCGAGATTTATTTCTGTCGCCGGAGATGAAACATTTCTACTCGATTCCCATGACCACGGAGAGAGCACGGATTTACCTGCTGCAATTAAGTCTCTACGTTCGCCAGCGCCGA
>Ga0137403_10003284_pt1 | contig 19444 bp, 14 predicted proteins | sample CZOMad2_1_16fung_FD_122057 | JGI IMG/M metagenome (GOLD analysis project Ga0137403, IMG submission 122057) | Vadose zone soil fungal communities from Angelo Coast Range Reserve, California, USA - CZOMad2_1_16fungal (Hybrid Assembly) | ecosystem: Environmental > Terrestrial > Soil > Vadose zone...
GCAGCGCCGCTGTCGCCATCACCACTTCGGTGTAGCCGTGCGTATCGGTGTAACAGACCCTGGGATCGAGCTCGGTGTCGTGTTCCATGAGTCCATCCAGACTGAACGCCGCCTCCCGTAACCGGCAGGGAATCGGTTGCTGGTGCATCCGCAAGAAGTTGTCCGCCGTGTGGGCGTATAACGTCACCCCCCGGCCCTGCAGCACATGGCTGTAATCGGCCGCCAGAATGTGGAGAGGTACATAGAAGCGCATCCCGTCGGCAGAACACGTCGCCCCATGGCCGTAAATATGGCTGATCGGGATGCGCGAGGCGAAATTAATAATGTCAACGCTGGCCGCCTTGAGCGTCTCCTCCGTCAGATACCAATCGGCCACGAAACTGATTTCATGGACGTTCAATCCAGAGGCAAGCGCCATACGCTGACACCCGATATTGCATCCAAGGGCGAACACGGCAGCCAGCACGTTGCGCCGGCGTACTGCCGGTGACAAGCTCGAGGCGCCGTCGCGGGGAAGGAAGTGACGAAGGAAGTTCGTCCTATTGTCGATCTCGATCAGCATGTCGACTAAATCAATCTTTTGGAGCCTGGACTCAATCAGGTGTTTCAGCGTTTGAACAGCGTCGGGCTTCTCCAGAGCCTTGAGGGCAGCGAGGTGGAACTCGCCTTTCCCAGCATCAATCGTTAAGGCCTTGTTCTGCGGCACGCGCTGGTCAACGTCCGCCGTGATCGTCGTGAGACGCTCGTTCAATCGCGTCAGAAAGGCGTCGACATCAAGCGGCAAGTCGAGGTGCGCGTAGTGCGCGGTTCGATGCGCTACCCACAGCGGGCGGGGGATGAGATACTCTTCGAAATCGGTCCATCGTCGAGAATGGGAGACGGTCACGTCACCGGATTTGAGGCGCTCATTCAACGTGGTCAGTAAGGCCGGTTCATAATGCGGTCTCGAGAGAACTATGGCACCTTTCGCATCCTTGCGAACCACGTGTTTGACCCACCGGCGTGGCAGGAAATCGACTGGCGCATCAGCGAACGCTTGGCGCTTTCCATCGAGGTTAAGGTGGTTCACATAGGTGACCGCACGCCCGAGGGGAGAACCCTCGGCAAACTGGAACGGGGTCTTCTCCAGGAGTGCCGGTGAGTATTGGCGCGTGTAGCCGTACCAGTGATGGATGAGACCGAGCGGAGAGCCATCCGCCCCGGCGCGCAGGTTGCGGCAGCCTTCCACTAGGCGGGTGATATCGTCGCTCGGGAGCAGCGCAAAAATGTGCTTCCGTACCTCGTGATCCGGGATGGCATCGTTCAGCACCAGCGTGCCCATCCCCTCCAGCACTTCGACAGCACGGCTCCTGGTTTCTTCGGTCGCTCGCAGTACATCGTCATAGCGTTTGCGCGCTTTGTTGTGGATAGAGGTGATGAGCTTGTCTTGCATCTCAATGATGCTGTCGGTGATCTCCGCACGCGCCGCGTGCAGAAAACAGAGCACGATGGCATGTCGCTTGGGCGCTGGAAAGCGACGGAGATGCCAGATGTTGTAGCGATAACCCCAGCCAGCCAGAAGCCGCCGCGTGGCGGGATGCACCTCACCCAGTGCCGGCAACGCGGTCAGGCCGATCAAGCGAATGTCACTGAGCTGGTTGAGGAGCGTGAGGAGCGACTCCGGCGATTCCCTGTGCGCCGCCGTCTTGAACTGCTCTAAGCGTGAGCGGAAGCCCGGCTCGTTGTCCGCTCCTGGTCCATCTGCCAGGGGAGCGACCGCGACCAATAAAGATTCGATCTTTTCCGCCTGCCCCGAAGATAAGCCGCTCGTCAGCATCGCGTAGACGGTTTGCAAGGCCGCCTCGCGCGCTGCGGTAATCAGATCGCGCAAAGTCGTACGTCCGGGCCGGACAATTTTCTCTTGTTGGAGCCAGCGGTAGGCAGCGTGACGGAGTGCCGTAGAGCGGGGCAATGCTTGCGCCAGTATGGTGAGATGATGCAGCAAGCGATCCCGCTGACCGGCATCGCATGGCACAAAACCGAGATGCAGGCGGATGCGCTCCAGGTGCTCCCAGCGGGTCTTTGCGTTTTGTGGATACGCATCGATCGGGAGTGGTAACACGCCGAGCTGCACAGCGATCGTTTCGATCACGGCCGCAGGGAGGGCCCGCGTGTCGGGCAGAAAAGCGCCCTGCCAGCGCAGCGTACAGAGCTGGACGGCGAATCCCAGTTTGTTGACCGCACCACGGCACTGGTGCACTTGGTCCAGATCCGGTTGTGTCAGAGTGAAGTACTTGCGCAGCGTATCGGTATCGATGGCGTCGGGCAGGCGCTCGGGTGCGTCCAGCTCCTTGTCGAAATCATCGGCGAGCGCGGGCGTCATGCTTGGGCGCCGCCCAATGCGCGCACATAATTTTCGCTCAGGGCGCGGATGCTCGTCTCGGCATAGATCTGCGTCGTCGAGAGCTGCAGGTGACCGAGGAATTTTTGGACCTGATCTATCGGCACCTGCCCGGAGTCCAGCAGAATCGTCGCGACGGAATGCCGCAGCAGATGGGGATACACGCGCTTGTCTATGCCAGCCGCGAGCGCGCTGGACTTGACGACCGCTTGCACCGTGCGCACCGCATACCGATCATTCCGGTTGGTTTCGAAGAGATACCCCTGCCGCCGCCCGTGCAAATGGGTACGCAATTCCTGCGCGAGTGCCGGCAGAATCGGCACATAACGTTTGGACTCCGTCTTGCAGTGACTGAGATAGATCTGGGGAGGGTCAGCATCGAGATGCAAGTCTTGGACCCGGATGTGTACGAACTCATCGACACGCGCCCCGCTGAGGAACAGCGTCTTAATCATGAGCCCGTATGTACTGTGCGACTGATAGGTGTGCTGGATGAGCCGCTCCACCTCGCTTTTGTCCAGCCGGGTGATCGTGCGGCGGCGCGTGCCCGGCGGCCGCAACCTCAGCCCACGCCGCACCTGTTCCACGACGTACTTGGTCTGGTCATAGCCCAGGTGATACTTGCGCCAGAGCCGCGTTGTTTCCCGCACGACATCGGCCAGTCCCTCATCGCATTGCGTGTTCGTGTGTTGACTACGCACTTTGCGTCGTTTTGCACGGCTGCGGTCCAGCATGAGGCCTCCTGTGCCCCGAAGAACTGCGCAGTAACTATATTGTGCGCAGTTTGCATTGTACGGCGACTCAGGCGGGAAAGACAGCGGAATGTGCGGACGGCCTCACTCCAGTAGCCAGACTTACAGACCTTAACGGAGGTTTTCGGTTGGATGTGCTTAGTACCCCCTTTAGGAAACACGTCTTTCCTCAAGCTATGGTTACGTGGGGGTGCCGCGCCGGTACGAGCCGTTCTGGCCGGAGGGGGGCAGGGAATGATAGCCCTGCTTCCTACCGGGATGTAGGCCATCAAGTCGCTACACCTATCTACCTGCACCCATCAGGGCCTCGATCCGCTCGATCGACGTATCCAGGGACTGGTGGGCCTCGTCGAGCCGCTGCTTCTCCTGCTCGGCCGAGAACTCCTGGTCCTGCTTGCGGTCGATAATCTCCTGGAGACTGGCGTTCACGACCGCGATCTGCTCGTCGATGTTCCCGCCGATCCGCTGCCGCAGGCCATCGAAGCTCGTGCCTACCTGCTGGCGGATCATCGCCGAGTTCTTGGCCACGATGTGATCCATGTTCTCCTCGAGCTTCTCGGCCAGCTTCTTACGGATCTCCTTCCGCACACGCATCTCCCGCCACACCAGCCGGAACGCCGTGAACGCCGCCCCAATGAGCGGGACCGCGGCCGTCGTGAGGTGCAGGGCGATCTCGGAAGCCAGACTGGCCAGCAGGAACGAGAAGTCTCCGAGCAGGGCGACGGTGAGGTCCATCTGCTTGATCCCGGCATCCGTCCCCGGTCCCTCGCCCCCGCGGCTCAGCCACTGCTCCACCAGTTGTTTGGCGGTTGCAGTATCCCCTGATAGGCCGAGCTGCTGCTGGATCTCCACCATGACGGCCTCGTAATGCCGCGCCTCAGCCTGGAGCTCCTTCTCCACGTCGATCATGACCGTCTTCATCTCGTTCTGCGCCACCGCCATGCGCCACGTGTCCAGCTTCTTCTCCAGGTACCTGGTGACCTGAGGAGCGAGGCTCAGCTCGACCTGCTTGGAGAACTTCTCCTCCTCGTTCTTCTTGAATTTGTCCAGGATCAGCTTGTACAGGATCGACCCCCGCCCGATCACCTCCAGGTTGAAATGCTTCTCGTCTGTCACGTCCTGGGGCAAGTCTTCCTTCATCTTGTTCATGTGGGCCGTGAGGGATGTGATCAGCCGGCTCTGGAGGATCTCAGCCTGGTCGCGCAGGTACTTCATAATGTGCTCGCGAATCGAGCGGAGCTGCTCGAGTTTGGGCTGGATCAGCCGCTGCTCGGCCTCAATCTGGGCCAGTGACTTGCCGGCCAGGGCGAGCTGGGTGGCAATGAACCGGCTGATGTCGTCCCGCACAGTCCGGGCATTAGATAGCACGTTTTCGTTCCGCACCCGGGCCCGGTTCTCGATCAGGAATTTCTGGAGTGACTGCTCCAGGACTGGCACGTTCGTCGCCGCCACGTCCGCTGGCGGCTGATGGCGGAGCCGCCCGTTCAGGGCCCCCAGGGCGTTGATGCGGAAGATCCGCTCGTGGTGTAGGTCCCGCCCGCTAACGGTGACGAACTGCGTCAGGTGCTGGCGAAGGCGGGCGTCCAGGTCCCGCACGTCCCGCTCGACCTCGTCCGGGTCCTTATCGGGGTGGGTGACCATGTTCCACTTGTTGACGACGAAGAAGATGTTGCGCAGCCCGCGAGGCAGCAGCACGCTGGTCAGGAAGTGCAGCTCGTCCTCGCTCAGGAGCATAGTCGCGTCCAGCACCATGATGATCGCATCGGCATGCGCCAGGTACCCCACGGTCCGCTTCGTCCGAGTGGCATGCTCGCCGAGGCCCGGCGAGTCGATCAGCTCGACCCGGTGGTGGCACAACTCCAGGGGGTAGGACATGACCGCGTGGTCGATCTTCGCGAACCGGTCGGTCACGATCGTCTGCTCCGTCGCGTCGTCCACCGTCAGCTCATATCGCTGCTTGAAGTCGTCGAACGACAGCACCTCGTCCGGTCGCCCGTCATCGAACACGACCCGCGCCCCGGGCTGGTCGCCATAGCGGATGACGGTCACGATGGCCGTGCACGGAGCCGCTTTGGCTGGCAGCACCTTCTGGCCGAGCAGGGCGTTGAGGAAGGTGCTCTTACCCCGCTTGAACTCGCCGACCACGAGGATCCGGAACGTATCCTCGCGGAGCTGGCGGGCCCGGTTCGACAGCTTCGACGCGATGTCCTGGGCCAGCTTCTCGCCGGTCTCGCCCACTGCGACCTTCTCGCCGACGACGCTGGCGATCTGGTCCAGCTCATCCGCCAGCGTCTTGGTCACCCGCTCGGCCTCGGCGTAGGTAATGGTGCCGCTCGGGGCGGCCGGGCCGCGCTCGTTCTGCTGCTGCTGAAAACTTGCCTTGGTTGCCACGCTCATGACTCCAGCTCCTTCATGCCCAGCCGCCCTGTCAGCTCGCGCCACTCGGCGGCCAGTGATGTGTTCTTCGTTTCGATGTGCCCCCGGAACCACGCCAGCATCCGCCGCTCGACCTGCGCCCACCCCTGCACCTCCGGCACGAGCGCCGCGGTCGCCTTCGACTGACGGGGGTCCGGGCTTGCCTGAGCCGTGCGGCCCGGCGGGCGGAGGATGAAGCGGCTGATCGCGTACCCGCCGATGGCGCCCAGCGCCAGCACTGGCATTGTGAGCACCTGCCCGACATGCAGCGCCGTCAGCATGCCCCACGGGACGAGCCCGCAGGCCAGCCCGATCCCGACCCGCTTCAGCGGATATGCGACCGCCAGCTCTACCGACTGGGCAGGCGCGGTGGCCTCCGCGTCATCTGTCGTGGCGGGCGTGACGGCGGGCATCTGGTCCCGCCCCAGGTCCGCCACAGCCCGCTCGGTCTCAGCGAGGAATGCCTTCTCTGTGCCGGGGCGTACCCGCTCGACATACCGCAGCCAGATCCCCTCGACCGTCGTCCCCGCCGTCATACCGTAGAACGCGTCCTTCGCGTAGGTCCGCAACTGCTCGGGTGTTGTCTGGGGGGTCTTCACCAGATACCGCTGCACCTCGCGCCCGAGGCTCTGCAGGTAGGTGGCTAGCTCTTGCGTCAGCCGCTCCTTGTCCTCCTCGGGAATCTGTGGCATTGCCTGCGCCTGCTGCGCCTCGCTGGCCTGCTTGATCCCGTCCCGGGCCAGGTCGGCCACCGCCAGCCTTAGCACCGCGCCCGCCCCGACCTCGACGTCCGACCCCCGCAGCCGCATGAAAGCGTCGATATCCGTGAGTGTCCCTGCCGGAGCATTGCCCCCGGCGAACCAGACCTCGGCTCCCAGGCACCGCCCATCCCTATACCCCGACTGCTGCAACTGGACCGATCCGAACTGCCGCAGTTCGGTGATATCCTCGGCTGTCGGTTCTAGCCCCGCCACAGCGACGATCAGCGCCTTAGCCGTCGCGCCCAGCCCGGCCAACGACCGCGCCAGGGCCTTCTCGTCCTGGTGGAACGGCTGCGACAGCCGCGTGACGAGGACGACCCCATCGACGTAGCCCAGGGTGGCCAGTCGGGTCGCCACGTGGGCCGGGATGTGGTCCTTGGCAGCCCGCACGGCAATGACCCGCCCGGGCTTCCCCTCGGTCACGATTGTCGGCTGGTCCCCGAGTTTCTCCTTCAGGGCTTCCATCTCCGCGGACGCCCCGATCAGGACTAATCCGTCCCCCGCGGTCTCCAGCGCCGCGGCCGCGGCGGGGGAAATCCACTGGCTCAGCAACTGCTCGATCCCGGCCTTAGGCCGTCCGACCAGGAGAATGGTGCGCCCGCCCGGCCGCTGGCGGGCCGACTCGACCCGCCGTCGGAGCAGCGTCACCCGCTCCCCCCCCAGCCCGCTCCGCCGGGCTAGGTCTTCCATCTTCTCCCAATCTGCCGCTGTCACATTGATCATTGTCCGACTCCTCTCACCGCCATCTTCATGTAGGCCGTTCGAGACGAGATCAGCCGGCCCTGGAGGATCTCGGCGTTGCCGTCGGCGCCCGCACCGTCCTCGACGACCGCTGCCGCGTCCCCTAGCGTCGCTCGCACCTGGCTCAGCACTGCCGCTAGCCGCTCGCGTGCGGCCAGCTCGCGCGACGCCGGCTGGGTCGCCGCTGCCTCCGCGATCTGCTCGTTGATCTGCCGGGTGAGGCTTTCCACCCGGGACTTATACTGGGCCTTGAGCAGGTCGATCATGTGCTGCTGGGACTCGCCCCACGCCTCGCGGGCCTTGGTCGCATACGCGGCCTCATAGTTGGGGGCCTTGGTCTCCCCGCCGGATAGCCACCCCCACAGTGCCCCTATGCCCGCCCCGGCCAGTGTGCCAATGCCCGGAATCATCGACCCGATCGCCGCCCCGGCGGCCGCCCAGCCCAGCACCTCCCCGCCCGTGGCGTCGGTGACCGTCATGGCCGGCTCGCCCACCTCCAGACGGGTCTCGATGATCAGCCGTTCCTTAATCGTCAGTGGATCGGGCCGGCATGGCGCCCCTTCCGTCAGCTCGCCCAGGCTCCGGTTCGCGGTGGTCTCGATCGCCTCGGCGGCCGCGTACAACGCCTCCTGGTAGAGTCGCTCGGCGTTCTGCTCCAGGTACTCCTTGGTCTGCCCTGTGAAGGACGCCACCACCTGCTCGATGGCCGCGTCTAGCTCCATCTTGGCCACCGTGATCGCCCGCTCCTGGCCGGTCCGGCCCAGGGTCTCCACCCGCCGCCGCAAGTCCTCCCGCCGAGCCCGCTGCTCCCGCCGGTCCCGCTCGACCCGCTCGGCATCCTGCCGCAGCCGCCGGAGCACTTGCACGTTGGACTGCTCGACCCCACGCACCTCGGCCAGGAGTTGCCCCGACCGGGCCCGCCGCTGAAGTTGGACCCGCCGTTCCCCCGTGCACCCGGCCAGTGCCTCCCTCAGCAGGAAGAAATCGTCGCCCGGCCGCGCCCCGCCGCGGCCGGTCACGTGCCGCAGCGCCCCCAGCGCGTTAACTTCGAAAAACGCCCGCCCCAGCGGCGCCTCGTCTGGCAGGTGCTGATGCGCCCATCGGGTCACCCGCTGGCGGACCTCGACCCACTCGTCGGTGTCCACGAGATTCATTTTGTTCACTACCGGGACCACGGGCTTGCCCAACTCCCGCGTGAACCGCGTGGCCTGCGACTGCTCGTGCTCGCCCAGGAGCTGGGTGGCGTCCAGTACCATCAAGATCTGGTCGGCCTGCGCGATGGCCCGCTCGGCCTGGACGGTCTGCTCGTCGCTGTCCTTGGTCCCCGGTGTGTCGATCAGCACGATCCCACCGGCTAGCAGGGGGGAATCAGTGCCTACCTCGATCATGTCGATGTCGTCCCGGGCGGCCTTCCCGTCCAGGAGTGAGAACTGGTCGAGCTGGTCCAGCCGCGACACCTCACACCGCCCATTGCGCAGGTAGGCCCGCACCTGGCCGGACCCGCTGACGATCTGTGTCACGTGCCCGGTGGTGGGTACCAGCTTGGCCGGCAGCACGTTGGTCCTGAGCAGGGCGTTGATCAGCGTGGACTTACCTCGGTTGAACTCGCCGAAGATGACCACGTTTAGCTCTGGCGCGGCCTGCCGCCGCCACGCCACTGTCACACGCTCGGCCCGGCGTTGCTCGCCGACCGCACGGAGACATGACTCTACGTCCCGAATCACCGCATCGGATAGCACAGACATGACCACTTGCAGCTCCTTTCCAGTCGGGATTGGCCTGACGGGCCGCCTGAGTCAGCGGGGCGAACCGCCTGGCCTCGCTCAGGCCCACGATCCCGCGCTGGACTGCGTAACTCGCCAGTTTTGGCATGCTTCAAGAGCACCTGCATGATTGGAGATCGCGCGGGCGCTGTGACGGCGGCTGGTCGAGACCGTTACCGGCCTCGATTAGCCCAGCGCAGCCGCCCAGCGGGCTCCTGCTACCGCGGCCGCGCGTGCCACTTCGCCCAGTCGGCGGCGTCCCGTTTCTGTTTGCCGTAGAACGCCGCCCAGTCGGCGGCGTCCCGTTTCTGCTTGCCGTAGAAGCTGGCCCATCCCGCGCCGCGCGTGTCCTTGGCGCGCTCCGCCTCGCGCCGGCGCTCCTCGTAGGCGGCAGCCTGGCGCTGCAGCTCCGCCCGTCGCTCCTGCTGGGTGGCCTCCTGCCGGCGGTAGTAGGCTTCGCGCTCGGACGCGGCCGCGCGCTGGCGTGCCTCCATACGCTGTGCCTCCATGCGCCGTGCGTCCGCGGCTGCGGCCTGCTGCCGCGCCGCCTGCTGGCGTGCGTCCGCGGCTGCGGCCTGCCGCCGCGCTTCCGCGGCCGCCTCCGTGGCGGAGGATGCCGCCTCGACGACCGCGCCCGACATCACGGTCAACGCGAGGCCGAGACCCGCGATCGCCAGTGCGCGCTTCGTCCATCCGTGTGTCCTCGTCTGTCCTTTCATAGCCGCCCTCCTGTGCTTTGCCATACTTGTAAATTTACGAGTGAGCCGGCAGCCCGCGCGGGCTGCCGCTCGGGACGTCTTGCTTCACCGCTTTTGGACCTCCACGGCCCTCCGGTGAGCATTGCCTGGCTTTGCATTGCCGCCACTCCTTTCGTCTAGTACTGCTACCGGCAAGATTCTAACTCCTGCTACGGACGCTTGACGCTTCTATCCGCTCACGCGAGAACGAGGCCAAGACAGTTGCGCTGTGGCCTCTAACCGTTGTTACAGGATCTGGCCGTAGGTCATTACCGGCATAGATCTAGAAATCCTTTGCAAGTTGTCATCAACGATGAGCCGGTGCTAAATCGTGGAGGGTTTGCATTCAGCATCTCTCGTGCATCGCTCATACACTTCTCATAATCTATCCGGGCTTTTTGGCAGGTCGCTGCATCTGCCTGTCCCGGAGAATATCCACCTTTCCTCGCGGCCGGCGCCGTAGACCTCGGCTTCGGCCGGGGGGCGCCGCTCTCCGGCGCGGCCGGCGCCTGCCCCATGCGACCCAGCTGGTCGCGTGCGGCCTTCACGGTCTGGCATGCCGTCTGGTCCCCTTCGCTGCAGTCTTCGGTGGCGTCGGCCAAGTCATTCCCGAATTCGCGAATCTCTTCTTTTAGAGAGCACGCGGACTCGTCCCCGGCGGCGCACCGATGTTCAAGCTTATCGATGGCCCCGGCTAGCTGCTGCTTGATCGCCGGATCAAGTGCGCTGTCGTGGAAGGCGAAGCTCGGCGTATAGATGACGACCGACGCTATGATGGCGAGCCCGGTAAGTAGAATCGTCTTCATGGGTTCTTCCTCCCTTAGCCAGTTGGCTGTTCCACTATTCTGCTGTCGGTGGGGGTCAGCCCCTCACTGCCCTCATCCACTTGCAGTAGTTATCTGCGCGACGAGGTCGACAATGCCTCGTCTTGCTACGGACGCTTGACGCTTCTCTCCGCTCACGCGCGCCGGCCCGGCCCTGTGTCGCTGGCATCCTGCCACGGGGCCTGGGCTTTGCTCACGTAGTCCTGGCGGCGCAGTGGCCCACCACCCCACGCGCGGTGAAAAAAAATTTCCGCCTCTGAAACCGGTATGTTATAAGAGGGCACGCGCGTGGGGCGTGGCGGATACCTCTCCGCGAAGGACTACCGTATGGGCAAGTGGGACGACGTGGCGCCGTGGGAGCGCCAGGTGCTGGCGGCGCTCGTGGTCGGTGATGTCCAGCGGGCCATGGAGGCCCTCGTCTTGGGGTACCAACACGCCGTGGTGGGGTACTGTACCCATATGCTCGGCGGCGCGACCCCAGCAGAGGTGGAGGAGGTCGCCCAGGAGATCTTTCTGGCGGCGTATCAAGCCCTCCCCCGCTTCCAGCAGCAGGCCTCGGTCCGGACCTGGCTCTTTGCTATCGCCCACAACCGGTGTGTGACGTACAGGAGTCGGGCCACGCGCCGCAGGCAAATGGCTGCCGACCACCGCCACGCCGTCGTTGACGCCGTGCATCCCACTCCTCCTGTCCCACCAGACCTTGAGCTGCTCGAAGTGGCCCGGGATAGGAGGGAAGAGCAACAATGCGCGCTGGTGTCTCACAGCCTGCAAAGGCTCAAAAAACAGCCCAGAGAGCTCCTCATGATGTATTACTATGCCGAGCTCTCCATAGCGGATATTGCCAAGAAGCTCTGGGTGTCGGAGACGACCATACGCCGGCGGCTCCGCGCTGCTGAGCAACAGCTCAAGCACATGATGGCCACATTAGGCCGGGAACTTGTCGACTATGATGCGTAATAATCGAGAAGGACGTATAGAGGACGCCCGTGACCCGGTGGTCGAAGAGGCGTTCAGTATCCTGGTGCGCCATACCCAGGCGCCACGGAGCTTTCACGCCAGGGTCATGGCCAGGATTGCCGCGGAGAGCCCAACACTTCGCGACCGCCTCGTGCGCTGGCTCTCCCCGCCCTGGCAACCCGCATGGGCGGGCGCGATGGTCACCGCGGCCGACGTCGCGACCCAGGAGCATGTCTTTGCGCTCGACGATGGGGATATCCAGGTGACCTGTGGGTGGCGGGCCGCGTATGGGCACCTCCCTGCGACGCTCCGGGTGACCTGGCAAGCGCATATGACGCTCCCAGGTGACTTCTGGGTCCGCTTCACCCATCCCACCGATGCGACACGCCCCCCTGTTGAGCTCCGGTTGGGGAATACCGTGGCCGGCGAAGAAGAGTTTACGGCTGAGACCCTGGGGTTCGATCCGACGCGGGAACCCTGGGCCCTGGCCATCCTCGTAAAGGCACCCGAGGCATGATCCACTTCGCGTATCCGAACGTTGCCCAAGGCCAATTCCTGGGCTGCGGGCGCTACGGGGCCTGGCCCGCTGAGCAGACGCCGCCTCCTGGGTATCACATGGCCACCATCACGGAAGTGACCAATCCACAGGCGGTCTACGCTGCCGCGCAGGTGCTCGCCCCGGCCTTGCGCACGATGGAGGTCACCGCGCTGGTGTACGAGCGGCGCGATCGTGCGGAACACGACTACCGGGGGGACTCCCTCGACCTCGCGTATCTCTTGGCGACCATCCACTGTGCCTGGCCCCTGCGGCTCGGCAACGAGAGCGCTCCAGGAGACATCTGGTGCACCGGGCGCATCACGTATCTCGCCGGGCAAGCCTGGCTGGACGCCGTCGCCCAGCCAGGGTTTGAGCGCAAACTGGAGGCGTTTATCTCCGAACAAACGCAGGACCACCTCTTTGTCGTGCCGGCAGCGAATCTCCACCAGCACCATAAGCAGCTCTGCCGCGAGTACGGCGTCCAGGTCCTCACCCTGGAGGCGTGGGTGGAAGCGGGAGCGGGGCAGACGAAGCTGGTCCTCACGGTGGCCGGCGATGAATTGCCCCTGTTGGTGACCACCTTCTTTGCGATGCCTCAGACGCGTGGAGCGTTGCAGGACAGGAGCCGTCCTCTGCCCGGGGTCGTCAGTCGCGTTCTCGATCGGGAGGCGCCTCTGACCAACCCTGGCGACATCCACCGTCTCCACCGAGAGGCCAGTGCGGAAGGACCACCCCGCCAGCTGCCTGGTCGCGAGCGCGTCGTCGGTCCGATGCCTGGCGCCGTGGTGCAGCATTTCCAAGGCCGTGTACACGAACTCGGCCTCTTACGCCAGCACTTGGCGGACGAGAACGTCCGTCTCGTCTGGGTGTGCGGGCGCGGCGGCATCGGCAAGACCGCCCTCATCACCAAACTGCTGCACGAGCTCGAGGGGATGCACGGCACGCGCCCCCAGGACACCCTGCCCTGGGAGGTCGAGGGCATCGTCTACGTGACCTTGCGCCAACCCGAGTTTCGCTCGCCTGATAAGCTCATTGAGCTCATCTGTCGCACGCTGGAACCGCATACTGCGCAAGAATTGCGGGCCAAGTGGCAACAGCGGGCCTCCCTCGCCGACAAACTCGAATTCCTGTTTCGGCGGAGTCTGGGCTGGCGGCGTTATCTCATCGTGCTCGACAACTTTGAGGATGTGCTGGACGCGGAACATCGGATCCAGGAGGCGTTCGCCGACCTGCGGCACTTCGTGGAGATGTGCCTCGAATATGACCACGGCACCCGGCTGTTGGTGACGAGCCGCCGCAGGCTGGTCTTCTCGCCCGAACTGGCAGGGCGCCTCGGCACCCGGCAGGCCGAACTGTCCTTGGACGCCGGCTTGCCGCACACGGATGCCATCGCGCTCCTCCGCGCCTTGGACGCCGATGGGAGGCTGGGGATCAGGAGCGCGTCCGAGCCCACGCTCCGCGAGGTCGCCCACTGGTGTCATGGCATCCCCCGGACCCTGGAAACCCTGGTCGGCACGCTGCGGCAGCGGCGCACGTGGACGCTCGCGCGGTTGTTGCGCGATGCGACCGCCTTGACCCACCTCACTGAGCACCCGGCACGGGAGTTGTATGAGAGCCTGTCGGTCGACGAGCGCTTGGTCATCCAGGGGCTCGCCGTGTATGACCGTCCGGTGCCAGCCGCCGCGGTCCAGTCCCTGTGGCCGGGCCTGCGTGTCGACGACCTGTTGGACACGCTGGTCAGCCATTACGTGGTCGCCTATGATCAGGGCCACTTCGCGCTGCATCCTCTTGACCGGCACTATGCCTATCGCCAGATACCGGATACGGAGGCGGAGGCGACCAAAGCAGCGCTCCATGCGCGGGCAGCGGAGTTTTTCCGACACCTCCGCACGCCACAAGACCACTGGAACACCATTACGGATCTGGACCCGCAACTGCAGGAGTTTCATCACCTCATCCAGGCGAACCTCTCCGACCAGGCCTGTGCACTGCTCAATGGCATCGAGCGGAGCTACTTACTGACCTGGGGGCACTCGGCCTCCCTCGTCCAACTGCACTCCTTGCTCGGTGATCGCGTGCGTAACCGGGAATTACAGGCCGCGAATCTGGACAATCTTGGGGAGGCCTACTGGCTCTTGGGGGCATCCCGGGAGGCGCTGCGGTGGCACGAGCAGGCACTCGCGCTGACGCGTCAGCTCGGGAACCGGCAGCGGGAAGCGCGTTGTCTCACCAATATAGGCAGAGTGTACTGGATCTTAGGGCAACCCCAGGAGGCGCGGGAGTATCATGAACAGGCGCTGACGATTTTCCGCACGCTTTCGGCTCTTGACGATCGGTGGGGAGAAGCCCATTGTCTGAGCAATTTGGGGATCGCCCATCAGCAGTTAGGGGAGGTGAGGCAAGCGATCGCGTATTATGAGCAACATCTCCAGCGCGCGCGTGAGCTCGGTGATCAGCGCGGGGAAATGCGCGCCTTAATTAATATCGGATTTGCCTATAACGACCTGGGAGACGTCCGGAACGCGATCGCGTATACGGAGCAAGGGCTGGATGTGGCGACCCGGATGGGCGATCGGTGGAATGAAGGCCGTTGCCTAGGGCATTTGGGCCTGGCCTATGATACTTTGGGTCAGACGCAGGAAGCGATGGCCTCCTTCGAGCAAGCGCTTGAGATCTTCCGTGCGATCGGGGACCGGCGGGTGGAAAGCGACCTGCTCGGCATCATCGCCGATGCGATAGTCCGGTCGGGTCCCCTGGAGCGCGCCATCCGCTACTACCAAGAGGCCCTCACGATCGCCCAGGATGTGAGTGACAAGGCAGGTATGTCCGAGCAATGGCTCGGCTTGGCGTATGTTTACCACCACCTGGGCAACCTCGCCGAAGCGCGCCACCACTACCACGAGGGGCTCGCCCTCGAGTTCCTGTTGACGCACTACCGCTGTGCCATCCTCTTGGGCCTCCTCTGCTTGGAGGAAGACCAGGCGCTGGAAGCACAGCAACATGGCACGCGCGGCATCGACCTCTGTCGGGCGCTGCTGGACAAGACGCCAAACCTGGTGCGACCGCTGTACAGCCTGGCACTCGCGTACCTAGGACATGGGCAGCCTGCCGAAGCCCTCGACACCTATCGGAGAGCCTTAGAGGTGTGCGCGGCCCCAGGGATCGTCCGCGATGCGCTGCAGGACGTGCACTTGCTGAGGCGGATATCCCCAGCGGTCGCGAAGTTAGACGAAGTGACGCAGCTGCTGGAAGCGGCAAGAGGCAGAAGCGTCGGGTGAACAGCGGGACAGCGGAAGGGGGACACATGCATGCCGCGCACCAGGGCTGCGCGGCCACTATGCGGCCACCTCAGGGGCGGTGGTCGCTGGCGCCAGGCAGTGCGTGTCCTGCCGATAGGCGTGCGTGACATCGACGTTTTCCTTGGCCTCCATGCATCATGACAGGAAGGGAACAGCATGCATGGAGGTCCCCAGGCACACCAGGCCTTCTGCACACACCGAACACCAACTCGCGCAATTGGCCCAACAGTTTGACCACTGGCGCCAGCGCCGCACGACCCGCGCTGAACAAAGCCCGTCATGAATTCCTTTACATATATGCGGAGTAAAGGCGACTGTGTCTGGCAAATCCCATTTGAGCAAGCAACTCTGCGGGATAGACGCTTCATCGGCTCCAAAGCAGTGCATAGAGTGATGCTGATATTTCAGGCCTTAGAGCCCTCAACACAGTCGGCCAGAATCCGCACTGGTGTAAACGAAATGATGACGCGGTTTGCGCTGAAGGCATTCCTCAACCGCTGAGGGAGCAAGCCGTTGCGTTCACGACGGTGTTGCCGATGGCGCACGTGGCGCAGCCAATGCGGCTGAGAGGGAGTGATGTGAAAAAGCGTTGTGCGGCCCTGTCTGCACCTCCTACTCCTGAGGTATCCGCCGCCACAGTCGGCTTGATCGACGTCACTGCCGATGCCGCATGGCCCCTGCCCACCCCGGTCATCGAGAGCGACCTGCAACGTGCCGATGGCACGCGACGACGCATGCAGGCTCACCCGTCCCACCACCCGCTTGAGACCCTGGTGAGCACCTTAGAGCCACTGTCGGCTACCCGCTCGATCTGGTCCCATGGCATCGGGTAGTGGTCTCAATGTGGAGATATCCGCGGTATGTGAAGCCCACAAGGCCCTGTCTGGACAGAGAGAAGACACTCGGCCGCAGCTGTCCTCGCCATCTTCAGCCCACTCCCGCGGCGCCGACGTTACGGCGTCGTGGCGAGGTACTGCGGCGGGCGGCGGGCCCTGGTCGCCTGCTCGAACGCATACGCCAGCTTGAGGAGCGTGGGCTCGCTCCAGGCGCGGCCCATGAACGTGATCCCCACCGGCAGCCCCATCACGTGGCCCGCCGGGACGCTGACAAGCGGATAGCCCGCCAGCGCCGCGCTCTTTGCACTGCTGCCGCGGAGCGCGTCACCATTGACCAGGTCGACCTTCCACGCCGGCGTGGTCGTTGGCGCCACGAGGGCGTCGAGCTGATGCTGGTCCATGACGACGTCGAACCCTTCTCGGCCGGCCAGGCGCCGACACTTCTCCTGCGCCTCGAGGTACTCCGGCTCCGTCAGCGCCCCCTTCGCCTGCGCGCGTTCGAGCAGCTCCTGCCCGAAGAACGGCAGGTTGGCGTTGGCGTTGCGCTTATTGAACGCGATGATCTCTGCGAGCGTCTGCACCGGCGCGCCCGGCGCCAGCTCGGCAAGATACGCGTTGACACCGGCCTTGAACTCGTAGAGGAACACGACGATCTCCGCGGCCGTGAGCGCCGCGCGATCGAAGTTGGGGATCTTGACCGGATCGACGATGACGGCGCCCAGATCGCGCAGGACGTCGAGCGCCTGGTTGGCGACGATGTCTGCCTTCGGGCTGTAGCCGAAGTAGCCGTCACGCGGCACGCCGATGCGGACACCGCGCAGGCCGTGCGGATCGAGGAACTGTGTGTAGTCCGTCTGCGACTTCCCGGCGCTCGCCGGCGTCGCCGGGTCGCGCGGGTCCACGCCGACCAGCGCGCCGAGGACCGTCGCAGCGTCGACCACCGTTCGCCCGAACGGGCCCACCGTGTCCTGCGTCGCCGAGATCGGGATGACGCCGGCCCGGCTCGTCAGTCCCACCGTCGGCTTGATGCCGACCACGCCGTTGACGCCCGCCGGACAGATGATCGAGCCGTCCGTCTCAGTGCCAATGGACACAGCAATGAGGTTCGCCGCGACCGCAATGGCCGAGCCCGCACTCGAGCCGCACGGCGTCCGATCGAGCGCGTAGGGGTTGCGCGCCTGGCCGTGGCGCGCGCTCCAGCCGCTGGAGCCCGGGGTCGATTTGAAGTACGCCCACTCGCTCATCGACGCCTTGCCGAGGATGACCATGCCAGCCTCCCGCAGCTGGCGCGCGATGGTGGCGTCCTGGCGCGGCCGCGCGCCGACGAGCGCGAGCGCCCCCGCCGTCGTCTCCAGCTTGTCCGCCGTGGCGATGTTGTCCTTGAGGAGGACGGGGATCCCGTGGAGCGGGCCGCGGGGCCCCTTGGCACGCCGCTCCTCATCGAGCGCCTGGGCGATGGCGCGCGCGTCGGGATTGATCTCCTGCACCGCTCGGAGCGTCGGGCCGTTCTGGTCAAGCGCCTGGATGCGCTGCAGATAGAGGTCGAGCAGTGCCTCGGCGGTGAGACGCCCAGCCTGCATCGCCGCCTGCAGCGTGGCGATCGTGACTTCTTCGACGTTGAAATCCGCCGGGCCGCCAAACGCCCTGACGAGCGGCATCATGGTCATCCCCGCGGCGATCATACCGCTGGTGACGAGCAATGCTCTGCGCGTCAAGCTTGCCCCAGCATCGCCCATGACGATTTCCCCCGCGCGTGACGTGTGAGCAGCAAGGCCCCGCTATGCCTCGGAAGCCCAAAACAGAGGCGATTTACCGGATGACATCCTCGATGTCAAGCATACTCATCGGAAGGACAGGAGCGCCGCCAGCACCTGGGTCTCCCGCGGCGCCACGTCGTCCCACTTGCCCATACGGTAGTCCTTCGCGGAGAGTCATCCGCCACGCACCAAGCGCGTCCCCTCTTATAACATACCGGTTTCAGAGGCGGAAATTTTTTTCACCGCGCGTGGGGTGGCGGGCCGCGGCGCCGCCAGGACTACGTGAGCAAAGCCCAGGCCCCGTGGCAGGATGCCAGCGACACAGGGCCGGGCAGGCTCCCGGACAGCCTGGGGCGATCTTTCTACCTGCCCCGAGCCGCCAGCGTGGGACACACGCGAGCCCCACGCCGGTAGCAGCCCAGACGAAAGGAGTGGCGACGATGAACAGCCCAGCACTACGCAACAGATGGCCGTGGAGGTACCGGAGCGGTGGCGCAAGCAGTCCCGCGAGGCCGCCCGGGCGTCAGGCTGGCGCCCGCGCCCGGCGACGGGCCGTGGGCCCACGCCTGGCCCTGGTGGCGGCCGTGACGCTCGGGACATGGCTGCTCTGGGTACCCCCCAGCAGGGCGTTCCATGACAGCGCGCTGGACCCGCAGAGCAAGCAAGCACTCGCCGAGATCCTCGAAGAATTTCGCGACGCATGCCGTGCAGGCAATCGCGAGGCGTGCGCCCAGGCGCGCCAGGTGCAAGCCTTTGGGAATCAACTCGCCCAGGTACAGCAAGCCTGTGCCCGGGGGGAGCAGCGCGCGTGCCAACTGGCCGAGTTGGCCCAGGAGCAGTTGGCCGCGCTGCTGGAGCAGGCTGACGCCCCGGAGATGGACAGCCCGGCGCCCATGCCCTCGGGGCCACCGGTCCAGCCTCCACAGATGCGCCAGGACAGGGCGCGCCCGGTTCCCCAGAACGATCGCCGTAGCCCCCTGCCCAGCCGCGGGGCATCCGAGCAGGACACAGCGGCGGAAGGCGGCCAAAGGGTGAAATTGGGGCCGCTCACTATACCGCTCGGCAGCGAAGAGGACGATAGCTTCACAGCGCGGGCACGCGGGGAGCAAGTCATTTTCTCGAACCCTGACGCCCCCAACGCTATAAGCTTCACACTCACTAAGACTCAATATCCGTCGCCTCGGGTTATTTCTGTCAAAGTGACCACGGATGTGAAGCCAGTCGAAGACCGGGTGGTAGGCACCGGCATCGTCTATGCGTTCAGAGGGAGTACGTACGACGACAGCAGCTTTTACGCCATCTTACTGACCGGAGATGGCGCGGTCACCATCGCGCGCCGGACACCTGAGGGCAGCCTCCAAAAAGTGGCAAGCTTCTCGAATCCACGCATTGCCCCTGCGGGCCGTCCGAACGTGCTCACGGTGACCGAAGAAACCCAACAAGGCAAGCCCTCTTTTGCCGTTGCGATCAACGGTGAGTCTCTTGGCTCATTTGGCGGCGGAACGGTCGGACCCGGTGGTCGGGTCGGCATTGCCTATAGCGGCATGGGCAACCATGGCTTTGAGGATTTGGCGATTAATACAGCACGGCCCCATGCGGCTCCCCCAGCACGAGAGGAAGCTCCAGCCCAGCGCCGAGGGTCCAGTGGCCGAGGGCGCTCGCCGGTGTAGGCTGCAAGCGCGCG
>Ga0137403_10003285_pt1 | contig 19444 bp, 22 predicted proteins | sample CZOMad2_1_16fung_FD_122057 | JGI IMG/M metagenome (GOLD analysis project Ga0137403, IMG submission 122057) | Vadose zone soil fungal communities from Angelo Coast Range Reserve, California, USA - CZOMad2_1_16fungal (Hybrid Assembly) | ecosystem: Environmental > Terrestrial > Soil > Vadose zone...
CGCTGAAAGAGATCGGTACGTCCAAATACTGGTCTGGCGAGACCGATGGAACAAAAACGCCGAGAAACGTCGCAAACGCAATCGCTACCGCAGCGATCGTTCCCGTTTGGATGACAAGGAACAAGGTCCACCCATACAAGAATCCGATGGAACGTCCGTATGCTTCGCGGAGAAAAACATAAACGCCGCCCGCGCGCGGCATCATGGTTGCGAGTTCTGAGCAACAAAGTGCGCCGGTGATTGTTAGCAAACCAGCCAGTGCCCACGCCAGCAGCAGCCAGCCCGGCGCGCCGCTCAGTCGCGACGATTCCGCCGAAGTAATAAAAATCCCGGACCCGATCATCGAGCCGATCACGATCATGGTCGCGTCCACCAGCCCGAGCGTGCGCACCAGGCCGGACGGCGGCTGGCGGTTGGCTCTGTCGTTCATGCAATGGCTCCTCTTAACGCCCACGCTGCTGCGCAGGCAAATTCAAATTGCCGTACAAACTAATGAAAATAGCCGAGCGTTTTAACGCTGGGTCTTGCAATGAGCTCATCGTTCGAGTCTCTGTAGGGACGACAGAAATCTCAGCACGCATTTCTTTCGTCCTGGCCCGACTAATGAACGCAAACGAACCTAATCCCAGTGCTGAAGCACTGGGCTAATTTCTCATCGTGCGCTCTGCGGCGGGCTAATTCTAACGCCTTCACCTTCGAGCTGTGTTCGTAATTCGCACGCGAACTCAACGGCGCCGGGCGTGTCGCCGTGAACACAAATCGTCTCGCCGCGCACCTCAACGTCGCGGCCTTCGACAGACCGCACCTTGCCTTCGCGTAACATCCGCAGAACGCGCTGGGCAGCTTCTTTCGGATCATGGAGCAATGCATCCTGTCGCGTGCGCGGGACCAGCCATCCGTCGTTTAAGTAATTACGATCGGCGAAAATTTCCCGCGCGATTTGTAAACCATGTGCTTCGCCGGCGCGGGCAAGCTCGCTTTTGTCTGGTGCAAACAGAATTAACTTCGAATCGACCGATGCGATGGCGCGCGCGATTGCATCGGCCAGTTTCTCGTCCCGCACTGCCATGTTATAGAGCGCGCCGTGCGGCTTTACGTGATTGGGTCGCACATCGAGAGCGGAGGCGATCGCTTGAAAGATTCCGAGCTGATAAGCCACGGCATCGAACACTTCTTGGTCAGCCATCTTCAGTTCCTTGCGGCCGAAATTTTCGCGATCGAAAAAACTTGGATGCGCTCCAATAGCGACGCCGTGCTCCCTAGCCCCGCAAACTGCGGCGTGCATCGTATCGGAATCGCCGGCGTGAAAACCGGTTGCAATATTCGCCGAGCTGATGAACTCGAACAGTTCGGCGTCGTGTCCGGCGCCTTCGCCGAGATCGGCATTGATGTCGACAGATAGATTCATTGGTCGCGCAAACTGAGTCCAATACGAAATCGCTCTAGCGACCGCTCTCGCTGCAAGAACAACTGGTGCGCATCACCAAGCGACACTTCTGAGAAACGCACGCGATCGCCCGCGCGAACTTGTGCTGCGATACCAAGATCAACAGTGATCACCTGTGCGATTTTGGGATAGCCGCCGATGGTTTGGCAATCCCCCAAAAGCAGAATCGGCTGGCCGCTCGGCGGGACCTGCACGGTACCGGGAGCAACTGCTTCCGAGATAAGATCGACGTTGTCAATTCGACACAATTCGGGACCACCCAACCGCACACCCATGCGATCCGAATCGGGTGACACGGTGAATAATTCGCTCGTTAAATGTTGAAGCGTTGAAGCGTTGAAGCGGGTCCAATCCGTGCCGCGAAGGAAACGTAAAATGGGGTTGGGCGTTGCTGGACTTACCCAATCGTGCGGCGCGGTCCACGATGAAATTGTTGTAGCCGGGATCGGCCTGTCCGCCGTAGCTTCAGCGGAGGCGGATGATCCCGGCCGAGGACCAAGCGGGATAACATCTCCATCACGTAAAGCGCGACCGTCAAATCCACCAAAATTCGCTCGCAAATCCGTAGAGCGACTGCCCAGAACAATCGGCGCGTCCACTCCGCCGGAAATCGCGAGCCAGCCTCGGCAACCAATTTGAGGCGTCCGGAACTTCAGTTCGTCACCGGCTTGTAAACGCGCGACATGCCCGGCTGGCAATGATTGTGATCCAATCTCAACTTCGAATTCGCCACCGCACCAGGCAACGATTCGCTCGTCATCAAAGCGCAACTGCAAACCGCCAAGCGTAATCTCTAGCCCTGCCGCGCGTTCATCATTACCCACGAGCAAATTCGCCACGCGTAGTGCAAGCGGATCGAGCGCGCCACTTGTCGAGACGCCGAACTCGCGAAATCCAATGCGTCCAAGATCCTGCACCGAGGTAAGAAAGCCGGCTCGCGTTACAATCATCTCCATACCTCACGCTTCGACGCTTCAACGATTCAACGATTCAAACTCCTCCCGCGTGATCACGCGAAAGCGCACACGATCACCCGCGCGCAAGAGCACAGGGGGATCCTTTGTTGGATTAAAAAGTTTCAACGGCGTACGTCCAATCAGATTCCAGCCGCCGGGCGATCGCAGCGGATAAATTCCCGTTTGCGCGCCACCGATTCCGACCGCACCGGGAGGAATTTCCTTGCGGGGATTGGATCGGCGCGGGGTGGCTATTTTTTTTGGCAACCCTGCCATAAAGGGAAATCCGGGAACGAACCCGATGCACGCAGCTCGGTAGTCAGCCGCGCTGTGAAGATCGACAACCTCCTCTCTTGAGATTTGCGCATGACGCGCGACGTCATCGAGGTCGGGAGCAAACTCGGGATCGTAGCACACTGGGATTTCGACTGCGTCTTGTATATTTCTTTTCGTTCTCCGGCGTTTGCCGCGATCGGCGGCCGCGGTTATAACACGGCGAACTCGCTCTTCTAACCAATCGAATGCTCGATCTGGTTGTCCGCTCGCTTCTGCAACCTGCAGCGGGTCGAAGAAAACTGCGACGCTGGTGTAAGCCGGCGCGAGTTCAATGACGCCGGGAATTGCAGCGCTTCGAAGCTGCTCAAACGCATGGAGGACCTCGTTCAGCGTTTCCTCGGGCGCATCGTCAAATTGCTCGCGCACGCGCACGATGAGTACAGAATCTCCCAGGGGAACAATTTCCATCAAGCCTCAGACTTGGTTCGAGCGAAGAGCCGATCTTCGCCCCGCCATCTCTCAAGATGATGCATCTTCTGCCGCCGAATTTTGAGGTGAAACAGCTTCAGCAACGTTTTCCACGTGCTCTTTGATCTCGTGCACTTTCGGATGCACATCACGGATCATGTCGTGTTCGGCCTTGGAAAGCCCCTCGATGCGCGTTGTAATATCGTGCAGTTCTTTCAACAGGGCGTCCTGGCGCGCTGAGATGCGATGCATCCACCAAAAACAAACACACCAGCAGATCAGACCGATCCAAGTGAGCGCAAACATGCTCATATCATTGCGCCCGCTTCGCTTCGATCTCGATGTTGATCGCGACTGTTTGGCTGATTCCAGACACTGCTTCGGCTGCAGAGGCAAACATCAAATTGAAGTCGCCCCGCGAGATTGGTTCGGTCGTAACCGCCCACCGCGTTCGGCTCGTTTCATTTATCGGCGTTAGCAATTTCACATGAAGTGTGATCGGTCGGGTCACGCCATGTATCGTGAGATCGCCGAGAATGTCGCCGCTTTGCGGTCCGGTTCGCTTGACGCTTCGGCTCCTGAACGTGATCTGGGGAAATTTTCCCACGTTAAAGAATTCCGGGCTGCGCAGATGATCGTCGCGTTTTTTAATGTGCGTATCAATGCTGCGCACGTCGATCTGCGCGGTGACCGAGGAGTTCTCCGGATGTTCGCGATCGACGTCGATCTTGCCGCTGAAACTTGTGAATTTGCCATGGGTGGTGCCGAGAAACTGATGCACGGTGAAGCCAATCGCAGAGCCAGAGGAATCGAACTTGTAGGTCTCGTTCGCTGATGCGACGGAAGTGAGGCCCGCAACTACGACGGCAGCGATGAGATTGCGCATAATCCATCTCCGAAATGGCGCTGTCATGTTGAGCGAAGCGAAACATCTCTGTCTATTTCCGCGGGCGATCCGTCCAGAAATGATCAGAGATTCTTCGCTTCGCTCAGAATGACACAATGGCATTGTTGGAAGTTCTCATTTCGCTCTGTTTTTCGCCTCCCTCGCGACCGTTTTCAAGAGCGGCGTGCGAGAGAGCGGCAGCCGCCCGAACAAGTTCCCCAGTGCAAACGCTGGGTCCGGTTTCAGCTTTTTTACATCGTGCACGCCGGCGATGCGCGCTAGCTCAGTCTCGAAATGCGCAACGGCGCGCAGCGTCGGATCGTTCGCATCAAGATAACCAAAAGCCCGGCGCAACAAGTCGAATAATTCCGGTTCCCGATGATCTCGCTCGGTACAAATCTCAATCAGTTCAACAAAGTATCCTGCAGTCTGCGTGCGCAGATAATTAGTGCGAATTCCGGGAAACGGATTTTTCAGCACAACCTCGGTGAGCGTGTGCAAATCTGTCTTGCGGCTTCGCACGATGGAAATTTCAGCCTCAAAAAATAAATCCAGCTTTCCAGCGAACGGACTTTTTAGCCGACGCGCGCCTTTGGCGACAGTTTGGACGCAACCAAACGAGTCCGTGCACCACGAGACGATCAAACTCGTATCGCTGAACTTTCGTTTCCGAATGAGAATTGCCTCGGTGCTTTCCATTCGCCACAAACGTAGCACATGAGCGCGCCCGATTTTGCAATTGCCGGCCTTGCCAGCCATGATGAGTGATGCCGACAGTTAGCACTGAAACCGCGCGCGTCCCGGAAGATCTCAGCGGCCGGCAGCGGCGGATGCCGGTGGGCGGTATCACCTGGCGACATACATTTCGCGCTCTCCGCCATCGCAATTATCGCTTGTTCTTCTGGGGTCAGCTCGTCTCGCTCATCGGTACGTGGATGCAGCAAACCGCGATGATGTGGTTTGTCTATGATCGTACAAATTCAAAACTTTTACTCGGTGTCGTTGCTGCCGTCGGTTCCGCACCGATGGTGTTCTCGTCGGTGTGGGGCGGCTCGCTCGCTGATTTGTATCCGAAACGCTCGATTCTCGTCCTGACGCAATCCGCACAGATGCTCTGTGCGTTTTTGCTCGCAGCAGGCGTCTGGCTGGGTTTTGCCACACCTGCGTTTATAATGGTCGTCGCAGCATTCAACGGAACTGCGATGGGATTCGACATGCCCGCACGCCAGGCGTTCACGGTTGAAATGACGAGCCGAGAAGATCTGCTGAACGCGATTTCGCTTAACAGCTCCATCGTGAACGGCGCGCGCGTGGTCGGCCCATCGGTTGCCGGCTTACTAATCGGCGCGGTGGGTGTGGCGATGTGTTTTTTCCTAAACGGCCTGAGTTTTGTCGCGGTAATCGCCGGTTTCTTAATGATGCGGTTGCCACGATTTCAGAAACCGGCACATGCCGTCTCTGCTGGCGAACACGCCTGGAACGGCGTCCTCTATTCAATAACACATCAACGAGTGCGCACGATTCTATTGCTTTTTCTCGCAGTGGGGGTCTTCGGCTGGTCGTATGCTGTGCTGATGCCGGCTTTCGCGCGCGACGTGCTCGGGCGCGGTGCAAACGGTTACGGCGTTCTGATGTCGGCGAGCGGAACCGGCGCGTTCGTTGGCGCCCTGATGGTCGCAACGTACGGGCATCTTTTCACCCCGCGCAAACTCGCGCTCGGCGGCGTCTGGCTATTCTCGGCCGCGATGCTGGCATTCTCGTTCACGAAAACCTTTTCGCTGGCGCTTCTATTTCTGTTTGTTGCCGGATTCGGGATGCTGTTGTTCTTTTCAACGTCAAACACTCTGTTGCAAACAATCGTGCCCGATGAAATGCGCGGGCGCGTCATGGGCGTGTGGTCGCTCGTGTTCGGCGCGATGATCCCGCTTGGCAGCCTCGAAGCTGGCGCCGTCGCGCATTGGCTGGGCACAGCGCTCGCCATCGCGTTCGGTGCGATCATTTGCGCAGTTTCTGCGCTCGTGACGTTGTACGTAATCCGGAGGCGCCAAGCGCGAACTGCAAGTTGATCTCAGAATTGGATTCGGCGTTTGACACAAAACGCAGCTACAACATCAGCGGTTAATAATATGCAACGCGCGTTTCTCGACGTTGAGCGCAGCTTCTCTCACGGCTTCGCTCAGGGTCGGATGCGAATGAGTCGTACGACCGATATCTTCAGAGCTGCCACTAAATTCAATCACCGAAACAGCTTCGGCGATTAGCTCAGAAGCGAAATGATGCAAGATGTGGGCGCCGAGAACGCGATCAGTCTTTGCGTCGGCGACGAACTTGACCATTCCTTCGACGTCATCGGAGCAAAGCGCCCGACTGTTGGCTCGGAATGGAAATTTGCCAATGCGGACATCGATCCCCCGCTCTTTCGCCTGATCTTCAGTGAGACCAACCCCGGCGAGCTCGGGATTGGTGTAAATGATTCCAGCGATTGCTTCGTAGTTTACGTGGCCGGCTTTGCCGGCGATGATTTCTACGCAGGCGATTCCTTCGTCCTCGGCTTTGTGCGCCAGCATCGGCCCAGCGATTACATCGCCGATCGCGTAAATCCCTTCCACGTTCGTGCGAAAATGTTTGTCCACTTTGATCCGCTTCTTTTCGTCGAACTCCACGCCAACTTTTTCCGCGCCCAAACCATCCGAGAAAGGACGGCGTCCGACTGACACTAGAACTTTGTCTGCTTCGAATTTTAGTTCCTGGCCGTCTTTGGTCGCAACCACCGTTGCGCGACCATCATCGACTTTCACAGCGCTAACCTTTGCTTCGAGGTGGAACGTCATTCCTTGAGCGGTCAGCACGCGCTGCAGCAAATTCGACAGCTCAAGATCGAATCCGAGAGCGATGCGCGGCAGAAATTCCACCATCGTTACTTCAGAACCAAGCCGGTTCCAGACCGAACCCAACTCAAGACCAACCGCGCCAGCGCCAATCACAATGAGCGTCTTTGGAGGTTCCCTGAATTCCAGCGCTTCGGTGCTGCTGACTATTGTTTTGCCATCAAATTTTGCGAACGGCAGTTCGACCGGAGCGCTACCGGTAGAGATGACGATATTTTTCGTTTCGATCTCCTGCGTCTGACCATCCGCGGATTTGATGGAAATTTTTCCAGGCGCTGTGATCGTGGCAAAGCCAGGAAAAACAGTGACCTTGTTTGTTTTCATCAGCGAGCGCACGCCGCTGTTGAATGTCTTCACCACCTTGTCCTTGCGCTCTTGCATTTTAGCGAGATCAACGCGCGCGCCGTCGATCACGATGCCATGTTTCGCCGCCTCTTTTTTGACGAACATGAAATGATCGCTCGACGTGAGAAGCGCTTTGCTAGGGATACAGCCCACGTTCAGACACGTGCCTCCCAGTTCCTTATCTTTTTCTACCAGGGCTGTTTTCAGGCCGAGCTGGCCGGAGCGGATGGCGGCAATATAACCTCCCGGTCCGGACCCGATGATTACAACGTCAAATTTTTCCATGAATATTTGTCACTCAGCATTCGCGAAAACAATCGCACACGCAACTGTATCATCATTAACACCGCGGCTTCAGCCCGGTGTTAGACCGGCGCTAACGACTAAGCTGTTTCAACAGCTTTTCGCAATTCAACGCGACGAAGCCGTTAAAACGGCTTAGTGCGTGCTCAGACGAGTAACACCTGGCGAAAAGCGCAGTTGTTAATGAGAAAGCATTCGTGACGGGATTGCTCTAAAAGTCGAGCGGCAGCTTTTTCGGGTCCTCGATGCATTCCTTCACTTTGATGAGAAAGGTAACGGCTTCTTTTCCGTCGATCGCGCGATGATCGTAGCTGAGCGCAAGATACATCATCGGGCGGACATCCACTTTCCCATCCACGGCTACGGGTCGCGGCATGATTTTGTGCATGCCGAGAATTCCACTTTGCGGAAAATTCAAAATAGGCGTGGCAAAAAGCGATCCATACACTCCGCCGTTTGTGATGGTGAATGTGCCGCCTTGCAGATCTTCGATCTTGAGTTTTCCATCGCGCGCTCTTGCAGCGTAATCGGTAATATCGCGTTCGACGTCGGCAAAACTTTTCTTGTCCGCATCACGCACGACCGGCACAACCAGTCCGCGTTCGGTGCCGACGGCTACACCGATGTCGTAGAAGTTGTTCTGAACAAAATCGTCGCCTTCGATGCGGCCGTTGACGACCGGCACGGCCTTGAGCGCCTCCACACAAGCCTTAACAAAGAACGACATCAAACCGAGTTTTACGCCGTTCTTTTTCGTGAACTCTTGCTGTTTGCTGCGGCGTAACTCCTGCACGGCGCTCATGTCGCATTCGTTGAATGTTGTGAGAATCGCGGCCGTGTGCTGCGCTATCACCAGTTGCTGCGCGATTTTGCGGCGCAACGGCGACATTTTTTTGCGGACGAAACGGCCGTCGCCGGATAGTTGCACTTCGCGGGTGTCAATCTTTTCCCCGGCCTTGCCACGTTCCTGCACAACCGCGAGCACGTCCTCTTTTGTCAGGCGTCCTCCCTCGCCTGTGCCACGAATTTTCTCGGCCTCGAGCTTCTCTTCTTCCACGATGCGGCGAACTGCTGGCGAAAGCGTTGTGGTCCCGATGTCTCGGGATGACTCCGGCCCGCTGCGGTCGACGGCTGCGGCTACAGGTTCCTTTTTTTCTGTCGGCTTTTTCGATGGCTCAGCTTCTTTCCTTTGCTCCGGCGCTTTCTTTGACGGCGCTTCTTTCTTTTGTTCGGCCGGCTGCTTTGAATCATCAATTGTCGCAACGACTTCGCCGATCTTCACCTCCTGCCCTTCGGGCACTTTCGTTTCGAGGGTGCCGGCTTTTTCGGCGACGATTTCCGTGGAAACCTTGTCGGTCTCGAGCGTAAAGAGCGGTTCGCCTTCGTTGACGAAATCTCCGGATTTTTTATGCCAAGCAGAGACGACACCGCTGGTAATCGATTCACCTACTGCGGGAATTTTCACTTCAATGACCATGCGCGAGAATTATCCCGCGTCTGCGGGATTAATCGAGCGTCGCGTTCGAGATCGCCTTCGTCAACAAACTGCATGCCTGGCGCGCGCAGCTTTGCTTTGATGAACTGACGCGGGACGCGCAGTCGCAATTAGCAAGCGTGCTCTACGTGTTGCCGGTTTTATCCTCGAGGAGTTCGATTAATTCGCCGTCCGGGCCGCGAAAAAAAGCCACGCGAATCGGCCATGATTTCTCGGTGACATTATTGAGCAGGTCCAATGGCCGAATCGGAATGGTGATTTCACAGCCAGCGTTAACGGCAGCTTCCAGAGATTTCTCCAGATCGTCCGTACGCAGCGCAAAGTGCCAAAAAACCTCGTGTTCGCCGACTGATTGCACCGGCTGCTTCATTTCGACCAGCTCGATCTAAACATCGTTGCCAGTTTCCAACATCGCGAAACGAAGCCCATCAAGCATGAAGGAGGTCTTCGGAGAGAAGCTCAGTACATCGCGGTAAAACGCCAACGATCGATCCATGTCGCTCACGCGCAGCGATACATGGTGCATGCCGTTGATAGGGAGAGAATGCTTTGTCATTGTGTTTCCTTTTTTCGGGTGTTCGATGCCTGCAAAATCCGTTCCTGATCCATCGCGCATGCGTCGAGGGCCGCGTATGTTGTCTCAGACATGCGACTGCTAAAAGGCTCAAATGTGACATGACGAACCAAAAAAACTCGAAAGAGGCGTTGCGCATTTTCGTAATTGCGGACACGCACAACCGTTTGCCGCAAAAGGTGAACGAACTCGCTAAAGACGCTGACGAAGTATGGCACCTGGGTGATGTTTGCACGGACGTCGTTCTCGATGAGCTTCGCGCAGTCGGGCCGCGACTGACAGTCGTACGAGGAAATTGCGACAGTAATCCGAATTGGCCGCTCGTGGTCGATCTCATGCGTGGCGGATTGAAGTTGCGCTTGCAACATGTACCGCCTGATCATTCGCCGAATGATGTCGACGTCGTGTTACATGGACACACGCATGTGCCGCGACACGAGAGACGTGGAAAGGTCTTATTTCTAAATCCAGGTTGCGTGACGCGCGCCAACCAAGGCGCACCTCCAAGCGTAGCATGGCTTGAAATCGAAGATGGAAAATTGAACTGGAGGCTCGTGCCGCTCCGCTGATGCGATTCATCAGCGAATTGCGAGTCGTAACCCTGCTGCCTGCTGGTTAAGTCCGCAGCCAAGAACAATTGCCTGGCGCGCTTGCGGTATTTCCGTGCGCGCATGCGGAAGCCGCAATGAGACGGCTGAGTCTGCGTGGAGCACAGGCGGAAGCTCCCGTTGTTGCAAAGCCTGAGCTGCCAGGATGACCTGCCACAGTGCCGCAGCACCGACGCTTTCGCCCAGCGCTGGTTTACCTGTATAAACAAGGACATCCGGAAGAATTTCTTCCAGCGCCGCGTGTTCTGCTTGATCGACAAACGTTCCGTTCGCGCTCGATATCACAAGATCGATTTCGCTGTGTCCGAGATCTCTCAGAATTGTCTTCAAAATTTCCGCCGCTTGCGCGCGCTTTGTAAAAAATCCACCGGCGTGAGTGCGTTCGACTGTGATCGCCCCCTCTCGCGCGAACAGAATCGCCCCTGCTCCTTCACCGAGAATCATTCCTCTCCTTTGGTTGCTGAAGGGCTCAATTGGAGGCGCCGAGCGAAGCAAGCGCCACCGCCGATACGCGTCGCACAACAGCCAATCGACTTCTTCCGTCCCGACAACCACGCAGTAATCGAGCCTCTCGTTGGCCATCATGTCTTCGGCCATTTTGATTGCCGCGACTCCAACGGCTCCGTCGCCCACCAATGTATAACTGGCGCCGGTAATGCCGAGAATCGCCGCAAGATGACTTGCCGACGCGTTGAAAACGGTTTCTGGAAACAAAAGCGGACTGGCCGACTGTGCGCCGGCCTCAAGGATATCGCGATAAAAACGTTTTGTGTAAATTACGCCGCCATTTGAGATCGCGAAGATGAGCGCAGTCTGTTCCGCGCTCTGCGAATCCAGCTTTACTCCAGCGTTGTGCAACGCCTCCAAACCCGCTGCCGCAGCAAATCGCGAAATCACACTGGCCCGGCGAAGCCTTGAATGTGCGAACCCTGTCAGAGCAGATTCAGGTACACGGAAGGTCGTGTATCGCCGATCGCTGACTGATTCGGAGACCGTTGTGGCGGATGCTTCATGCCCCTGAAGCAGTCGTTTCCAAACTGAATCAATGCCGCTTCCGAGAGGGGTCACCCACCCCATTCCGGCAATCGCCAGACTCATGCTTCAACTGGTCCGCCGTAGTCTTGGCGACGGTGGGACCTGCGCATCAGAATCGAAGCATTCGTACCGCCAAAGCCAAAAGAATTCGAAAGCGCTGTATGTAGAACAGCGGGGCGCGCCTCATTCGCTACAATATTTAAATCCAGATTTTCTTCTAAAATCGCAAAATTGATATTGGGAGGAAGCAACTGATGCTGGAGCGCCAGCAAACAAACAATCGCTTCGATTGCGCCAGCGGCGCCTAGTGAATGCCCCATCATGCCTTTGGTCGAACTCACCGACACGCCATTGAACAATGAGCTGATCGCCTTGCCTTCGGCTGTATCATTAAAGACCGTGGCTGTTCCGTGCGCGTTGATGTAATCGACGTCACGCGCCGAGATTTCCGCGCTGTGGAGCGCTCGCTCCATCGCCTGTTGCGGCCCGATGCCGGAAGGATCCGGCTGTGTGATGTGATAATTATCTGTGGAAATGCCGTAGCCGATAATTTCGGCAAGGACTGGCGCACCTCGCTGTTGAGCGAGGTCGAGATTTTCCAATGCCAGAAGTGCAGCGCCTTCTCCCAGCACCATCCCTGTACGATTACGGTCGAACGGCCGGCATTTATCTGGCGTGGACGCTTGCAGCGAATCGAAGCCGACAAAAACCATTTCCGATAGTGCATCATAACCTCCGGCCAGCACTCGCTTGTAGCGACCCGACCGTACACATTCGAACGCGTGACCAATGGCATTCGTGCCAGAAGCGCAAGCGTTCGCAATCACCTGGCACGGCGAAGAAATCCCAAAAGCCTCTTGAGCATCGATCACGGGCTTTTGCGCCGGATAATTTGCGATCCACGTGGGCGCGTGCCTCAGCTTCCCAGCTTGATGCACTGAGCGGTAGTAATCTTCACCGTATGACATGCCGCCACTCGTTGTCCCGATTACCGTCAGCTCCGGTTTGAATTGGGGTTGTTGCGTTAGGAGTTCGTTTAGCGCTTGAATCATCATGTGCGAGGCGCGATGCAGCCGCCGACGGGGACGCGGCGCGTCGTCCCGAGCCGCGAGCAGTCGCTCATCGGGGATTTGACCAGCGGTTTTGCACCGGCATTGCTCGACCGAAAAACGCCTTACCGGGCTCACGCAATCTCGCGAGTTGCGCAGCGAATCAAGCGTTTCCGTCAGGCCAAATCCCAGAGGGCTGACAACGCCTGCAGCCACAACTGCCACGCGCGCAGTGGTCTTTTTGGCGTTCGCACCGTCTGGTTGGGTCATGTTCAAAGTGACAAAAGTGCTCCAAGATTTCCTATTGCTTTCTTACGATAAGCATCTTACAAATGAGCCCAAACGGAAACCAAAGCCCGGCAGTTGGTGGATTGTCAGTTGAGTTTATTCAGCGGCGATTTGAAATCCGATAAGCGGGAACAGTGACCTGGCTGCGTTTCCAGAATAAACTCAATGGGAACTAAACTATACGTAGGCAATCTTCCGTTCAGCACCACAGAGAACGAGCTGCAAGAACTTTTCTCACAGGCTGGCGCTGTGCAGGAAGTCACTCTCATGCAGGACAGATTCACCGGCAAGTCGCGTGGCTTTGCTTTCGTCACCATGGGTTCGGAAGAGGACGCTCAAAACGCCGTTTCGAAACTCAATGGCCAGGCAATGGAAGGCCGGCCGCTGACAGTAAATGAAGCTCGCCCCCGAGAAGCGCGACCGCCCGGTGGTGGCGGCCGTGGGTACGGCGGCGGCGGCGGCGGCGGCTATGGTCGCCGAGATCGCGGCCAGCGCAGAGATCAGTAAGATCGCCAGCATCCATTTCCGCAGACGCGGAAGAGAATTTGGGCAGGGCTGGATTCGAACCAGCGAAGGCGTAAAGCCAGCAGATTTACAGTCTGCCCCGTTTGGCCACTCCGGAACCTACCCGTCGCTGCGAGCGTCGCTATAACTCGCGATCTGCGCCTCGCAAAGTAATTTCGCCCCGCGCAAGACGCAAGACGACCCAGATGCAATTGTCGATCTCTTATTCGAAAAATTTCGGGATCGCATCAACCGCATAGCCCCGCGGTTCGCGAGTAAGTTCAGGATACATCGGTAACGGGAACGGTTCGAGCGTGGCAGTTTCGCTCTCGGGTTCAATCCGAAGTTTACCAGCGACAGGCAGCATTGACCGCCAACTACTGGCGAGTTAGCCTGCCAGCCATGGGATTACTGCGCGGGCTATTTTGGCTTGTCCTGTTCGTTGTTTTGGCTTTTTGCTTCGTCGTGCTTTTCGAGTACGGACCACATAATTTCGCGAACGGCTTCCAGAAGGAGTTTGCCCGCGTGAAATCATTTGTCGTGAAGCAGTCAGAGAAGATCCAGAAACCGAAGAAATAGCTGTAGCCGCGCCTCTGTGGGGTGCGTCAGGCCCAGTCATTAAACAAATTCCACTTCGACCGGACTGTCGATGTAGCCTTTGTCGCGCGCCTCGCCCAGGAATTTTCGGATCGCGGCCCGTCCAGTCTCGCCGTAATCGCGAGTAAATTCGTTCACATACATTCCGATAAACTTGCCGGCGAGGTCCGCGTCCATGTCGCGCGCGTACGGCATTGAATATCGTACTGCCTCATTCCGATGAGCCAGGCCGAAGTCGATACTTTCGCGGATGATCTCAAGCAGATCGTGCTGCACTCTTGGCGGGATATCTTTGCGCAGCACATTGCCGCCAAGTGGAAGCGGCAAACCTGTTTCATTCTTCCACCATTCGCCGAGATCGATCACTTTCTGAAAACCTGAGCGCGCATAAGTGAGTTGCCCTTCGTGGATGATCAGACCGGCATCGGCGTGCCCGTTTTTTACGGCCTCGAAAATTTGATCGAACGGCACGACGATGTCCTTGAAATTGCCGAGATAAATTTTCAAAGCGAGATATGCACTGGTCATCCGGCCCGGTATCGCGATCACCCGTTCGCGTAGCCAATTGCGAAGATCGACACCTGATGCCGGAACGCTGGACTTGCGCGCTGTCTGCGTAATTACAAGTGGGCCATACCCATCGCCCATGCTCGCTCCGCAGGGTAGCAGTGCATAACGCCCGGTCACATAGGCATAAGCGTGGATTGAGATGGCAGAGATGTGAAGCTCCCCCCGGAGTGCGCGTTCATTCAGGGTCTGAATATCCTCCAACCGATGTTCGAATCGATAACCACGGAGATCGATTTTGTTTTGCGCCATCGCATAAAACATGAACGCGTCGTCTGGATCTGGTGAATGACCCAACGTGAATACAGCGCGCTCCGACACAATGGCCGGACGCTAGCCGTTTCGCCTGTCTCATGCAACGTGGCGTATGTGGTAGGGCGCGACCACTGGGCGGGCCACCGAAATTAATCGCTCCGATTCCTTAGACGATAAATCGCCCCCTCGTATTGAATTCGCAGCTGGCGCGGCATCGCCAGGTTTTAATCCCAACCATCCACTTGTGTCAAAAGTGAGGACTGACCCCTATTTTCTATTTTCTTTTCAGACGGCCGAATGGGAGCACATCGGAAATCAGATCGGCGCCACGCTTATCGCTGCGCGATCGAATTTCGTAAGCGTGCATTACCTTACGCGCGGCATCTGTTGCATGATCTTTGCAAGCGATACCTTCACTTCTTCGGACTTGTCGCCCTTTTTGACTTCCATGACGGCGATGTCCGGCGGCTCGAAACGGAATTTGGGCGACATCACGTCGCCAATCGCAGCATCCACATCGCGGAAACTCTTGTCGGCGCTACAGAATAGAAAGGTTGCTGCATGCCACGGTGAATGACCGCTGGAACTGGCGGTCGTAAAAAGCAAGAATTTTGAATCCGGACTCCATTCGATGTGAGTGATGACGCGACCTTGAAAGTCGTGTCGCGCAACCACCGTTAGCTCTTGTTCTCCAACACGAAAAATCGCGACCGCGACGCTATCTAGATTGTGGCGCTGAATGTAGACTCCATCCGGAATCAGGCGAGTCGCAGCGAACAAAACCTGGTCCGGCGAGGGGTCATACCTGTCGTTCATTTCCTCGGTGTCTTCAGTTGGCTCTGGAGTTGGCTTAGCTTCTGCGTCGGATTTTGTCTCTTCAGAAGCTTGCTTGGCGATGGGTTTTTCAAGCGGTCGCTGCGCGATATTACCGCGCTGGGCAGAATCGGCATCGGTTACGTAAGGCAATTGCGCGTGTCCGCCGATAGCGCTGGCCGAGACCCGCGAATGTGATTCATTTTTTTGAGCTTTAGGCTGAGTGAAAAGGGCAAGCAAAAAAAACGCCCCTCCAATCACTGGCAGAAATGTTTTTAAAAAACGGTACCTGGCAGCCAAACCTTCAATCCGTTTTGTGAGAGGCCAAGGCGTTGATTTGCCAGCATTTTTGGTAAATTCCTTGCGCCACCTCGCCGCATCTTGCTCGGCGTACGTAATTCGCTTGCGAAGCAGTCCTCCGAGGTACCAATAACCAATCAAACTGATACCCAAACTCAAAATAACGAGTGCTATGGAAATCTCCGCGCAGATGTCGTTGAGAACCTTGTCAACCGAGCCGAAGGCAGCCCAGTTTGCGCCGATAACCGCGAGAGACAAAGCGAAACTGCTTTCGGTCAATTTGCCGGTCCAATAAAAATAATCATCCTGAAGTAATTTTAGAGCCGCTTGCGGGCCAGCCGCCGGTTGGAGTTGAGGCGGAGCCCCTAGCTGACCACCGCCGGTCGGTGTTGGTTGAGGTGATGATGAGGGAGCGGTCACAGCGTTTCGAGTCACGACAAAATCTACGCGTCCTTCGTTGAGCGCCTGGAGGCATTCTTCCGGCCGGTTGACAATCGGCTCTTCGTGCACGTTGAAACTGGTGTTGACCAGAACCGGCAGGCCGGTGGCCGAACGGAATCGCCGCAGGATGTCAGCATAGAGGGGGTTGTCGGCGTCGCGCACTATCTGCGGCCGCGCGGTGCCGTCCACATGCACCACCCCCGGGATGCGCGAGCGCCACTCGGGCTTGACCGCGCAGGTGATGGTCATGAACCGCGCGGCGTAGCGGTTCACGGAAGTGATGTCGAAAACGCGCTCGGCGTCCTCTTCGAGCACGACCGGTGCGAAGGGCATGAACTCCGAACGGTTGAGGCGCGCGTTGAGCGTGTCGTTGATATCAGCACGCGCCGGGCTTGCGAGAATGCTGCGGGCGCCTAGCGCGCGGGGGCCGTATTCCATCCGGCCGGCATAGATGGCGCCGGCCTTGCCCGAGCACAAGAGCCCGGTCGCCACCGCTGCCGGATCGCCGTCGATCCGGCACATGTTCGGGGCGTTGCCGAAGCAGCGGTCGATCGCGTCGTCGTAGTCGCGGCCGAAGTAAACATTCTCAAGCCTTTGGCGGTGGGCGAGCCATGTCGCCAGACCGTCACGCGCCAGCAGGAAATTCAAGCCTGAGCCGACCGCGAGGCCGTCGTCGCCCATGGCGGGAAAGATGAAGATTTCATCGATAGGTAGCGCTTCGGCCAAAAGGCGGTTGATACGCACGTTGGCGAACAGCCCGCCCGCAATCGCGAGGCGCCGCGTGTCGGTCCGGTCGATCCAGTGCCGCACCGAGAGCAGGATGAAATCTTCCGCGACCTTCTGAATCGACGCTGCGATGTTCTCGCGGCTATGGCCCTTGCACAGGGCCATAATCTGCTCACCCATGATGCGGGTGTTTTTGAAGTCGCTGACGACGAGGCCGTCGTCGCTAATGCGGAAATGTTGCGCGAAGGCTTCGGCCAGCGTCGCTTCGCCGCGCGCGGATAGCCCAGTCAGCTTGCCCTCGTGCCGCCACATGTCAAAGCCGCAAGCCCGCGTCGCGTAGCCATAGGCGGTGGCAAGACTGTCGTGGGTGGGGCGCGGTCTGGCCAGCAGGCTGTCGTCGCCGAACGCGACGTCGAGGCGATCCTTCCGCAGCGTGCGGACCGAGTAGCTGATGTTGTCGCCAATTCCGTCGGCGGTGTAGATCAGCGCGTCGTTCCAGTCGGTGTGGAAGAGCGCGGCGAGCGCATGCGCGGCGTGATGATTGGCAAAGAATATTTTGGTCTCAGGACGGAAGCCGTTCTCGGCAAGGAACCGGTCGGCGTGGAAAAAACGCGACGCATCCGATGTGTGGTTACGGGTACAGATGTGCGAGAGATCGCGCTTGAGCCGCTCGTGTCCCAGCACCTTCCGCGTCTTGTAATAGAATTCCCGCATTGGGGAAAAACGGAAATAGTGCAGCGGGAAGACACCGTGAATGGTGGCAATCGCGTCAATGTCCCCGCGCGACCAGCCCGCGATGTGCAGAACCTCATCGATGGCGAGCCACGGAATGTCGTTGCCCCAGCCTTTTTCGCGCCGGAGGCGCTCCTCAGCAATCGCCGCGACGAGGCGATAGTCCTCGAAGGCGGCCGCAGAGGCGTCGTGCAGGCCGGATTGAAACGCAAGAATATGCATTCAGGGGTCAAGAATGGATGAAGTGGGCCAATTCCCGCAAAATCTAAGCGCTAAACCAACCAAATACTTCGCAAATGTCATATCGCGCGCGCTTCGCGATCTGGGCGAGCGGGCCGCGCGTGCGGCAATCTTAACGCTACCGAACACCGTGGCAAACTGACTTCATTCCGTCAATCAACCGCTCCACTTCTTCGCTTGTCGTGTAACAGGCGCAGCCGGCGCGAACCACTCCGTCTTTCGCATGCCCGAGCCGTTCCATTACAGTCATGCGTAAAAGTCTCCGTTCGACGCGAACATTCCGCGTGCCGCCAATTTTCTGGCGACTTCTGTTGACGACGTGTTCTCGACCGTGAACGCAATTGTGGGAGTACGCGGCGCGTCGGGCAATGGCAATAGGGTCAGTCCTCACTTTTGACACAAAGAAACCACTTTATTGGCGAAGAAGATTGGAGACGTGCGTCCATGATCCCATTTCTAAGCGGCGGGCTATCCATTTTAAGCTCACCGTGGTTTGCGAGCGCAGGACTCTGGCAAGCGCGACCTTCTTTGGGTCGCTCTTGCGCCGCGTGACTAGGTCTGCTTTCCCCCAGCCAAGCTGCTTCAGCCGCGCTGAGATAATGGCCTCCGCCCTTTGTTCATCGGTTTGGCTCCGTTCACGCGCATGATGGTGCTCACTCACCGAACCTGGGATTCGGTCGAGCAATCGCGCGATAAAATCCTCTGCTCCAAAGGACCAACCTCGACGAATCCGTTGAGCGCTGGGATCGTTGGGTTCGACTCGACGATGTTCCGTTCTCCGAGCAAATTCTAACCGGGACCGCCGACTGTCCTTCAGCGGCCCGTGCTCTCCGAACAAACGGTCACAACGCAGCCAGGCCTTCCGTTTTTGTCTGCCTTGCAAATAACTTGGATAACTGCTCCATCGGTACTTTTGCAATCGCTCCCGGTTTCTTAGCAACTCGGCCCGTGCCGGATTCAAATGCACGTAATCGCACACTGTGCGCAAATAGCCCGGCGTGGCTCCATCGACCAAGAGCGACCTGTAACGCCCGGCAAAAAGATGTCCGCTCAGTCTATGTCGCCGGTTAAAACGCATCGTGTATGTACCCAGCAGCCATTTCATTCCCTCAACCAGATTTACTCGCGGAGTCTCTACCACCAGATGAAAATGATTGCCCATCAAACAATAGGCGTGCACCTGCCAGCCGGTCTTCTCACACGCCGCACCCAAGGCTTGGAGAAAACCTTGTCGATCCAGATCGTCCCGAAAAATCTCCTCACGCCGATCGCCCCGACTCATCAGATGATAAATAGCCGCCTCGTATTGAATTCGCAGCTGGCGCGGCATTGCCAGGTTCTAATTCAAACCCTGAATTTGTGTCAATAGTGAGGACTGACCCCTATTCCTTTCCTGATCTGACGAGGGAACGTGCGGTTAAAGACTGCATGGCGAAAATTGTGTCGAATTATTTGGCATTTAGAAAGCGGAATCGTTCGCATTCGATGTCGCATGACGCAGTGGAGCCGTCGGCTGGAGCGCTTGGTTAGACTTCCTCTGTCAATTCGACGGTGGTTCGAAAGTCAGAGCTAGAAAAGTTGAGTGGAGGACGAAGCGCTGTGTCGAGCGTCATGGCGTTACAGTGAACTTGATCGGGTTGTCCATATCAGG
>Ga0137403_10003286_pt1 | contig 19441 bp, 23 predicted proteins | sample CZOMad2_1_16fung_FD_122057 | JGI IMG/M metagenome (GOLD analysis project Ga0137403, IMG submission 122057) | Vadose zone soil fungal communities from Angelo Coast Range Reserve, California, USA - CZOMad2_1_16fungal (Hybrid Assembly) | ecosystem: Environmental > Terrestrial > Soil > Vadose zone...
CGTCAGCCGCTCCCGCTCGCCCGGCTCGGCAACCTCGGCCGTCGACTGGTCCGGCATGGGCGTGTCGAACTCGGTCTCGATCCAGCGGGTGTGCACCCGCAGCACGCCGTCCGGCGCGGCGAACGCGGGGTCGGCCACCACGGCCCGGTGGAAGGGCAGCACGGTCGGCATCCCGCCGACCTCGAACTCGGCCAGCGCGCGGGCCGAGCGCTGCAGTGCCTCGGCCCGGCTGGCGCCGGTCACGATCAGCTTGGCGATCAGCGAGTCGAAGGCCTGCGGCACCGTCATCCCGGCGGTATACCCCGCGTCGAGCCGGACCCCTGGGCCGGACGGCGGCCGCCACGCCGTGATGGTGCCCGGCGCGGGGGCCACGCGTCGCGGTCCTGGGCCACGGGGAGCGGCTTGACGGGCCAGCGCCCGAGGACCTCATCGTGGCGCAGCGCCGACACGCGGGGCCCTGTGTGGCGTTCCAGGCACCCCGCGACGGGTTGGCCGTTGACGCGTGGATGGCGGGGCGGGACCCCGGCGTTCATCGCTGCAGGGCGCTGTGCAAGGCGCAGCCACGCACGTGGTGCAGTACCAGCGGCGTGGAGGCAGACCGCGTGTGTCGCCGCCCAGGCGAGGCCAACCAGGGCCGCACAGGCTGCGGAGGCTGGGGGCTTCAGGGGTGAGCGCCCGCCGTATGGGACCGTGGTGCCACGGGACAGGCCGGCGTGCGCTCGGCGAAGGCAGTCGAGAGCGCCGGTGGGGCGGCCGACGCGGCGTCTTCGTGGACGACCGCATGTGCCCCTGCGGATTCGCAGCGATGGTCGAACGCATCGCGTGCGTCGGCGTGCCTAGGCGTCATCCGCGGGGGCCTGGTCCTGCGTGCCCTGACAGCGACCTGCCAGGTGTGCACAGTATCACGGCAAGCAGGACTGTATACCTATAAAGGGCTTGCACCTGACTGCCTCCAGCCGCCGCTCCTACGTCGCTCTGGCTTCCGGCAGCAGGTGAAGCCTGGCGTTAGGCGGTGCAGGGACGGGCTCGCGAACTTTGTCCAGAGCCCAGTTTGGCGGAAGAGCTCTGAGGCACGAACGACACTAACCGGAACGAAGATGGCTGAACGCCACCACTACATATCCCAATTCCATCTCCGCGGCTTCCTCGATCCGAAGTCCACGCACACGAGCGATCCATGGTTTTGGGTTGGTGACTGCTTGCAAGGAACCATAGTTCGACGGTCCCCAAAAAACACCGGCTGGCAGCGCGGCATGTTCGACGGGCCGGGAGCGTTTGCTAACCCTGATTTGTCTTTAGAAAGCTTTCTGTCGAAGGAGGTCGAAGGTCCGGCTGCTACGGCTCTTCGAAACTGGGTTCTTTTGCCACAAGGGAAACGCGGCTCGATCCCCCCCGAAGTGTTTCGCTACGTGACTTGGGCGGCGGCGCGAAGCCTTCCGATGCTTCAACTTTTCGAAGATTGGACGAACGCCCTGCCTCCCGATGCCCAGTGTGTCTATCCTCCTCCTCCTGGCTTCGAGAAGATCCAGTGGGGCGGTGGCGTGCACTGCATGTGGCACCCGACTCTTGGTATTCGCCAAGACGTGCCGTCCGAGCAGGTTCATGCCTTGAGGGGCCAGGGTTGGCAGGTACGCATGGGAAAGGATGATTTTCTTCCGGCCGTGCACTTCCAAGCATGGTACTTCCAGGTTCAAATGTTTCCTCTGCTGCAGTGGGGGATTCTCGACGCTCCGCCGGGGCAGTACTTTATCATTGCTGACAGGCCGGTCGTGTGGGGAGTGCGCCTATGGGGTGAAGAAGGCTGGAAATTGGCGGTTGACGTCCCGCCCTATTATCTGCGCGATCCAAAGGTCCAGTTGGTAGCTCCGCTGACACGATCGGTCGCGCTATTCGCGTTTCATAGGTCGAGTCTACCCCCAGTCATGGTCAGACCCGACGATGTGAACAGAATTGTCGCATGCGGCGCCCGGCACTGGATCGCCGGCCCGACGAAAGCGACAGTCGCAGCTGCGCTTGAACATGATCGTGTCCTGTAAGCACACGGTGCCGCCCAACAAGACGCTGAAGCTGACGGCGGCCGCTGAAGCATAGCATTATCGTTCGGCGCCTCCGCGTCCACGGGTAGTTTTATCATCGTGAGCGGTCAATGGCCGCGCGTCGAAGAACAAGAGAGATAAGCAGCAGATGTTTCCTATTGCCTTCACGCCTTCTGCCCTTGATGACATTCAGTGGTATCGCAAGCATGAGCAAAAGATTATCTTCGATAAGATCGAGGAACAACTGACATACCAGCCAAATGTTGAGACGCGCAATAGAAAGCAACTGCGCCCCAATCAAGTAGCGGAGTGGGAACTGCGTATCGGCAAGTACCGAGTCTTCTATGATGTAGACACCGACAGGAACGCTGTCGAAGTCAAGATGGTCGGCTTCAAAGAGGGAAACAAACTATTTATTCGGGGCAAGGAGTATGAGCTATGAGAACCATCACGGTCTCATCACGTGCGCGAACGCTAAACGCACTGTTAAAGCAAGCGTTGCAGGAAAATCTCATCCTCAGGACGGCAGATGGCCACGAGTTTCTTCTGGCTGAGATCGCTGACTTCGACCGCGAAATCGAGCTGACGAGGGAAAACGAGGAGTTGATGCGATTACTGGAAAGTCGAGGGCGAGAAAAGGCGACGATTTCATTGGAGGAAGCCAGAGCACGATTAGGTGTCGACTAAAAACTTACAGAACGGCGCCTAACCACACGCTGCAGCGGACGGGCGGGACAGTGGCGGTGCATCCATGGTTGGTACAGACGCGGGTGGGTGGTGGTTTCGCCGCCCGCCGCTGAGCTGCGAGCGTTAGCCGGACATTGCCATGAGAGACGACGACTATGAGCAACTCGTCGCACGCCGCAAGCACTGCCATGCGTGCAAAGGGATGATCAACCCCTCCGAGGTCGACGGAGGTCGCTTCGATTCTGGTCAGATCGGACCATGGTCGCGATGGCAGGGAAACCTCTCGGCAGACCTGATGGTCGTAGGCCAAGACTGGGGCGACGAAGGCTACTTCCGGCAGGGCGAGGGCTGGGACAGAGCGACCAATCCGACGAATCGGACCCTGATGAAGCTGCTTGAGAGCATCGGGATCCTCATCGGCCCGCCAATTCCCGATTCCTCCCCCAACGTGCTGTTCTTCACAAACGCTGTTCTATGCCTTAAGAAGGAGGGTGGGCTTCAAGGCCGTGTGCAACGAGATTGGTTCAAGAACTGTTCTTACTTCCTCCGGCGTCAGATCGAGATCGTTGCTCCTCGGGTTGTCGCCGCATTGGGCGACCACGCGTTCCGTGCGGTGCGGGATGCGTTCGGGCTGGGACCGAAGAGTCTTGCCGACGCGGTTACTGACGCGGAAGGCGACGTCTTGCTCAGGAGCACGCGGCTTCTCGCCGTGTACCACTGCGGCGCGCGAGTCCTAAACACTCACCGTCCGCTCGAAGTCCAACTCAAGGACTGGGCTCGAATCGACAGAGTCCTCCGCGCCGACCCCAGCAGCTACAGTGTCGGCTAACTCGCGGTTGGAGCCGACGCTCGCGCGGGTCAACCGCAGGGTCGTTAGGTTGCAGGTTAATCGTTCCATGAACGCATCCAAGAACAAAAATAGAATCTCACCCAACTCTGTCTCTCTGGCAGGCGAATTCGCGGCGTTATCGCGTTTGACTCTATGGGGCTACGATGCCAACATGACCCTGGGCCGGACGAAGAACGTGGACATCTTGATCTCAAACCCAAGTACAAACCAGCTTTACCAACTTGAAGTGAAGACCAAGCTGGATAGCAGAAAGCGACCACCCGTTTCAAAATTGTTCGGACGTTATTTGAGTGACTGGATTATGAACGAAAAGAATGAATCCATTTCCAGGACAGAGCTCTGGTATTGTTTCGTGACAATCGGTTTGGATACGAAAATCCTGAGATACTTCATCGTGCCCAGTGCTGTTGTCGCGAAGTATGTTCGAGCGGAACATCGTTTGTGGCTGGCTACAACTCCAAAGGGCAAGGATACTCCGATGCGCCTCTTTCGGATCGGATTTAAAGAAGAGAAATATAGGATTCCTACTCCAACCGTGGAACAGTATGAAGACAATTGGGAATTCAAACAGTAGCTTGTGCAACCTAACCACCGCGTGCAGCCGACGTTGCTCCGCTGCGCTCCGCAACGCGGCTGACGCGCCCCGTTGGGCATCACAACTCATCGAAAGGGAAAGGTAATCATATGGCTACTGCAAACACCATCCGACTTCACCGTGTGCTCCGTGCAACCCCTGAGAGAATCTATCGGGCATTCCTCGATGCTGACGCAATGGCCAAATGGCTTCCGCCGAACGGATTTACAGGCAAGGTTCACCATATTGAGGCTAAGGTCGGCGGCACTTACAAAATGTCCTTTACGAATTTCACCACAGGCCACAGCCACTCCTTCGGCGGGGAGTATCTTGAACTGGTGCCCTTTGAGCGCATTTGCCACACGGACAAATTCGACGACCCAAATTTTCCTGGAGAAATGAAAACGACGGTATCGTTGAAGAAGGTGTCCTGCGGTACTGAGGTGAACATAGTGCAAGAAGGGGTGCCAGACAACATTCCTCCAGAGGCTTGCTATCTCGGCTGGCAAGAATCGCTCACCCTTCTTGCGCAACTTGTTGAAGCCGAAATCCCGGGATAACAGGGTGGTGGTGCCCAACCCCTCGTTCCAGCGGACAGCCCAAAGCTTCGCTTTGGGTTCCCGCCGCGCTTCGCGCTCCGGCTGCTGCTGAACTCAAACGTTAGACGGGCAGAGATAGCGAGGAAAACGTGATGGAACCACGTCATGTGTTTTGGGATGTCGTGGAAGGTCGAAGACCGTATGGGCCGGACGCGCAAATCCTCGGGGCCAGGATCGTTGAGGCCGTTCCTGATTCTGGCCAAATCACCGTCGAGTTTGACGGCCAGGCGTTCCCGACGCAGGTGCTGGGTCATGTGAGCGGTGGGTTTATCGCCGCCATGCTGGATTTCACGGCCAGTCGGGCGCCCGCCACCACATTCGAGCCGAATGAGTATGGTCCATCGCTAGAACTTAAAGTTAGCTTCATTCGAGCCGCCCATGTGGGCAAGTTTCGAGGCCTTGGACGCACACTCCATCGCACCAAGTCCATCGCGTTCACGGAGACTGAGCTACGCAACGAAGCGGGAGAGCTCATCGCCACCGCTTCTTCGACGCTTCGCATCATTCGTCAGTGAGTACCCGTCTAACACGCCACTGCAGCGGACGGGGGGCCAGCGGCGCGCGGCAGCTCGGCGGCCCTGTCATAGGTTTGTTGTGGTTCTGCCCCCGCCGCTGAGCTGTCACGTTGGACGAACGAACTTGCTGGTCGAGCCACGGATACATTCCCTGGAACCTTTCAACTCCGGCTCGATATGCTACAAGGTGACGGTAATGGTTCCAAACGGCGATCATTGAAGGATGCAGAAACCTTTTTCTGGAGTGTGCATATGATTGTCAGCCATCTCTCCGTGAAGAATTGGCGCAATTTCCAACATATAGACGTTGACCTACGCGAGCGGCAATTCATCGTAGGAGCAAATGCTTCTGGTAAATCTAACCTTCTCGATGTCTTTCGCTTCCTTCGCGACATCGCAAAGCCAGAAGGGGGAGGGCTCCAAAAAGCCGTTAAAGACCGTGGAGGACTGTCGAAGATTCGTAGCCTGGCTGCACGACGCGATCCAGAGATTGCGATAGAGGTCACCCTCGCCGATGGGGCTGGTGAACCGCCAATTTGGCGCTACGCCCTTGGGCTTCGCCAAGAAACACGGGGTTACCGACAGCCTTACCTCACCCACGAGCGAGTCTGGCAAGGTAAAAAGCAGATCCTCGATAGACCCAAAAAAGAAGATAAGGAAGACCGAGATCGACTCACGCAGACATTCCTGGAGCAAATAAACGTGAACGTTGAATTTCGAGAAATCGTTCGTTTCTTCCAGGCGGTCACGTACCTTCACTTGGTCCCTCAACTCCTCAGATTTGCTGATTCGATACAAGGACGCCTACTTGAAGACGACCCCTTCGGCCAAGGTTTCCTTGAGCGTGTTGCTAAAGCAAATGAGAAAACCCGGCGTTCGCGTCTTTCAATGGTTCAGAAAGCGCTGAAAATTGCGGTGCCCCAACTTGAACAACTAGAGTTCACGCGTGACGGGGTAACCGGACGTCCTCATCTACAGGCTTTGTACTCTCATTGGAGGCCCAATGCCGGCTGGCAGAGAGAGGACCAATTTTCGGATGGCACCCTTCGCCTACTTGGGCTCCTTTGGTCCCTTCTAGAGAGTGACTCGCTCCTCCTGTTAGAGGAACCAGAGCTTTCGCTTAATGCAGGCATTGTGTCACAGCTTGCACCGTTTATCTCCAGCATGCAACGAAACCGTCGACGGCAAGTCCTCGTCAGCACACACAGCGACGCTCTTCTTACCGAACGTGGCATTGACGGGCGCGAAGTTCTTTTGCTCACTCCTACCAAGGAGGGGACGGAGGTAAAAGTTGCAGCGGACATCGAAGAGGTCAGAATCTTGCTTGAATCGGGTTTTACCGTCGGAGAGGTTGTCCTTCCACGGACCAAACCGTCTGATGCTGAACAGTTGAGCCTCCTTAAATGAGCAGAACAACAGCCATCCTAGCGGTGGAAGATAAGCTGAGTGAGGCAGTCTCTATAAAGATTCTGGAAGACCGCGGCATAGGTATAAGCCAGCAGCTTGTGCTAAAGGGAAAAGGTTACCTCGAAAAGAAGGCTCAAAGCCTCAACCAAACTGCCAAGGCAATCCCTGTGTTTATGTTGACCGAGTTAGATTCGCCCGGCCAGTGCCCACCGCAGCTCGTCCGATCTTGGATCAAAGGAGGACAAAATCCTAAGTTCTTCCTCCGTGTAGCGGTCATGGAAGTAGAGTCTTGGATTATGGCAGACCGTAAGGGATTCGCAGACTTTCTGTCGATCCCGATACATCGAATACCTCGAAATACTGACGCTATACCTCAACCGAAGGAATTTCTTGTTTCCCTTGCACGCTTGAGCAAGAAGGCCCGTTTACGAGAAGACATCGTCCCAGCACCAGGCGCCACCAGCCAGGTAGGACCTAGATATAACAGCTGCCTGTGGGAGTTTGTGCGTGTCCGGTGGAATATCCAACTCGCAGCTTCCGTATCCAGGAGTTTGAAACGAACGCTGGAACGATTAAGAACCTTCGATGCCATGTGATATTGTCCATTCGATTCCGACAACCGTCCAACAAAGGCATGGGGCCGACGCGCTACAGCGCGCGACTCATGCCTGGCATTCTGGCGGACACGCTTCGCGCGCCCGCCAGAATGCGGCGCTCACTTCGTTCGCAGCCTGGTTCGGCAACGCGCTCCGCGCCGCCGAACCAGGCTGCTTCACCTGCCGCGGCGGCCCTCAAGCCTTCGGCTCGCCGTCCCCCGCGCAGGTGAGCGCCGCATTAGCCACAAATCAGGAGAATATCTGCGTTACGCGAGACCGCGATGGACAAGTTCCTCGACTCTCTGTACACGAAATTGGTACTGCGCGATGCCCTGGGAAAGACCGCCCCAGGTTCGATGCTACTTGTCACCCTCTATATAAGCGTTCTGTCCCAAGCGCCGAACCTCCACGAGGCGGTGCAGGCAATGCGCGGCGTTCCTGCGATAGATTGGCTCCCAGTGCTGGCCGCAGGTTGGCTCACCGCTCTTGCACTACAGGCACTGGGCGGACAGATCCCAGAGCGCTGGTATCTGCCGTATATCAGATACTGCAGCGATCCTAACAGAAAAGATGCCGATGTGAAGGAGTTCTATCGTGGCGTCGTGCATTTCCACAAATGCGCCACCGAGGATCAACGCCAGTTATTCGAGCGGTTCGTGGTGCTTCACGAAGCCAGCGGAAACTCCTCGCTGGCTCTGGTGCTCGCGGCTGGTATGCTCGCCGCACGCTTTCATGGGTGGCAAGACCTGCTCTTATATCTAGCTATGCTGATTGTTGCAGTCGGTTTGGGGCTAATGCATCGGGTCTGTGTTGACCTCAAGATGGCAGTCTTCTCCGAAGTTATGGCTCAGCCCTCAAGTATGACCACGGTAAAATGAAGAAGCGCATGCCGCGATTTTCTTGAGGTGTCTGGGGAAATGTCCAAGATGGGCTAACTACCCACTGCAGCGGACGGGGGGACAGCCGCGGTTTGGATCTCGGTGGTACCATAAGCGATAGCGGTGGTTTCGCCCCCGCCGCTGAGCGGGAGCGTTATGCGTCAACGAGCAGGTACATGCCACGGATCTTCGTGATGCTAGGCTTGGCGCTATGCTGCGCTGGTGCGATAGCAGACTGCCGGGATGACATGGCCTTGAAGTCATTTATTACACGAGGTTACGAGCTATCTGGGCCCCTTGCTCTCGAAGAGATCGAACGACGTCATATGGTTCAGATTGAGCAGGGTGGGACCACTCGAACCGTGTTGTTCGGTCGCCTGAACGAAAAGTGGTTGGCCTTGCGCGCACAGCGTGCATCGGGCGACCAATTCATCCACTTCCGATCTGCTTCCGCTACATGGGGTAGCCTCGCCGGTCGAGAAGGTTACTTATTGGTTCGCGGACAATGCGTTGTGGATGGAATCGTCACTTTCGTCAGTTGACGCATAACCACCCAATCCACACTGACGCGTGCGAGCGCGCTGCTGTCTCGCGCGCGCAGGTGATTGGGACCCGTTGGGCAGATACGACAGATCGATGGAGGCGCAGATGCGAATTGGATTAAGTAGTGTGATGGTCGTTGATCAGGAGAAGGCGCTCGCGTTTTATACGGAGAAACTCGGATTTCTCAAGAAAACGGACATTCCCATTGGGGAATATCGCTGGCTCACGGTCGTCGCCCCCGATGGAGATGACAACGTGGAGCTGGTGTTAGAGCCCGTGGCGTTTCCTCCCGCCAAGGTGTATCAAGAAGCCCTGTTCAAGGCCGGTATCCCTGCCACTGCTTTCATCTCAGATGACGTACATGCCGAGTTCACGAGACTGAAGGCACAAGGAGTCAGATTTCGCGGCGAACCGGCTAAGATGGGTACTGCGACTGGTGTCGTATTCGATGATACGTGCGGCAATCTAATAAGCATTGTTCAGCCAGATTAGCGTAGCTCCATGCTTTTTCCGCCGGCGCTGCCCAACAAGGCGCTGCAGCCGACCGGCTTCGCCGCCGGCTGAGCTTGGCCGTTCGGCCACTACTGACATTGAGGGGGTAGAATCGTCCCGCGCTCATGTCGAGTTGCCCCTGAGTCAAATTCCTTTCACCGGAGGTATCCAACATGCATAAAGGGGCTTTTACTCCCGACAACGCCGCCATGCTGCTGATCGACCACCAGGTCGGCACGATGGGCTGGACGCATTCGCATGATCTCAACCTCGTGAAGCAGAACGCGCTGAAGCTCGCCAGAATCGCTAAGGCTGTCGGCATGCCCGTGGTGCTGACCTCGAGTATGGAGGACCACGCACAAGGGCCGCTCCTGCCGGAACTCGAACAGCTCCTGCCGGAAGCGTTCGCGGCGCGCATCAAGCGCCCGGGCATCGTCAACGCCATGCACCACGAGGGCTTCAACCAGGCTGTCAAGGCCACCGGCCGCAAGAAGCTGATCGTGGCCGGCATCACCACGGAAATTTGCGTGACCTTCCCGGTTCTGCAGATGCTGGACGAAGGCTACGAAGTGCAGGTGTCGGCCGACGCGTCGGCTTCGTGGTCGAAGTATGGCGACGACCTGGCTCTGCGCCGCATGGAGAAGGCCGGTGCCACGATCACGACGGTGGACCAGATCATCTCAGAGCTCGCGATCGACTGGACCAGCCCGAACGGCCAGAAGCTGATGGCGATTCTGGAGTACACATAAGGCGTGCATGCCCACGTTGTGTTGGATGTGCGCATGCCGTGAGGCCATGAAGAGGTGCGGGCGGAACCTAAAGGCCGAACCAACCCAAGGGGTAATACACATGGAACAAGAGGTGCTACAAGTAGAAAATACGCGCGTCCAAGCCCTGTTGCAGCAGGACTTTGCAACGCTTGAACGCCTCATGGCGGAAGACTGTATCCACGTCGAGAGCAACGGCACCCGCAGAACCACAGCGCACTTCCTCGCGGCCTTCAAGGCGGGCGAGTTTGCGTTCGAGGCCTTCACCATCGAAGAGAACAGCGTGCGCATCTATGGAGACACCGCGGTGGTGATAGGACGCTACAGCAACCGCATTCGCACTGGCGGCAAGACATTGCCGACGAAGCGAGCGCGCCACCTCAGGGTGTATGTCAAACGGGCGGGGTCCTGGCAGCTTGTCGCTCATCAAGCGACCGAATTGCGGGAGGCAACGTGAGGCGTTTGCCAGGGGCTGTGGTGGTTGTGGGGCAGGTGCCACCTCTCACCGCCTCAGGGCGAGCGGTTGCACAACTGCGGAGCGGCGTACCCCGCCGAACACATGCCCTGAGGGGGGCTGTCAAGGGTTTTTTACGGTTGTTCAGGATGCCTGCGTAAGATTTTGGAGCAGTGCCGAACCGCGGCGATTGAGCGCATTGAGATAAACGGACTCATTGTACGGGGTTCGATCCTGCCAACACCGAAAGAGCATGCGGAGCCACTTGAACGCCAGGGCGCGTACGACCGCCTGGTGTGCTTTGCCCTTCTCGCGTTGCTGTTGGTAATAGACCCGTGCCCAGAAGGAATGGCGGATCGATTCCGCGGCCCACTCCACGAAGGTTTGGCGGAGGAATGTCGGACATTGGAAGCGCCAGTGGACCCAGGATTTCTTGCCGCTCCGTTCTGTCACAGGTGCGATGCCCGCGAACTGTTGGAGTCCAGCGGCGGAGGCATAGCGTTCCCGTTGTTCGCCGAAGGCGACGAGGAGGCGGGGAGCGAAGACGGGGCCAGCGCCTGGGAGGGTCTGGAACAAGGGGAAGTCGGGATGGCTCTGGGCGCGCTGCGCGATGGCCTGGTCGAAGTCTTGGATCGCGTGCAAGGTGACCCGGAGTTGGCTGACGAGGGTCTGCACGAGCAGCGTATGGGGGGCGATGATGCCCTCATCGGTGGTCATGGGGGTGGCAGCCTTGATGGCGTCGATGCGCTGGGTCATCACGTCCGCTGAGCGTACGTGGTGCTCGCGAAAGAAGGTCTCCAAGGTCGAGCGACGCGCGAGTTGCACCGCTTTGAGGGTGGGCCAGCGGCTGAGAACGTCACAAAACAGCAGGGTGTCTTTGTCCTGAAACCATTGGAGAGCCTGCGGGAAATAGTTTTTCAGGGTGCTCGTGAGACGGTTGGTGAGCCGCACGTTGTCCCCGACCACGCGTCGACGGTGTTCGACGAGTTGTTCCAGGGCGCGCATGGTAGGGCTCTGTGGGGTGAGGGGCTGCAGCGTGTCGCGGTGGGTGCATAGCCATTCGAGCTGGAGTGCCGCGTCGGTGGGGTCATCCTTCGCGCGGCTGGGGGTAAACGCTTCGCGGTAGCGCGCGAGGGTCAGTGGATTGACGGGAAAGAGGACGAGGAAGTCGTATGTGCGCAAGGCACAGACGATGGGCCCCTTGTTGAGTTCGAGGCAGATGGCGATTGGTTTGCCGGCGAACCGCTGGCGCAAGGAACCCACCCATGCCTCAATGGCTTCTGGCGTATGCTCGAGGATGAGGTGCTCTCGTGTTGCGGAGCCCGCCGCTTGTCAGCACACATCATGTTTGGCATCAGCCCAGTCGAGGCCGACAAAGGCCGCAAATTCTTCGTGCGTTTCTTGCTTCATGAGTGCTCTCCCAGCATGTGGTAAAGTTGTGTCCAGGGACATGCGAGCTGACGTTCTGCGAAGGCATGATAGGGAGCCGGTGACGCGGCAGACCCTGAGTATTCGTTGACGAACGCCAGCGCACTCGCGGATGCGAAGATATGTTCGTAAGCATCATGTGCTGAGGCTTGCATATTCGTCATCCGCGGGTGCATGTGCCTACTTTCACTGGTAGCTACCTACCAGCTGTGGAGAGTACCACTGAAAGCAGGACTGTCTACCTATAAAGGGCATGCAGGTGACGGCCTCCAGCGTCCGCTCGTGCCTCGCGTCCGCTTCCAGCCGCACCTGATGCTTGGCGTTAGGTTGCAACAGCATTAGGTTGCAACAGCATTCTGTAGGACGATGCATCATGAAACTGCTGCTGCTGTATGGACCGCCTGCGGTAGGCAAGTTGACCATCGCCAAAGCGATTGCCAGGCTGACAGGGTTTAGGGTCTTCCATGCGCATCTCACCGTGGACTTGGTGGCGTCCATTTTTCCACGAGGCACCCCCTCGTATCGCAAACTGCTGTGGGACATCCGTTATGCGGTGTTCACTGAAGCCGCGCGAGCGAACATCGATGGATTGATCTTTACCATGGTGTATAGACGCGATCAAGAACCATTCATTGCCCGGTGTGTTGAAATCGTCGAGCGGTTCGGGGGGAAAGTCTGTTTGGTACATTTGTATTGTCATGCAGAGACCTTGCGACAGCGCGTGGTCAGGGAAGATCGAAAACAGCACGGCAAAATCACGTCGGTTGAGCTGCTGAACGAAACCTTGAGCCATTGGGAGCCACAATCCCCATTTGAGGCCGCAACCCAGTGGGACAGCCTGCGTCTCAACACGGACGTATGGCGTCCCGTTGAAGCCGCTCAACAGGTCATTGTGCATTACCGTCTACCAACACAACACCACAACCTAACCACCCAGTGGAGCTGACGGCCCACAGCGCAGGCTTTTTGAGTGATCTCCTACGTTTTCTGCTGTGGGCCGCCGCTCACCGGGAGCGTTCGGCTGATCGGATATAGTCTCTCTCGTTTGTAAAATAGGGTCTCTAGATGGCGGACCTCCCAACCCACGTTCGCACGGTTCACTTGACGCTGATCTTGGTGTGTGTCGTGACAATGGTTTCACTCGGCGGTGTTTCACCAACGGAACTAGATCGAGCCCAGAAACAGATGCGTCACATCACACAGATCAAAGCCGAGTGGAGCCAGTGGCTGAACCGCTGGGGTTTGGAACAGGTGCAATCGCTTGAAAGAAAGGGAATTCGCCAAGGGAGTGGAGCGCCGACTGGCATCCACGTATGTGATCCTGGTATTGGCAATTGGAGCTTTCAACTTAAGGGCTCCCCAATGCAGTTCCTGCTCTCAGTGCGAGGGACAGGCGAGCTGGTTTTTGCCAATGCCGTAAAAAAAGTGACCGGCGATCTTCAATTCTATTCACCAACTCAGTCTTGGCCTGCCACTCTCGAGGACTTCAAGACCTTTTGGGACTCTGCAATCGCCATCCGTGTACGGACCATTGAAAACGTCTCGCCTACGGTCCATTTCATTTCAGCGGACGGAGTTGATTCCACTTACGCATGGGCTCCCCCATGCGCCTCAAGCTCCCGCGGCCTTGATCTTCAGTTTCAAGGAGACAGGATCTATTCCAAGAGGGTCTTGCAGCAGTTCATCGAGCATCTCTTCTGTGGCGACATTCCTAACGAGCCGGCTACAGTCGCAGTACCAGTTGCAATTCGTGAAGATCGGGCGTCGGGTAGTCTTCGATCCTGGCTAGTACAAGAATACCACCTCCAAGCCGCCGCCGTTGGTTTTGACAAAGATTTTGCGGAGCTTAACAAGGTAACGGCTCCCTACATGCTGCTTCCACTCGACCGGGCAGCGTTGGTTCTTGATGCTGAGGTCCAACGCAGCGGAGAACGGGTCCAGTTAATCGGCTTAACTCTTCCACTCAGGACGCTGTCCCTGACAGCGGCTGGAATTATAATGCTGGTCCAACTGTATCTGTTTCTTCACCTCCAGCAGTTCCAGTCTCCGGCCTCAGACACGGAGCGAATTGCTTGGGTGGCTCTGTACGACAACGTCTTTGCGCGGCTGGTGACCCTGGCGACGGGCGTTCTGTTGCCTATCACAACGTGTATCTATGTAACGACGGCTCATTTCTCATATTGGAATCTGGCATTTCTTCTTGTGAGCTTCATGATGGCCGTGTGTTCCGTTCCATTGTTCTGGCAGTTGCCACACGTTTACGGTCAGGTGACTACCGGAAGAGAAAACCGAACAGGCGAAATTTGAGCCTAGCTTGGCGCTTCGGAGCAGAGAAGAGTGGATAAGCCCAATATTGACATGAGTGCCTAACAACCGGTTCGAGTCTGCCGCCGCTGACGCGGCGCGGCTCAACCGCCGCGTTCGGCCCATAACACACTTGATAGGACCACAAGCCCCTTGTTTCTAGAGCCTCCTAGCAGTATGCTTAGCCGTACACTTGGAGGTGATACCTATGGCTCAGATCCCAGAGATCATTCCCGTAACAGACCTACGCCAAGATGCGGCAGCCGTCCTTAAGCGCCTGCAAACCTCACAAGACCCCCTCGTGATCACTCAACGGGGACGGGCGGCCGCGATCATGCTCAGTGTCGACGCGTATGAGCGTGGCGAGCGAGAGCGTCAGTTACTCCGGCTCCTCGTACGCGGTGAGCAAGAAATTACCGCAGGTGTGGGGCACGACTTGGACGAGGTGTTGGCCGAAGCAGACGCCCTCCTCACGGACGAGAGCGCGTGAGAGTCCGCTTTACCCCAACGGGCCGTGCGCAATTTCTTGCGGCGATCACCCACATTCGTCAGGAGAATCCCAGGGCGGCAGCCCACTTCCGGCAGCGGGCGGAAGAGGCGTTACGCCGCCTGGAGCAGTTTCCCGAGTCAGGCCGTGTGGTCCCGGAATTTCCTGAACTGCCATATCGAGAGGTCATTGTGTCACCCTACCGCTTCTTTTACCGCCTCAAGGAGATGACCGCCTGGGTGGTCGCAGTGTGGCATGGGGCGCAACTGCCGACAGAGCCACAGGGATGAGGAAGTGCCTGGAGCTGCACAGGAGTGCGTCGTGCCCCAAGAGTGCGAGTCGTCAGGAAGAGCCGGCCGAACCAGGCGCTGCAGCGGACGCGCAACAAACCGCGCGCCGCTGAGCTTGTGCGTTAGGCGCCTACGGCGAAAGGCTCTCAAAAGGAGGTGGTGTCGTTCCTCATCACACAGGATCACATGGCGTTCCTCCCAGCTGCTCCGGGGGGCGTACTCCTGGCTGTGCTGTGGCAAAATAGCGTTTGAATTTCCTATACGCTTCGCGCTATCCTCCTCCACAGCGATAAGGCAGGGCGGGTACGTTCTACCTCTGTCCAAAAGCATGGGCGAAAGCCGATGAGGGGTGAGATGAGAGAGGTTCAAGGTCAGGGAGACGAACCACAACGGTACAATCGGCGTCGGATCATCCGTGTCATGCTGGGGATTCCCCTATGAGGAAATCCCCAACAGCCGTTCTCTTCCTCAGCCAAACGCCAGCACACTGTATCCTGTGAATTCCCTATCAGAGTAGCCCTTTTCTTCCTCGACAATTTGTGTCATCTTAGGCGCTAACAAAGAGGAAAAGCCCAGACAGCGGAAGGGTCACCTATGACCTTCGATGAAGTGCTCACGCAGGTACTCGAACTGCTCCAACGTGAGAAACGGGTCTCTTACCGGGCACTGAAACTGCGTTTCGACATCAATGACGACTACATCGAGGGCATCAAAGACGAACTCATCTACGCCAAAAAACTGGCGGTGGACGAGGAAAACCGTGTCCTGGTGTGGACAGGGAATGTCGAAGGGACCATCGAAACACCTGCTCCGCCTCCCCAGTCCATCCCATCGCCTCCGACCCAGGACACACCCTCTGTCCAACCAGCATCTCTGGTCGTGCCCTCGCGTATACTCGACGCTGAACGTCGCCAACTCACGGTGATGTTCATCGACCTCGTCGAATCGACGAAACTGGCATCACAACTCGATCCTGAGGACCTGCGAGAGGTTGTCCGTGCGTATCAGAAGACGTGCACTGAAGTGATCGAGCGCTATGACGGTTATGTTGCCCAACTGCTGGGGGATGGTCTCCTCGTCTATTTTGGCTATCCAGTGGCACACGAAGATGATGCCCAAAGATCAGTCCGAACGGGCTTGGGTATCCTCGCTGCCATGGGAGACCTCAATACCCATCTGCAACGAGAGAAAGGTATCCAACTTGGTGTCCGTCTGGGCATCCATACTGGACTGGTGGTTGTCGGTGCCATGGGTGGAGCAGGGCGTCAGGAACAGTTGGCACTGGGTGAAGTGCCCAACATTGCGTCGCGCATCGAAGGACTGGCTGCGCCCAATACAGTGGCTATCAGTGAAGTGACCTCTCGTTTGGTGCAGGGGTATTTTGCCTGTGAAGCGTTAGGGGAACAGACCCTCAGAGGTGTGGCGGAGCCTGTCCAAGTATACCAAGTCCTCCAGGAAAGTGGAGCCAGAGGTCGTCTCGATGTCGCTCAGACAAGAGGACTCACACCACTGGTTGGTCGAGAATCGGAAGTCGCTCTCTTGCTAGAACGGTGGGAGCAAGTCAAATCTGGTCAAGGACAGGTGGTCTTACTGAGTGGTGATGCCGGTATCGGGAAGTCCAGGTTAGTCCAACTGCTGAAAGAGCATGTTGCCAATGAGCCGCATACTCGTTGGGAATGCCGCAGTTCCCCGTACTTTGAAAACACCGCGTTGTTTCCTCTCACGGATTTATTCCAACGGCTGTTACAGTTCCACGCTGAAGGTACCCTGGACACGAAAGTGGAGAAACTTGCATCAGCGTTGAGCCAGTATAGACTGCCCTTAGAGGAAACGATGCCGTTGTTGGCACCTCTCCTGTCTCTTCCCCTCCCGGAACACCGCTACCCTCTGCTCAATCTGTCACCACAACGTCAACGACAGAAAACGCTCGAAACCATCGTCGCAATCTTGCAGGAACACGCAGAACAACATCCGGTACTGTTCATCGTAGAGGATTTACACTGGACTGACCCATCGACGCTGGAATTGCTGAACCTGGTCATCGAGCAGATACCAAGGGCTGCTCTTTTCGCATTGTTCACCTGCCGTCCGCATTTTCAACCTGCCTGGCATCACCGTTCGTATCTCACAGAAATGACGTTGAACCGTTTATCACACACCCAAGTAGAACAGATTATCCACCGCATTATCGATGGAAAAACCTTCCCCGCAGCAGTGCTCCAGCAAATCATTACCAAAACGGATGGCGTGCCACTCTTTGTCGAGGAAATCACGAAATCCCTTCTTGAATCAGGACAACTCAAAGCTGTCGATGGTCACTACGAACTCACGGGGTCTTTACGCGCTTTGATGATTCCTGCCACGCTCCAAGACGCGCTCATGGCGAGACTGGATCGCCTTGTCACCGCGAAAGCCGTGGCACAATATGCCGCAGTCATTGGGCGTCAATTTGCGTATGATTTGCTCTCGACGGTCTCACAACTTGACGAATCCACCTTGCAGCGTGAGTTAGGAAGGCTGGTCGAAGCGGAGATAGTGTACTAACGAGGGATGCCACCACAATCGACCTATGTGTTCAAGCATGCACTCATTCAAGATGCTGCCTACGCATCGTTGTTAAAGAGTACTCGACAGCAATACCATCAGCGCATTGCTCACGTCTTGGAAGCGCAGTTTCCTGAGACCACCGTAACTCAGCCTGAACTTTTGGCACATCACTATACCGAGGCAGGTCTGACAGAGAAGGCGGTCCATTATTGGCATCACGCTGGTCAAAACACCATGCAACGCTCAGCCCATGCGGAAGCGATAGCCCATCTCACCAAGGGGTTGGATCTCCTCCAAACCCTACGAGAGACCCCTGAGCGTACTCAACGCGAAGTGGATCTGTTGATCGCGCTCGGCGCCTCGCTACGTGCGACGCAAGGGACTGGGGCTCTAGAAGTTGGTGAGACCTACGCGCGTGCTCGCCAGCTCTGTCAGGACCTGGGAAAGCCCCCCCAGCTTTTCCCCGTGTTGAAAGGTCTGTGGAGTCATTCTAACATGCGCGCCGAGTATCCGACCGCCCGCGCCCTGGGCGAGCAGCTCCTGACATTGGCGCAGCAAACCCAGGACCTTACGAGGCTCGTGGCGGCGTATCGTGCCTTGGGAGCGACGTTATTCTACATGGGAGAGCCAGCCGCTGCACGCCGACACCTCACGCAGGGTATCACCCTGTATGATCCCCAGCAGCACCGTGCTGAGGCGTTCCTCTACGGGGAGGACGTAGGCGTGATTTGCCACATCTTTGCCGCCTATGCACTGTGGTACCTGGGTTCTCCTGACCAGGGGCTGGCGCGGAGCCAGGAGGCGGTGATCCTCGCGCAGCACGTGGCGCACCCCTTCAGCCTGAGTTTTGTCTTGAGTCATGCTGCCATGTTCCATCAGTTCCGCCGCGAGGTACGTGCTGCCCAGGAACGCGCCGAAGCCGCCATCAGCCTCGCCACGGCACAGGGTTTTCCGCAATGGATGGCGTTTGGTGCTATGCTGCTCGGCTGGGCACTGGCGCATCAGGGACAGGCGAAGGAAGGGATCGAGCAGATGCACCAGAGCCTGCAAGCCTTTCGTGCTACGGGAGGGGAGATACTACGACCGTATTTTCTGGCGCTCCTCGCCGAAGCACATGGAACTCTAGGGGAGCCAGAGGCAGGACTGACGGCGCTCGCGGAAGCGCTGACACTTGTAGACAAAACCGGGGAACGATGGTACGAGCCCGAGATCTATCGCCTCAAAGGCGAACTCCTATTACAACAGAATTCGGACAACCAGGCTGAAGCGGAGAACTGCTTCCATCACGCCATCAGCATCGCCCGTTCTCAACAAGCCAAGTCCCTTGAATTAAGAGCCGCCACCAGCCTCGCTCGACTCTGGCAGCAGCAAGGAAAACGCCAGGAAGCCCATGACCTCCTTGCACCGGTCTATAACTGGTTTACGGAGGGATTTGACACTGCGGATTTGAAAGATGCCAAGGCGTTGTTGGATGAGTTAGCATGACCTGCAGCCCCTTGGCTCTCCAAGACGAGTGCCATCAACACCGCATCCTGGAATACAAGCATAACGCATGGTTTCACTGAGCCATCTAGATACGAGTATCGATGCGCATTCCCACTCTTTGTCAAGCCTGTTACAAATACTATCGCTCGACCGTGGTCAAAGCCTGTCCATTCTGCGACGATGTCCAATTTCCTGAAGAGATGTTGTGTGACCTGGTGCGAGAGGGTCAGAGCGAGAAGCATCCATTTCGTTGTGCCGCAGGGGTGAAGGCTGGACGCATAGGTCGCTGACCATCATACAGCAGGCCGCTGGAGCGGAAATCCTGCGTCGGCTGACACCCTTGTCAGGGATGCAGGAGGACATCCTGCAACGGCTGGGGTTGGGGGCTTCTCTCTACCGACAGCTTGAAATTCAGGATACTAGAAATTAGAGGTTATCTCGATTTAAGCTTACCAGTCCTGTGACGCCATGGGACACAAGGGCTTACAACATTTAGATCATC
>Ga0137403_10003288_pt1 | contig 19437 bp, 18 predicted proteins | sample CZOMad2_1_16fung_FD_122057 | JGI IMG/M metagenome (GOLD analysis project Ga0137403, IMG submission 122057) | Vadose zone soil fungal communities from Angelo Coast Range Reserve, California, USA - CZOMad2_1_16fungal (Hybrid Assembly) | ecosystem: Environmental > Terrestrial > Soil > Vadose zone...
GCCAAAGGCAGGCTCGCGCGCTGGACTCCAACATCCGCCTCAAATTGAGCCGACGCTTTCGCAAGCGCCTGCAGGACCGGCTGCGCGGGCTGTGAGCGTCATGCGATCAAACACGGCACCGAGTGCCATGCAAAGTTTTCATCTGACAACGGGTTGGCTCGTTGATCGCGACTGGTGCAAACGCGCGTGAGTCGGGGATCCGCGCCGTGCGGTCATCGGGTTCCGGGCTGCTGCTGACTCGGGTCCTCCTCCTGCGCGGGCATCCGCCCGCTCAGCGTCGGTCCAGGGCCAACTTCCTGCGCGCGCCCTGCGCGCTCGGGTTGGACCAGGGTTGCCCCTTGCGGGTCAACCCGTGCGTCGCATGCGACGCACCCCTCGCGGGATTGCCCGGGCGTCGCATGCGACGCCCCCTCCCGGTTGGCCGTTGGAACGATGGCGGCTCCAGGAGGAAGCACCCAGGAACGCCTGCGGATCAGATGAATCGCCCAGCGCTGTGACTGCTCGAGCCAGACGCGGGACTGTGTCCGGCCCCAGGGGCCGCACGCGGTCGGTGGCGACCTCAGTTTACTGGCCAAAATACCCGCAATCTTTTGAGCACGCGCGCTCCAGGTGAAGTTACGGCTGTCCGCGAGCGACGCTGCCCCGAGACGTTGCGCGAGCGATTCATCGGCGGTCAAGGCAACGATCCCGGCAACGAGGTCATCTACGCAATCTGGTTGGGTAAGAACTGCGTTTCTGGCGTTCTCCAGGATCTCTCGCACATCCGGCGTATCGCCCGCGAGGATCGGCCGCCCGGAGCCCATGTAGAGGTAGAGCTTCAACGGGATCACCGTGGAACCGAATTCAGCCAGCGGTTTAATTGATGGGGGAATCAACAATACATCTGCGGCGAAAATGTACCGTGCCAGCGCATCGGACTGCTGCCAGGGGACGATCCGGACGTTTTTGATACCGTTCGCGAGGGCCTCGATCGTCCCGTGGCCGCCTGCGCCTACCAGAACGAAGAGATGGTCTGGAAGCCGCTTTGCCGCCTCGATCGCCAGCTCGAGGCCTTTCTTGTGATTGATGCGTCCCGTGTAGACGACCGTCTTCGTATCGCCTGCGATGCCGATTTCCCGCTTCGCGAGCTCCTGAGAAATGTAAGAGCCCAGACGCTGCGGATCGAAGCCGTTGTGAACGCAGTACAACTTCTCGGCCGGGATCCCCAACTGAAGATATTTTCCCCGGGTGTACTCGGAATGACTGATGCTGGCTAGAAAGCGAGCATGGCAAAAGATGTAGTGAATCCAAGGACGCAACGGCGGAACCTGGTCAGGCCACGGTCGATAGTGATCGAAAATGACCCGCTGTCCGAAGAGCAGGGAGAGCCAAGCGACCCACAAATTGCGTGTGTACACGAGGTCCGCTTCACGAAACTCGCGCCGAAACGGGAGAGTCAGGCCACAGCACAAGTGCCGCAGCACTGCGGGGCGAAGCGGTGCGCGAGCTCGGATGACCGGTATACCCGCAAGTCTGGCTGCCGCAGCGCAGTTGGCCTCATCCGAAGCGGGCACGTGCAACCACGCCCGGGTAGCGAAGGCTGCCAGGTGTTTAGCGGTCGCTACGAAAACCTCGGCATCCGCCTGGGCATTGGGGAGTGGATTTTCGAAAGCGAACAGGATCTTCACTGTTGACAGCTGGCCGTTAAAGAAGTGTGATTGATGTTACGGAATCTGGATGAAAATGGCCAAATAGCAGTTTTTTCCAAGAACGCGCAGGAAGAGACAAACTAACTAATCATTTAGAGAGATTGAGAGCGACCGGACGGCGCGGTTCAATTACCCTTCCGGCTCAATTTGCGGAGGGAAATCACAGGTGACGCCAGAGTTGAAGCCGACGGACGTAGGCGGTTGCCGAGTCCGACTTGCCGATTTTTCGACATTGACCGAAGCACTCGAGTACGCGGCACTCAGTCGTGCCGGCTTCAACTTCTATTCCGGCCGCGGCGAGCTCCTGTCCGTACTGCCCTACCGGGACCTCAGGGACCAGGCTGAATCGCTTGCACGCCGGATGATCCGAGCAGGCCTGCACCCGGGCGAGCGAGTAGCCATCATTGCGGAAACGAGTGCGGACTTCGTGCGCGCCTTCTGCGCCAGCCAATATGCTGCTCTGGTTCCCGTGCCTCTGCCAACACCCGCGGCATTCGCAGGACGGGTCAACTACATTGACCATATTCACCCCATGATGGCGGCCGCACGGCCGAGCGCCGTGCTGGCCCCCGGAGTCTTCCTCGACTCGGTCCGTCAGGCGGCTGCGGACCTGGACGTCAACCTGCTAGGAACATTCGCAGACTTGGAGCGCCTGCCAGAAACCGGCGCAGACCTGCCACCGGTCAAACCGGACGATGTGTGTTACCTGCAATTCTCCTCCGGCAGTACCCGATCTCCAACAGGCGTGGCTGTCACTCACCGAGCGCTGCTCGCAAATGCACGTGGTATTGCGCGCGACGCACTCCAAGTGACGGGAGGAGACCGCTGCACCTCCTGGCTGCCGTTCTATCACGACATGGGACTCGTCGGATTTCTCCTCGTGCCCGTCACAAACCAGTTATCGACGGACTGCCTTGCGCCCGACGAGTTCGCTCGGCGGCCACTCATTTGGCCGACCCTCATCTCTCGTAACGGCGGCACCCTCTCCTACAGTCCCTCGTTCGGCTATGACCTTTGCGCCCGGCGAGCGACGAATGCCGAATTGGAACACCTCGACCTTTCGACGTGGCGGGTGGCCGGTATCGGCGGCGACGTGATCCGGCCTGGGATATTGTCGCGGTTCGCCGATACCTTTCGCGATTGGGGCTTTCGCAAAGAGGCCTTCGTGGCGAGCTATGGAATGGCTGAAGCCACGCTCGGTGTCAGCTTTGCGCCACTCGATCGCGGGATAGAGGTCGATCGAGTTGATTTGGGTCGCTTGCGACGAGAAGGTCGTGCCACGCCGGCGGAAGGGCACAATGTGCGCGAACTCGTGCTGTGTGGTGAGCTGCTGCCCGGCCACGAGATCGAGATTCGGGATGCGGATGGAACCGTCCTCGGGGAGCGCGAAGTGGGCCGCATCGTGTTTCGCGGTCCGAGTGTGATGACTGAGTATTTCGGTCGTCGCGAGGAAACCGCTCGCGTGCTCTCGAGTGACGGTTGGCTGGACACGGGCGATCTCGGGTATCTCATCGGCCAGTCTCTCGTCGTTGCCGGGCGCAGCAAGGATCTCATCCTCATCAACGGCCGTAACGTGTGGCCGGAGGATCTCGAATTGGCGATCGAGCATCACATCGGCGAAGTACGCCGAGGAGATGTCGTGGCTTTCTCGGTCGACGAACAAGAGGCTGAGCGTGTCGTGATCCTGGTGCAATGTCGCACGTCGGATCCGGGGCTGCGCGAGGCACTACGCAGTGCGGTTGCCTCCGTGATCCTGGCAACAGCGGGTCTCAACTGTTCGGTGGTGCTCGTCTCACACAACGCCCTACCGCGAACCTCCTCCGGCAAGATGAGTCGCATGCGAGCTCGCGACCTGTATCTGGCCTCCCTGCTCGGAGAACCGCAGCAGCACGCAGAGGCCGCCAAAATTGCGTCGGATTCGGATCCGGATATTCAGGTGCTGCATTCATTATGAGTCGGTTGGTCGCGATCACGGGCGCCACAGGGTTTTTTGGGCGCTACATAGTCAGGGCGTTCGCCGCCAGGGGCTGGCGCGTCAGAATTCTCGCCCGGCAACCCATCGATCATCCCCAACTCGCAGGCCTACAGTTGGATGTCGTGTCCGGTGACCTGTCGAACAAGGCCGCCCTGCGCACACTCGTGGACGGCGCCGATGCCATCGTCCATGCGGCGGGACTCATCAAGGCATCGAGCGCTGCGGCTTTCGAGGCGGTGAATATCCAGGGGACCGCCAATCTCGCGCGTGCGATCGAGGAACGCCAGGTCGCGGCGCGGGTTCTCCTGGTTTCCTCCATGGCAGCTCGTGAGCCGGAACTGTCGACCTATGCGCGAACGAAACGTGCTGCAGAACAACTTTTGATGGCGGTTCTGAGCCGTCGCTGCGATTTGACCATCGTCAGGCCGTGCGCCATCTACGGCCCCTGGGATCGAGAGACGCTGACGATCTTTCGCGCTGTCGATTACCACCTTTTTCTTCGGCCCCGGATCGCCCACGGCCGGGTCGCTGTCATCCACGCAGAAGATGCCGCGGCGGCCATAGCGACTCTGTGTGAGGGGGGTCCTCCCTACTCACTGTTCGAGCTGACAGACGAGCGCACCCAAGGTTATTCCTGGGATGAGATCGTCGGGACCGCCGAAACAGCCATGGATTCCAAGGCGCTCGTCATCCCTTTGCCGGGACCGGCTGTCCGGGCCGCCGCCGCGGTCAGCCAGGCTGCCGCAAGGCTCCTGCGCCGCACGCCCATGTTCACTCCCGAAAAAGCCTCCGAGATTCTTCATGCCGACTGGGGCTCCAGGGCTGAATTGCAGCCGCCGCGCAATCTTTGGCGCCCCGCAATCGGCCTTGCCCAGGGTTTCCGTGACACCGTGTGCTGGTACAGGGATCGGCGCTGGCTTGCAGCCCGCTGACTCGCATGAGAGGTAAGTGACTTGACCAACAACGCCACCAACATCGAGGCGCAAATCGTAGAGCTGCTGGCTCAGCGGATTCCCGCCGGCATTCACGTGTCCGCCCAAACGCAGATAGTGGGCGGTCTGGGGCTGGACTCCGTGGCGATCCTGGATTTCATCATGGACGTCGAGGACCGTTTCGACATTTCGATCCCACTCGATCGGGTCGCAGAGGTCCAGACAATCGCCGAGTTGAGCCGCGCCATCGAGGCGCTGAGGAGAACTGCGAATTGATGACGCTGTTTTCGAAGTTCGATGACATGCGCGCGAACCTCGATTTGCTCGTGGCGAGCGGCCGCAATCCGTTTGACATGCGTTTCGAGAGAATCCTTTCTGCTACGGAAGCCCTGCTGGAGGGTCGGCCCTGCCTGCTCTTTGGGACCAACAACTATCTTGGCCTGACTTTCGATGCGACGTGCATCGAGGCGACCGTGAGAGCGGTGCATGAGGGCGGCACGGGCACCACAGGCTCGCGCATAGCCAACGGAACCTATTGCGACCACGCGCTCCTGGAGCGGCGGATAGCCGAGTTTTACGGCAAACGCTCCGCCATGATTTTCACGACCGGATATCAGGCCAATCTCGGCCTGATTTCAACTCTCGCGGGACGTGAAGACCATCTGCTCATCGACGCGGACAGTCACGCCTCGATCTATGATGCGTGCAAGCTCAGCGCCGCGCAGGTCATTCGTTTTCGTCACAATGACCCGGAGGACCTTGCTCACCGGCTCCGCCGGCTCAAAGGCCACCCGGGCAGCCGCATCATCGTGACCGAGGGCATCTTCAGCATGCTCGGCGATAGCGCGCCGCTACGGGAGATCGCGGCAGTCAAACGCGAGATGGGCGCCACCCTCATAGTCGATGAAGCTCATTCGCTCGGGACTCGCGGCAAAAACGGCCGTGGCGTTTGTGAAGACGCGGGCATCGAGAGCGATGTTGATTTTGTCGTCGGCACTTTCAGCAAGAGCCTCGGGGCGATAGGTGGCTTCGCGGTATCCGATTTGCCCGATTTCGACTTGTTGCGCATCGTCTGCCGCCCTTACATGTTCACGGCGTCTCTTCCGCCGGCCGTCGTTGGATCGGTGACGGCCGCTCTCGCCCGGATCTGCACCGACAAGTCCCTGAGCGCGCGAGTCCAGTCCCACAGCGGCAGACTCTATCGCGCACTAGCGCAGGCTGGCTTCGAGCTGGGTCCCGAGCCAAACCCCATTGTCGCCCTGAAGATGACAGACAAGGAGACGGCCGTGCGGTTCTGGAACCGACTCATTGACCGGGGCGTCTATGCCAACCTGGCATTACCGCCGGCCACGCCCGCAAGTTTGTCCCTCATCCGCTGCAGCATCAGCGCGGCTCATACGGAGGCACAGATCGATCGAGCCATATCGATCATGGTTGCAGTGGGACGCGAGCTTCGCGTTCTTGACCCGCGACCGGCGAAGACCCCGGTCCACCTGACTCGAAGCCTCCCGATATGACGATCGAGATCGTCCCAGTGACCGATAAGGCGATGCTCCGGCGCTTCATCCGCGTCCCCTTCGCCGTGCATGAGCACGACAACGCATGGGCTCCCCCGCTGCTGATGGAGCGCGAGGATGCCTTCTCGCCAAAAACCAATCCGTTTCTTCGACGGGCAGAAGTGTGCTTCTGGCTCGCGATACGCGATGGCCGCGATGTGGGACGAATCACCGCACAAATTGATCCCTTAGCCCAGCAGAGCTTGGATGAGCGCGTCGGTGATTTCGGCTGTCTCAGCGCCGAGGACGACCCCGAGGCGTTCGCCGCCCTTCTAAGGACCGCGGAGGATTTTCTGAGGAGCCGCGGCGTGACCCATGTCCGCGGTCCCTTCTCACTCTCGATCAACGAGGAAACAGGCCTGCTGGTCGACGGCTTCGACACACCCCCGATGCTTCTCATGGGGCACGACCCCGTCTATGCGGCCACCCGGCTCGAGGCCCTGGGATATCGGAAGGAAAAGGACGTATACGCCTACATGCTCGACATGGAGGCTCCCCTGTCCAGTTCGGCGCGCAGGATGTTGGAGCGCCCGCTCCCCGCATCCGTCACGATGCGCCGCCTCAATTTCAAGGACTACTCAAACGAGATACGCAGGATAGTCGATATCTACAACGACGCCTGGAGCGGCAACTGGGGGTTCGTCCCCCTCACGGAAGCCGAGGGCGAGGCGATGGCCAAACAGATGCGGATGCTGCTCGATGATCGCCTCGTTTGGTTTGTCGAAGCAGACGGTCAGGCCGTCGCATTCATTGTCACTCTCCCGAACATCAATGAGGCCATTCGAGACCTCGACGGGCGGCTCTTTCCATTCGGCTGGGCAAAGCTGTTGTGGCGTCTCAAAATGCGCCGGGTGAAATCGGCTCGCGTGCCTCTCATGGGAGTGCGGCGAAGCCTGTCGGGGACGTTGATCGGCAGTGCGATTCCCCTGCAGTTGATCGGATCCGCCCTGCCCGGCGCCGTCGCCTTCGGTTTTCGCTCGATCGAGCTGTCCTGGATTTTGGAGGACAACCTGCCCATGCGCCGGATTCTCGAGCGGCTCGGCGCGCGCGCCTACAAGACCTATCGGGTTTACGGCAAGAGGCTCGCTTTAGCCGCCGAAGCGCTTGCCGCTCAGACATCGAGTCCGAACTACCCCATCAAACTTGCACCACAGGCTCAGGTATGACCAACAGAAACGCCATCCGCATCGCCGTCGTCGGCGTGGGCAACTGCGCGAGCTCGCTGATCCAAGGCATCCACTACTACACTCGGGAGCGTTGCCGTCAGGGTGTGACAGGGTTGATGCACACGCAGATCGGCGAGTATCTACCCTGCGATATCGAGGTCGTCGCGGCTTTCGATGTCGATGCGCGCAAGGTCGGCGTGGACGTCAATCAGGCCATCTTCGCGAAACCCAACTGCACGAAGATTTTCCAGAAGGACATCCCGCAGAGCGGTGTCATCGTGCGCATGGGGCAGGTTCTCGATGGCATCTCCGAGCACATGCTGGCTTGCGCCGAAGATCGCACGTTCGTCCGCTCGGCTGTGCCCGAATCCACCAGGGAACAGATCGTCCGGGAACTGAAACGCAGCGGTGCGGAGATCCTGGTGAGCTACGTGCCCGTAGGCTCAGAGCAGGCGGCACGCTTCTATGCGGAGTGCGCACTGGAAGCCGGTGTTGCCCTGATCAACAACATGCCCGTGTTCATTGCCAGCGACAAGGAATTCGCCGAGCGTTTCAGAGCGCGAAACCTGCCGATCATCGGCGATGATATCAAATCCCAACTGGGCGCCACGATCGTCCATCGGGTCCTGACGGACCTGTTCGCCAAGCGCGGCGTCAAGGTACTGCGGACCTATCAGTTGAACACGGGCGGCAACACGGATTTTCTCAACATGAAGAACCCGAGCCGCCTCGTGTCCAAGAAGACATCCAAGACCGAGGCGGTACAAGCCGTCGCCGCCAAACGCCTCGAGGACGAGAACATCCACGTCGGTCCCAGCGACTACGTTCCTTGGCAGAATGACAACAAGATCTGCTTCATCAGAATGGAAGGGCAATTGTTTGGCAATGTTCCCATGGATGTGGAACTGAGGCTGTCGGTGGAGGATTCGCCGAACTCGGCCGGAGTCGCCATTGACATGATTCGATGCTGCAAGCTCGCGCTGCTGAACGGGTTGGGCGGACCGCTCGAGGCGCCGAGCGCGTATTTCTGCAAGCACCCTCCCAAGCAACACACCGACGATGAGGCCTACGAAATGGTCGAGGCTTTCATACGCAACAACACCTCGAAATTGAGAGCCGTTGGCCCATGAATTGCCTCATTGTCGCTGCCGGGACGGGGGGGCGCTTGAGGCAGAGGGGTCAGAGCAAGCCTCTGGTCCCGGTAAACGGGGTGCGGCTGCTCGAGCGCGTGATAACCCGTGCCCGAAGTGCCGGCGTAGAACGCTTCTTTGTGGTGAGCGGCTATCGGGGCGAAGAGCTGCGAGCGGCGCTGGACGTCTTTTCCGCCCGAGAAGCCATTCCAATCGTGCACGTATCCAATGACGAGTGGCAGCGGGGTAACGGCGTCTCGGTCCTCAAGGCTCGGCCCTTTCTGGACGGTCCCTTTCTATTGAGCATGTGTGATCATCTGGTCGACCCTGACATTCTTCGGGATCTGATCGCCTCGACGCTCGAGCCCGATACCGTCACGCTCGCCGTGGATTTCAACGTGGCCGGCTCGATCAATGATCTGGACGATGTCACGCGTGTCATGTGCTCCAACGGCCGGATCGTGCACATCGGCAAGGTCATCCGCGAATTCAATGCCATCGATACGGGCGTTTTTCTCTGCACACCCGTCATCTTCGATGCGCTCGAGGTGAGTCAGGCTGCCGGAGACGACAGCATTTCCGGAGCGATGAAGGTGCTTGCCCGTGAAGACAGGGCTCGGGTTTTCGACATTCAGGGCCGGCTCTGGCTCGACGTCGATGATCCGGCGACCTTGGACAAAGCCGAAACCCTGTTGAACGCCGGACGGCTCTAGGGGCGTATCGGCCTGTGGCGCGGCGCTGCACTATCCCGTATGGACAGTCATCAACAGCACCTGCGACGCGGCTTCAACTGGCTCGGCGGCGCGATGATCATCGCCAAGCTCACGGACTTCGGCACGATCCTGGTCGTGCTGCGCTTTCTGACCAAAGAGCAGGTGGGCGCTGCTTCGCTGGTCGTGGCTTTCGGGACGGTGATCGAGGCTCTCGATGGCCTGGGCACGAGTACAGCGCTCGTCCAGGCGCCCTCGCTATCGCGCCTTCAACTGAATTCACTGTTCTGGTTCATCATCGGCGCGGCATGCGTGGTGGCCGGCTTGATCTTGCTCGCCGCCCCCTGGATCGCCTCCCTTTACGGCATTGCCGCAGTGGCAGCTTATTTCCTCGCCGTAGCAATCAAGCAACCCCTGGTCGCAGCTGCGGTCATTCCGCTGGCGATCATGAACAGAGAGCTGCAATACGAGCGGATCGCGATCGTCAATGTCGGTGCGACGTTCGCCGCTGCGTTGACCCGGCTCGGTCTTGCGATCGTGGGAGCGGGTGCCTGGGCGATCGTGATCGCGTATGTGGCGAGCGGTCTTTTTACCCTTGTAGGAGCGGTACTCATGAGACCGTTCCGACCGCAACTTCAAATCAGCATGTCGGCGATCTCCCCGCTACTACGCTTCGGATGGCGCGCGACCCTTTCGGCCCTGTGCGAGACGATGATCAACAATGTCCACTACTTGCTGGTCGGGTGGTTTTACGGCGCGGCAGCGCTCGCGGAGTTTCGCGTGGCGTTCGATCTTGCCATGGAGCCGGCAAATGCAGCGGGCACACTCATCAATCGGACCGCACTGCCGGTCTTCGCAAAGGTCTCGGCCGTGCGCGAGCACCTCGCACAATCCCTGACGTGGTCATTGCGCAAGCTGTTGGCCGTGGTGTCCCCATTCGCAGCCGCGATCGTGCTTGCGGCGGATCCGATCACCACATTGATTCGTGACGAACAGCATCGCAGCTATGGGTCGGCGAGCTTGCCGCTCAAAATACTCGCGGCCGCGGCGGTGCTGCGGGTGGTATCGCAACTGGCATATCCTGTGATGTTTGGATCAGGGCGTCCGCAGATGGCGGTTCGCCTATCGGCCACGACTTTGCTCCTACTGAGCGCCGGCATGCTTTTGGTCGGCCTCACCGTACCCGTCGCAAGCGGAATCGTCGCAATGTCGACAGTGTGGCTCGTGGTCCCTCCCCTTCTGCTCCTCTGGCAGGCTCGCTACTTGCGGCGGTTCTTCAACGTCGGCGCCCAGGACCTGCTCCGGGCCTTGGGTGCGCCTTTCGTGGCGGTCGCCATCCTCGTCGCGACGGTAGAGGTGGGCCGTGTTCTGATCGGCAGCGGCAGTCCTGCGCTCGAGCTCGGAATGATTCTGACGCTCGGAGTGTTGGCCTGCGTGGGTCTCCTGCTGCGCGACCCGCAGCGCGTTTACGGTGCGGTGCATCCAGCCGGTGATCACGCGACGATGAACGAGTGAGGTAGACAGTGATCGAGGCGCATGGCGATCCAGGCACAGGCACACCCGAAAGCAAGAGGGAGATTTCCCTCGTACAGGCGAGGGCTCTCGCGAAGGACCTCTTCGAGCACAGCGCTCGGATCTACTGGACGGACTTTCTCCTCTCCATGTCGGTCGCATATGGCGCCGTGGCGCTGTATCTGTCCAGTCCGATCTTCTCGCCGCGATCTCTCATCGGCTTCACGATCGCCGCATTCGCTCTGTTTCGATGCGGCGTATTCATTCACGAAATCGCACACATGCCGCGCAAGCGCATGCGTCTTTTCCGCGCTACCTGGAATATCCTGTTTGGCATCCCCGTCCTGATGCCGTCCTTCATGTACAAGAACCATGTGGACCATCACAATCCGCGGCATTTCGGGACGGTGCAGGACGGAGAGTACCTGGCCCTCGGAGCCGGTCCCGTGAGGCGCATCGTCGTCTACTTCCTGCAAGTCCCCTTGCTGCCGGCTTTGGCGATATTGCGGTTTCTCGTGCTGACGCCTCTGTCTTTCTTGCATCCACGGCTGCGCGGGTGGGTGTTGGAGCGGGCATCCTCTTATGTGATTAACCCGAACTACCGACGAACGGTGCCGACGGACGAACCGCACGGCAGCTGGATCGCCCTGGAGGTAGCGATCTTCCTGGAGCTCGCTGTGTTTGCCGCCCTGTTGTTGTCGGGAGAGGTGGCATGGAGCGTATTTGTTGAGCTTTACGTTCTCGGTATGGCTGCATCGGGCCTGAATTGGATCCGCACCATCGCAGCGCACGGCTACCGCAACACAGGGTCCACGATGAGCTTTGTCGAACAGATCGAGGACTCCAACACCGTTACCGGCCACCCGCTGCTGACGGAGCTGCTGTTCCCGGTGGGCTTGCGCTACCACTGCCTGCATCACATGCTGCCGTCGCTCCCCTACCATTCACTCGGCATCGCCCATCGCAGGCTGATGGCACAGCTGCCCGCTGACTCTCCCTACCGGAGCACGATTCGGCGCGGCTTTCTGGAAACAGCGGGTGAGCTGTGGCGCAGCGCCAGTACGTCCGGCCAAGGGACAACCCATGCCGTCCGGTTGAGCAGTCGGCTTTGATCCAGGAGCCTGTCTGACTAAGACAGGCTCACCGCCCGGCGGAAAAGATAGAGCGCGAGGGCCATCAACGCAACCGATGGCACCGTCGCTGTGAGCGCCGGGTTCAAGTTGAGCAACAGGCCCAGATAAGTCGTTATCTGCTGGACCAGTGAGAAGACGATGCCGATCATCGTTCCAATCATCATGCGCTGTCCGGTGCCCTGGCTGCGCAGCGGCCCGAATACAAACGGCGCGGCAATCAAGATCATCGCCGCCATGCTGAGCGGTATGTCGATCTTGGCCCATAACTCCTGGGCGTAGCGGGCCGCGGGCTGATGCCGCCGCTCGAGATCGCGGACATATTGATACAACTCGATCGGCTGCATGCTATCGGCGGGCAGGATGAGCACCGAAGCCTGTCGCGGCCGCAAAAACGAATGCCACAAAAGAGAAGCGAGCCGCTCGGTTTCGATTCGGGTGCCCCGCGTCGCGCCGCCGGCGCTTCTCGGGATTCCCTCCGCTGCGCTCCGGTTGCCGCTGAATCGCTTGATCGACACATCCTGCAACAGCCAGGTGCCATCCGGATGAACTTCCGCATGATCTGCCTGGATAAGCCTCTGCAGCTCGCCGTTCGCGGCGAACTCATATAGATAGAGGTCACTCGGAATGTTCCCGTTATCGAATCGCCGCACGTTCAGGAACTGATGGACGCCTGCGGCCCAGAAGCTGTTACCGCTGCGTACCGCCTCCGATGAGGAGAGCCTGGAGGCACGCTCGGCCTGTGCCAGCTGCTGGGCAGGCGGAATCACGAATTGCGCCAGCAGGAATAGCGCGACCACAGCGTACCCGGCCAGTTTGAGCACCGATCCGACGATTCGGCCCGGGGATAGGCCGGCCGCCCGCATCGCCGTCAATTCCCCGCGCCTCGCAAGGGCACCCAGAGCGAAAAGGCAGGTGAACAACATCGCTGCGGGCATGAGTTGCAAGAGTCGGGCTGGCGCGGTCAGCAACACGTAGACCAAGGCGTCGATCAGCCGATAGTGCCCTTTACCGACGTCGTGGAGCTGATCGACAAACTCCAACAGGCTGAACAAGGATGTCAGGCCAGCGGACACAACCCCGAGAGCCTTGACGGTGGCGACCGCGATGTAACGCTCCAGCAAGGTCATGAAGCCTCGGCCCGCAGCTCTCGAGGCTCGAACGACATCATGTCGCCCGCCGGCGTCCCAACCCAAAGGCGAGTCGTGGCTCGAGCAGCGCGAAGATCACGACCCCGGCGAGCAACGCCGGCGCTACCCAGATGCCAGGGAATGGGGGAATCACCCCAGTCTGGACCCAGGTGCGCGCCGACTCGTAGAACAGGTAATAGCCGGCGTAGATCAGGATCGCGATCCCGACCTTGGCGTTCTTGTGTTGACGGGGCCGCGCTCGGGAAAGCGGTACGCCCAACAGGCCGAGCAGCAGCGTCGAGCAGGCAGTCGACAGGCGCCATTGGAGCTCCGCGATGTCTGCGGCGGAATGGGAAGATGTCAGCTGCGCGGTGCTCGCGGCGACGGCGCTGTATTCAGGCGGATCGACGGTCGGGCTGGGGAGATGCAGAACGAGGTCATTCGCGTTCAGGACGACATCACTGCCGCTGCCATTTTGGCCGGCATCATAGACGTGAGCGTCAGTCAGATGCATCTGCGAGCCCTCGCCAGCGTGCGGCATCAGCTCGACAGACCTCGCATAGATGATGCGAGTGCCGCCCCCGCGGAGCCTCAATTGCACGAACACGCCACGGGCTGGGGCCGCCGGACCCGCGCGGTGCGCGATGAAAATGGTGCGATTTCCATTGCTGCCGCCATAGAAGGTGCCCGCCTCCATGCTGTTTGTATTGAGCGATGCCGCCGCGAGACTGGCCAGCTCGTGCGCTCGAGTGTAGGCCCAGGGTCTCACCACGAGAGACAACCCGGCGACAACCAGAGCCGTGCACAGCGACAAGCCCAACACGATCCCCATTACCCTTGCGGGGGTCAGTCCGAGGGCAAACAGGGCCGTGATTTCGGAGTCGACGTACAGCCGGCCGAGAGCCATGACGACCGACAGGTAGAGCGAGATCGGGATCAGCATCTCGAGCGCGATCAGGGTCCTCAGGCCGATCACCTGAACGATCGTGTCCGTCGGTAAGAGCCCGTTGACGGCATCCGATAGGAAGCTGGCGGCACCGAAGCTCGTGAACAGCACGGACAGCACACTCAGCACGATCGCGAACGGCCCGAGGATCTCACGCAGCAGATAACGAGTGATAATCATGCAATAGCGCCAATCCGTGCTAAGGTTAAAACGGTTGCGGCCGGCATGCTTGCTGAATTCCACCGCCTGAAGTCTTGGATCAGATGTCGCACGCCATTGGAACTGCAGAAGGCCTGCGTGAGGTGGCGATTTTCCGCCACAACCTCTTCAGGATCTCTGAACCCTTCATAGCTGAGCAGGCGCAGCATTTGCGTCGATACCGGCCATTTTACGTGGGTAGGAAGCGTTTCGGCCTCCCTCCAAAGGGAGCAAGCTCCTTCGCGCTGGAGGACCTCTACACCAGGTGCACGCTCCCGCGCATCGGCTGGCAAATGCTCACCGGGAATATGCGACCGTATCTGCGCTTGATGGCACGCCAGCGCCCGTCACTGATCCATGCGCATTTCGGTATCGAGGGCGTCGCCGCGCTGGCGCTGGCGATGCGGCTCGAGATACCGCTCGTCACCACGTTCCACGGGTTCGATGCGACACTCAAGATGCACGCGATGTTGGGATCGCCGGCGTGGTTTCGCTATCCGTTGTTGCGCCGGACACTGGCACGCGAGGGCGATCTGTTTCTCTGTGCCTCCACATTCATCCGACAGAGGCTGCTGGCGAGGGGTTTCCCCGAGTCGCGCACGCATACTCACTACATCGGCGTGGACTGCCAGGCGATTCGCCCGCGTGAAGATTTCGAGGAAAGACCGGCCATCCTGCACGTCGCGCGTCTGGTGGAGGTAAAGGGCACTCGGTACCTGCTGCGGGCATTCGCCACTGTGGCGCGAAGATACGATCGCGTCCAACTGCTGATCATAGGCGACGGACCTTTGAGACGGCCGCTTCAGGCGCTTACAGCATCGCTTGGTATGCAAGACCGCGTCCAGTTTCTAGGCGCTCTCCCCCACGCTGATGTGCTCTCCTGGATGCGTAAAGCCGCCATGCTGGTGCTGCCTGGGATCCGCACCGCCACCGGGCGCGAAGAGGGGCTGGGCATGGTGCTGTTGGAAGCGGCGGCCACAGGGTTGCCGATCATCGGATCTCGAGTGGGCGGGATTCCGGAATGCATCGTCGAAGGCAAGACGGGGTTTCTGGTCCCGGAGCGCGACGCAGATGCCCTTGCCCAAAGGATGGGAGAGTTGCTCGAGGATAGCGTCAAGCGGCGTCAAATGGGCACGGCAGGACGCGCGCTCGTCGAGCGTCGATTCGACATTGAGCGGCAAACCGAAGCGCTCGAGAGCTTCTATGACTCCCTGCTGGGCTAGGCGAGGTGGGGAGATGCCAGGTGGGGATATGAAATTGCCGCGGTCGAGGAATGCCGTGGTCGTGGCGCACCCGGACGATGAAGCGCTCTGGTTGAGCGCCGTCGTCGCATCGGTAGAGCGAGTCGTGTTCGGTTTCGGTGCCGCCTTTGACGAACCCCAAAGATCCGAGGCGCGGCGACAGGCCGTTGCAGCGTTGCCGCTGAGCGGCATCGTCAACCTGGAAATTCCCGAAAGCGGGGCTGGATGGAAGGCCTATCAAACGCAGCCGCAGCTGACGCCATCCGGCGTCGAGATTTCCGATGCAACCCTGCGCGAGCGTTATGAAGCCAACTACGCGAAGCTTCTGGAAGGCCTGCGCGCATCTCTGGCTGGATGCCGGGATGTCTACACTCACAACCCCTGGGGTGAATACGGCCACTCCGAACACATTCAAGTCTACAGGGCGGTCACTGCCCTGCAGGATGAGCTCGGATATACAGTCTGGTTCTCGAACTACGTGGGCGCCAGAAACTGGACCTTCGTCAGAGGTCTCGCCGAGAGCTTGGACTGGGCGCGGCGCTGCGTGGTGAGGCCGGACATAGCCACTGCGCGCGCGCTGATGCACGTCTACCGACATTACGGCGCCTGGACATGGCCGCGAGTCCATCGGTGGCCCGCATGCGAAGTAATGTATGCCCAGCCGCCCAGGAGCAGTCCCGACCGCCGACATCCGTTATCCGGAGAATGGCTGCTGGATCTCGGGAGACTGCGGTGGTGGCCGCCGCCATGGCGCAGTGCCTGGCGGCGCCTGGGTGATCCGCCGCGAGCGGCCACTACGGTGTGATGGTGATGTGTACAACTCGCCGCTCGCTCTGTGAGTCGCCTTGCAGCCTATCGTCCCGGACATGGTAGACAAACACCGGCGCACTGATCTGCACGCCGTGCCCATCGGATAGCTCAGCGTGGCCGGAAAGGCGGACGATGTCCTGCTTCGCATCATAGGTGATTTCATCCGCACAACCGTGCCCAGCCCCGCGGGAGTCCGTGCGCCGCTGTTCGAAATGCGCCGGGGAGCCGATAGCGGTGACCTGGGCGAGCTCGCCGTCGCGAAACTCGAGGATGGCCTGATCTGCCCAGAGCGAGCCGCGCGGCTCCAAAGTGATCACCACCCTCCCCGCAAAGGTCCACTGGCTGTCCGTGAAACCCACGCCTTTGGCACGGGCCCGCTCGGCCGTTAGTCGTGTATCCCCCTGCGAAACGATGATATCCGTGAAGTCCGCAGTGCTAGTCTCGTCGTTGATGTTTGAAAAGACAGAGTGGATGACGATAGGCTCTCGCGATGTCGTGGGATGCTGCGCCACCGCGGCACCTGCGATGAGACCCCCTCCAGCGACGAGCGCCGCCACCAGACAGCCCGGGAGAACGGCTCCTAGATGACGCAAAAGCAGACCGAACGGCGACCGAGCGGTGAGCGAGGGAACCCCCAGCGGGGGCCGGCGATGACGGGCCCTGTGCCGATCCGGCGAACGACGGAAATCGAGGAGATTACCAACCTCTACTTCATCCATCCGCTGGCAAGCCGGCTCGTGCCATTTTTTGCCCAGATGCGCTTCACGCCCAATGCCGTATCCGTTACGGGCATGCTGTTTGGCATTCTTTCGGCCTTTGCGTATTTCCGCTACTCGGACGTTCGGTTTGCGATCACCGGCTTTGCCCTCATGATCGCCTGGCACGTGATGGACGGAGCCGATGGTCAACTTGCGCGCCTCACACAGACGTACTCGTACTTCGGAAAGGTCCTGGACGGAATCTCCGATAATGTGACCTTCCTCGCCGTCTATACGGCGCTCGCGATCTCTCTGAGCCACGAGTATGGCGACTGGATGTACGCCCTCGTGGCTCTATCGGCAGTGTGCCACGCGATCCAGTCGGCAAGCTACGAAGCGCAGCGGCAGGAGTACGAGTACTGGGGATGGGGGCGCAAAGCGCAGGAGCCTCCACCCCGGAACAGCCCTGAGCGCGACCGGGACGGCCCACCGGTGATTCGGTGGCTGTTTGATTTCCTCCACCGACTGTTCTTCGTGGGCCTGAGCTTCCCAACGGCAGGCACAACCAGGAAGTTCCGCGAAACCATGACTTGCGCCTTGCAAGCTGAGCCCGAACACGCCGCCCTCATTCGCCAGCGCTATCGCGAAACGCTCGCACCCCAGCTGCGCAGCTGGTCTATCCTGTCTGCCAACTATCGCACTCTCGGGATTTTCATATCCGCCCTGTTCAAGGCGCCCGAGTACTATTTCGGTTTCGAGATTATCGGGTTCAGCGCAGCTCTGGCGCTGCTCATCCGAAGACAGAACGCTTCCCGCGAGGTGCTGCTCAGTCGCTTGCAGCTCCAGTCTTCAGGCGCACCGGAGCCGAGCAAAACCTTGTGACGATCCCTGCCCGAGCGCACTTCTGCTGGATCGGGACCCGCTTGCCATGGGCCTATGCATTCGCCGTTTTGTCCGCTGCGCAGCGCAGCGAACTGCCCGAAATCGTCCTGCATCACACCGACGCGCTCGATGAGGATGCCGCGCTCGCCGCGCTGAAACAGACGCCCCGCGTGCGGCTATCCCGAGTTGATCCCATCGCCTATTTGATGCACGCGGGACAGAAACTCGGTGCGGGAGACGGGCTGACTGTGACCTACCGCAGGCTTACAAACCCCGCGGCACGGATTGACATGCTGCGTGCGGCAATCCTGTATCTGGAGGGCGGCATGTATCTTGACATGGATACGGTCACGACGAGCTCCTTGCTACCCTTGCTCAACACCCGACAATTTGTTGGTTGCGAATTCATCATATGGCCTCATTTCGCACGCACCTCGCGTTCACCGGCCTTGTGGGCCCGTTCGCTGACTCTCGATCTGACGCGCAAGATGATGCGGCGTACGCCCCGTGGCTGGAAGATGTTCAGACTGATCGAGAAATTCTGTTATCGCGGCATCAATAACGCTGTAATGGGTGCCGAAGCGGATTCACCTCTGTTCGAGGACTATCTTCGTGCGATGCTAACGGTGCCGCCGGAACGCCAGGTGCAACCCTATGCACTGGGACCGGACCTGCTTCAGGAAGTGGTCGGTCGCTACGCACGGGACGATCTAACTATTCAGGAGCCGCACGTCTTCTATCCACTGCCGCCCGAAATCTCGGAACATTGGTTCCGCATCGGCCGCAGCGTGCGATTAGACGCCGTCCTATTGGCCGAAACTCGCGTGGTGCACTGGTACGCGTCCGTGGGTACTAAGTCGCGCGTTGCGCTGATCAACCCGAGCTATGTACGCAAGCATCGGGAAAGTCAGTTGTACAGCGCGCTCGCCTGGTCGTGCATTCGCAATTTCCCGTAAGCGGCCGAAGCCGCGGTAACGAGAGTCAGGGCCAACGAAGTGTTGAAATACGCGACTGTCCGCGCGCCTCGAGTCTGGCCACGACACCAGGTCGTGCATTTACGATGAAAGCGCGTTTGCGGGCGGCGGCCAGCAACGGTGCGTCATCGTAGCTGTCGGTGTAGGCATAATCCCAGGCGGTAACATACCCGCTCTGTTCCAGCATTCGGCACTTCTTCTGGCCGTGGCAGTGATGTTTTACGATCCACCCTCCCCAACAGCGCGCAAGCGTAGATCCCAGGACGGGAATATCAGTTCGAAACGCCAGCAGACGCTGCGCAAGCCATACGGGCGCCGCCGTGACCACGAGCACGAGATCACCTGCTGCCCGATGGCGATCCATCGCTGCAAGGCCGTCGTTGCGCCAACGAAGTGCGCATTCGCCCCTCTCGAAGCGCTTCGCGAATGCCTCGATGCTTTGCGCGATGGCATTCTGATCGAAGCCCAAGGTCGCGATCCAAAGGAGGACCGAGGCGCCGATTCTGCGCGATGCCGGAAACCACAGAAGAGGCAAACAGGCGGGCAACGTCATCGCGGCCGCAATACAGCGCACCCATGAAGACAGGAGCAACATACGCAGCCAAGCGGCGGTCGAATCACCCGCAAGAAGGGTGCCATCCAGGTCGAAAACAGCAATCTGGGTCGAGCCGGGCGTTGCGGACCGGTCCTGACTCGTACGATCACTTCGGTGTCGCTTCATCCGCCGACTCGAACAAATGTGCGCTTCTCCGCATCCCG
>Ga0137403_10003290_pt1 | contig 19426 bp, 21 predicted proteins | sample CZOMad2_1_16fung_FD_122057 | JGI IMG/M metagenome (GOLD analysis project Ga0137403, IMG submission 122057) | Vadose zone soil fungal communities from Angelo Coast Range Reserve, California, USA - CZOMad2_1_16fungal (Hybrid Assembly) | ecosystem: Environmental > Terrestrial > Soil > Vadose zone...
TTTCGAGTCGCCGGACGATTTGCCGCTCGAAGCGATTGGCAAGCTGATCTCGGCGATTTCGAGCGAGAAGTGGATCGCGATGTACGAACAATCGCGCTTGATGACCAAGGCGGGGCAGGCTCAGATGGCGAAGCGAGGCGCCCCATCGGCGAGCAAGGTGGCCGCCAAGAGGGTCGACACAAAGCGTCGGCGGTAACCTTTCCCAGCATGACACGCCGATACCTGGCCACCACGTTTTCCATTGCCGTTGCGGGTGCCCTTGCGATTGCGGCGTGTAGCACGGATGCACCTTACTTTGCCGCTTCCAATTCGAGCACAATCACCCGGTCAATTTCTCCGGTCTGCGGCTCCGGAATCTTCAGCACCAGCCCGCCCTTGACCGCACTGAACTCCACGCTGCTTCCATCGCGGAGCAGCTTCGCCGCATGAACCGGCCGCGGCATTCCCGCCAGCGCCAGCACTGGCTGATTCCAATCCAGCACGTGCACGTAAACCGTCGAGCCTCGCTGTGTCGTCACCCCCCACGGCCCCGCCGTCACCGGCCCTCCCCGCGTTCCATAAACCGAATCGCCATACTTCTTCATCCACTGCCCCACTTCCGTCAAGCGTTGGACAAACTCGGGCTGGATCTCGCCGCTCGGCATCGGCCCCACATTCAAGAGAAAGTTCGCATTTGAACCCGCCGCGCGCACCAGATACCGCACCAAATCGCCGGTGCTCTTGTAGCGCTCATCGGTCAGATTAAATCCCCAGGCATTATTCATCGTCTCCGCCGTTTCCAGCGGCAACGTGCTCACCGATTGTTCCGCGTTGAATCCGGTGGTGTGCTGCCCCGGCAAGTCCTTCTCAAACATCTGGAAATCCTCTCCGGGAAACGGAGCCCTATGATGATTGCTGCCCACCAGCGCCTGCGGCTGCCGTTGGTGAATCAGCCCGTAAGTTCGTGCGAGATGCCAATCCGCGTCCGGCTTGTCCCACATTCCATCAAACCAGATGCCGCCGATCTCCCCGTAGTTCGTCAGCAGCTCCTTCAATTGGCCGTCCATGAAATTCAAGTAAGCGTCCCAATTCCCTGCTTCCGGGCGGCCGGTGCGATGTCCCGTACGTCCACGCGGAAAATAATCCTGCGAATGCCAGTCCAATTGTGAGTGGTAAAAAAATAGCTTGATGCCCTGCTTGTGACATTCCGCCGCAAGCATCGCGAGCACATCTTTCCCGTAAGGCGTCCGCTGCACAACTGTCCAATCAGTCAGGTGCGAATCAAACATTGCGAATCCATCGTGGTGCTTCGAAGTGATGGTGATGTACTTCATCCCCGCCGCTTTCGCCAGCGCCACCCACGCCGCCGGATCAAACTTGATCGGGTTGAAAAACGCCGGCAGCTTCGCGTAATCCGTCCGATTAATCGGCCGGTTCTCCATGATCCATTCACCGTCGCCCAACACGCTGTAAACTCCCCAATGGACGAACATCCCGAACTTGGCGTCCTGGAACCAGGTGCGCGCCTCCAGGTTGGCGGGCGTCGGAGTGTATTGCTCTTGAGCGGCCGCTTTGGGTTCCGATGCAATGGTGCCCGCTACGAGCGCGAGAGCAAGTACGATGCATCGCACATGGATGGCGATTTTCATGTCAATCTCCTTCGGAAACAGATCTGCCTATAGGAGCAATCGTATGGATTCTAACGAACGCTTGCAGGAAGTCGAGTGTTATCGCGATTGAGATGGCCGCCCGCCGGTCACGTTACTCCCGACGGCGCGACGCCAGAGGTTCTTGCTCGCTCCCTCTCGATGGAACCTACAGCGCACACCTTTCCCCCCATTTGGAGTATCATTCCGCCCCGGCCAGATTCCGCACCGGACGAAGCTCGACTGCAGGAGGTTGCTCATGGTCATCACCAAACCCGCCAACGAAGAAGCCCGCCTCGCCGCTCTCGACAAATACGCCATCCTGGATACCGATCCCGAACAGTCCTTCGACGACCTCACTTTGCTGGCTTCATTCGTTTGCAAAACCCCCATCGCACTCATTTCCCTCGTCGACGAAGATCGCCAGTGGTTCAAATCCCGCATCGGCATCGGCGCTAGCGAAACGTCGCGGGACATTGCCTTCTGCTCCACCGCGATTTTACAATCGGACGTCTTCGTCGTTCCCGACGCGCTCGCGGACGATCGTTTTCGCGACAATCCTCTCGTCGTTTCCGACCCGCACATCCGCTTCTACGCTGGCGCTCCGCTCATCAATGAGGACGGCTTCGCACTCGGCACACTCTGCGTCGTCGATCGCGCCCCCCGCGAACTGGCGCCCGATCAAAGGGAGGCGCTGAAAGCTCTTAGCCGCCTGGTTCTCTCCCAGCTCGAATTCCGCCGCAACTTGATTCTGCTGAAAGAAGCTCTCACCGACCGCACCAAGGAAGAACACGAGCGCCAGCAGGAGCTCCTCCACGTCCAGGAGACTCTGATGCGGGTGATGGGCCTACGCCAACTCCCTGCTTCCCCGAAGCCTCTCTGAATCTTTCGGCTTCCGCCTCTGCGTTGACTTGGCCCCCGCGCGCGGCCTAAGATGCGCGTGGCTGAAATTTACTTCCTTGCTCTTCGCGGCTCTCGCCGGAGGATTTCTTGAGCGACTGGAAATTTGCACAGAAAGACGTCTCCGAAGAGTTGGCTCTGCTGCATCATTTCTCGTTCAAAAAACAGCAAGGAACCGGCGAGGTCCGCTTTGTGATCACCGTGAAAGAATTCGCCGCGCCTCCGCAGGCTCAATTTGCGCGCTTTTTCGCTCAGGCCGACAAGCACGTCAACCAAAAGATTGCTCCGATTCTTCCCACGGGATGGGGAAACTCACTCCTCGACGCCCTTACTGCCTGCGCACGCATGATTCGCGAATTTCCTTACGAAGGCGAGGAGCCTGTCGCGGCCAAGGGCGCCCCTGGTTCCTGACTAATCGGTGATACGTTCTGCCGTTTGCTCTTGAAAACTTTCAGTTATTCTCTCTAGAATCGAGCGGCGTTCCGAAAGGTGCTTGTGCAAATCGTCAAAAAAGAATTCAATCCAGGAATCATCATCCTCGAACTGGGCGGGCCTCTCCAGATGGGCGTCGAGTGCAAGCAATTGGAGCTCGCCTTGGATCAATTGCTCCGCGACGGCCAAACCCGGGTTGTTCTCGACCTTAGCAAGGTCACTAAACTTGACAGCGGCGGGTTAGGAAAAATTGTCAATTGTTTCTCTCGCTTGAAAACCGCTGGCGGCACGCTTTGTCTTGCCGGCACTACCGGAATGATTGATGGCGTTTTGAAACTGGCCCACGCCGACCGCTTTTTGAAATGCTACCCAACCGCCCGCGAAGCCGGCGAAAGTTTTTCCAATTCTCCCGCTTCGCCCGCCAATTAACGAAGTTCTGGCAACTTACGTCATGAAAATATTTTCTGCCCGCGCATCACTTCTCGCCTCGCTGGCCGCGGCCGTCGCCTCCGGACTTCTCGCTGGCGCAGCCGTCACACCTGCTGGATTCGCCGCAGCGCCCCAAGGGCAGCAGGATTGGCCGGCCTACGGTGGCTCGCGCGAGAACAATCACTATTCCAGTCTCACGCAAATCAATCGCAGCAACGTCAAGCGCCTCGCCGTCGCCTGGAGTTTTGACACTCACGAGGAAGGCGGCCTTCAGTCCAGCCCCATCATCATTGACGGCGTGCTCTACGGAATCACGCCTACGCAAAAAATATTCGCTCTGGATGCGGCGACTGGCAAACTGCTGTGGAAGTTCGACTCCGGAATTCGCGGCACACAACCCGATCGCGGTCTCGCCTATTGGGCGGATGGCAAGGACAAGCGCATCCTCGTTGGCGTGATGAACTTCGTCTACGCCCTGGACGCCGCCACTGGCAAACCGATTCCCTCCTTTGGAAACGCCGGCCGCATCGACCTCCGCGAAAATCTCGGCCGCGGGCCCGCCAGCGCTCAATCCGTCGATCTCACCAGCCCCGGCATTGTTTACAAAGACTTGGTGATCTTCGGTGGCCGCAATCCCGAGACTCTCCCAGCGCCTCCCGGAGACATTCGCGCCTACGACGTTCGCTCCGGAAAATTACGCTGGTCCTTTCACACCATTCCCCGCCCCGGCGAATTCGGATACGACACTTGGCCTAAGGATGCGTGGAAAACCAGCGGCGCCGCCAACAATTGGGCGGGCATGGCGCTCGATTCCCAGCGCGGAATTCTCTACGCTCCCACCGGCTCCGCCGCTTTTGATTTCTACGGTGCCGATCGCCTCGGTGACGATCTCTTCGCAAATTCCCTGCTCGCCCTGAACGCCGAAACCGGCGAACGCATCTGGCATTTCCAGGGCGTACACCACGATATTTGGGACCGCGACTTCCCTTCCGCGCCTGCGCTCCTCACCGTAAACCGCGGCGGAAAAAATATCGATGCGACTGCGCAAACCACGAAACAAGGTTTCGTCTATCTTTTCGATCGCACGAACGGCCAACCGCTGTTCCCCATCGAGTCCCGCAAATACCCACCGAGCACCGTCCCCGGTGAAGTCACCGCTTCCGAGCAGCCGCTCCCGACGAGCCCCACTCCATTCGCGCGCCAACTTCTGACGGAAGATTTATTGACCACGCGCACGCCCGAAGCGCATCAGTGGGCTCTTGAGAAATTCAAGACTTTCCGCAGCGAAGGCCAGTTCGTGCCCTTCAGTGTTGGAAAAGATACCGTGATTTTTCCCGGCTTCGATGGTGGCGCCGAATGGGGCGGTCCCGCCGTCGATGTGGAAACCGGCATCATCTACATCAATGCAAATGAGATGGCCTGGACCGGCGCACTCGCCCCGAACACCGGCGAAAACAGCACGCGCGCCATTTATATGAGCCAGTGCGGCGTCTGCCACGGTGAAAAGATGACCGGTTCGCCGCCCGCGATGCCTTCGTTAATCGCCGTAGGCAGCCGTCTGACTTCTGCCCAGATTACTGCAACCATCAAAAACGGAAAAGGCCGCATGCCCGGTTTCCCGAATCTAACCGACGATCAATTGTTCGCGCTAATCAAGTTCCTCTCCAGCGGTGAAAGCAAAGAACTCTCCAGCTCCGCACCGCCTTCCGCCATGAAATTTCTCTTCACCGGCTACCATAAGTTTCTCGACCAGGACGGCTACCCCGCCGTGGCACCTCCCTGGGGAACACTAAACGCCATCAATCTGAACACCGGTGAGTATGTCTGGAAGATTCCGCTAGGCGAATACCCGGAACTCGCAGCGAAAGGCCTGAGAAATACCGGCACGGAAAATTACGGCGGACCGATCGTCACCGCCGGCGGCCTGCTGTTCATCGGCGCAACCGACTTCGACAAAAAATTCCGCGCCTTCGACAAATCCACCGGTGACCTCCTCTGGGAAGCCACTCTGCCCTTCTCCGGCAACGCCACTCCCGCCACCTACTCAGTGAACGGCCGCCAATTCGTAGTTATCGCCGCCGGCGGCGGCAAGGATCCCAAGTCACCTTCCGGCGGCGTGTACGTCGCCTTTGCCCTGCCGCAAGGTTCAGCAACCCCGAAGGCCAGTTCAGATCGTCGTCAGCACTAGTTTTGGCAAATCGAAATCAGGATGGACCGCCACTGTGAGCCGGCTTTTGTGATTTCTCCCCGCCGCCAGCAGATTGACTACTCTTCTCAGGCTTCCGGCTGCTCGATGAAGCGCCCGCTTTGTTATCGAGGAGCACACTCAGAAGATTGGCGAGCTGTGACTCCTGCCGCAGAACTGTCTCCTGATCCACGGCGGTACCGTCTCCTTCGGTCAACCGCGCGAGTTGCGCCGCCAAATTGCGCACCGCTATATCCCCCGGCACATACGTCCGATCCGCGGGTGCGACCGCTTCCCAGCCCGATGCTGTTTTGCGCAGCTCCCAGCGAACTTTTTCGTGTCGCTGCTTAAAGTTCGTCTCGCCACCCGCGATGGTCGCGCGGGAATCCATCTGCAGATGCGCCCATCCGTGGTCCCGTTTGATTTCCAAGCGCTCCACCTGGAACCGTTCGAAGATGACCACTGGCAGCGCCAATTTTGAGGGGTCATCCGAACGCAAGATTTCTCCCGAGGCATTGGTCAAATCCGAGATCGCGTCAGCAACTTGGCTGCTGGTTGGCTGTTTGTTGCCTGCCGCGATGGCGCTACTATGCGGAATCTCAAAAGTATTGCTCTCGACTGCAGTCACGGGCAGCGCGGCGGCGGGACTACTTACGACCTTCGTCCGCTCGGAAACCGTCTTCGGTGGCCGGTTTGCATTGGAAGCCAGTACGGGAGATTGTTCTTCGACCAGCGTTGCCGTATCGCTCGTTTTCTTTGAATTGCCGGCTCGCGGCGCTGCCGGTGTCCGAACCGCGGTCAGTATCTCGGTCTTTTCAACTTTGTATCGATAGAAGCGCGGTCTTCCGCGGGCCTTCCAATAGGTTCCTAGGTAATCCTGCGCCTCCAAACCCGTACGCACCTGGCTATAAAAACTATGTTCAATCGGGTCCAGGACTATGCCGACATGCCCGGGCCACACAATTAAATCTCCAGCCCGCGGGTGTCTCACTCGCTGAAAATTCTCATTCCCTGCGTAGAGCTCGAAAGAGTTCACGTATGGGTATTCAAAACCCGCGTCGAGATACGCCTGATGAACGAGGTGAGAACAGTCTTGAGGGTCGCGCCCGGTCTGGTCCTGATCCTTCGCGGCATCCACGATCGAGCGTCCTTGCTTCGCATTTAACAATCGGAAAGTCGGCGCCGATTCCTGCTCAGTAGACGCAGCTTGAGGCTTCACCTGCGCGGCTGGCGGAGTTTGAACTTTCGCCTGGGCGGCCGGCGCAGCCTGCGCTCTCGCTGCCGAGCCCCCCGCCATCCAAGCGGCTGCCAGACACACGGCAAGCGCAATTACGCGTGCCACGCTCCACTTGAACTCATTATTCGGTTTGCTCATCGCCCGTCCACCCATGGTCGTTCCCCGGAGACAGTTTCCCCTTCTCTAAGGATCTTCTTAGGGCTGGATGGAGCAATAGAACTTGCCCAGAGCGTAATTGGCCATATGGCCAGTCGCTGGACACGTTCTAAATCCGCTGGGTCTTAGGGCTGAATTCGAGGGCTTGGGGTTTCGCGAGTTCCGTTAGTTCACTGTTACTTGGACCGTGGTGGCGTGGCTGAGGTTGCCCGAAGTTCCCGTGATCGTAAGTGTGTAAGTTCCAGCAGTGGTGCCCGAAGGCACGACGGCAAGCGAGGCCGTCTTGGTCACGCCGGCATACGATGCCGAGATGGTGACCGGAGTGGACGCTGTAACGGCGCTGGTGCTAACTGTAAATGTCGCGCTGCTGGTTCCCGCAGCGACGGTTACGCTGGTAGGCACGCTGGCCGCCGCCCCATTGTCACTGGAAAGCAGTACTTGCGCACCGGCTGTCGGTGCAGGCCCGCTCAGCATTACGGTGCCGGTGGAAGTTTGTGCGCCCCCAGTCACGCTCGCAGGATTCACCGTCAGCGAGGTGAGCGCTGCAACGGCTTGACCAGGCGCGACGGTGAGTGAAGCCGTCTTGCTCGCGCCGCCATAGGAACCGGTGATCGTCACCACTGTGCTGGTCGTAACGCTCGTAGTGTTGACCGTGAAATTGGCGCTGCTTGCTCCAGCAGCCACAGTCACACTTGCAGGCACCGTTGCCGCCGACGCGCTACTGGAGAGATACACGGACGCGCCGCTGGCAGCCGGCCCACTGAGGGTGATCGTGCCCGTAGAAGGTGATCCGCCAGTCACACTGGTCGGATTGAGTCCGACCGACGAAAGTGTGGGCGCCCCAGGAGGCGAGTTGCCGTAACCACCACAAGAATAGGCCCAAATCGAAACGGCAAGGGCTCCCGCCGCAGCTGCAAGTCCGGGTCGCCAACGAGAGGCGCGGCCCAGACTGCAACTTGCCAAAACTGCCAGGCAGGCGAATAGCGCCGCCAACACCCACCATATCTCCAACGGCGGCCCCTTTCGTGGCAAGGCCAGCGGCGGAGCAGACCCGCGCGCCATCGTTGTCAATGTCACCGTTGCCGTCGCGGGATTCGATCCGTCAAGCCTCACCGACGATGGCGAAACCGCGCAATTTGGCCCGGGAGGCGCCACCGAGCAACTCCAAGTCACTGTCTGATCGAACCCGTGCGCGGGCGCAGCGGACACCGTGAAATTCGCTTGCTGTCCCGCGTTAATCGTCGCGGTGGCCGGTGAGCTGGAAACGCCGTAGTCCGGTGTACCACCCAAAGACCCCAGTGTCATGACCAAGTCCAGCCGCCCGTGATTCAGCCCTAAGCTGGGATCAAGCGGAACCGCGTTCGCCGTTGCCGTAGCAGCCCCAGACTCGTTAATGCCAGTCTGCAAGTTGTGCAACAAGGCCCCCGCTCCCGAAACAAATGGAGCGCTGAACGAGGTTCCCCATCCGGCCGCGTACGTGTCGAACGGGTAGGTGCTCACAATCTCTTCTCCCGGAGCCGCCACCCACACAATCGCGCTGCCGTAGTTCGAGAACGACGAACGTGTGTCCTGGTCGCTCGTTGACGCCACTCCCATCACGTCGCTTTGCAGCGCCGCCGGATACACAGTTTCCTGAACTCCATCGTTTCCCGCTGAGGCCGCGCAAATCACGCTATGCTGATTGGCGTAGTCGAGAGCGCTCTGCAACTCCGCCGAGCTTGTCTTCATGTCGAAACTCATGTTGATCACGTTGGCGCCGTTCTGCACGCCATAGTAGATGGCGCGCAGGATGTCGGAGAGCGATGCCGTCCCATCCGAATGGAATGCTTTCAGCGGCATGAGTTGCGCGGTCGGAGCCACCAGGTGGATGATGCCCATCACCATGGTGCCGTGGCCGAAAGCCGCATATTGCGAATTTCCATCAAGTACAGCCACGGATGACTGGTCCAGCACGGCCACAGACGATTGATTCACCTGCGCCGGCGCGGGGCAAGTAGCGGTAGTGCACGGCGTCGGTGTGGGAAATGTGGGAGGCAAATCATTCAGCTCGGAACCACCCGGCTGATTCCGCGTGAAGTCGTAACCGTCCCCCGGCACCAATACCGGTTGCAGTACCGGATGGTTGGGGTCCACTCCCGTGTCAATGTCCGCGACAATCCCTGTCCCCGTCACATGGAATGTCTTCTGCGCGTTCTGCACTCCCACAATCGACGACGCCGGCTGATTGACGTAGCTATTCCACGCCGTGTTCGTTGAATTTGCGGGGTAGGGCACCGCGGTTCTGTCAGACAGGAGTGTGGGAGAAATTGACGTTGGAACTAGGTTATTCAAATCAACCAGGTTGAGCACCTGATTTATTTCCGCGTCCACGAATCCGGTCAGGCCGTTCAAGAGGCCTAGAAAAGTTTGCAGCGGTAGAGGCGTGGTCACAAGGAAGACTTGGCCGAGCGTGCCGTCAAGCCCGCCCACGACAGTGCACGTTGCCGGAAGGACACACAGAATCTGAAGCGCTGGAAGTCCCCCAGTCGTCCGCACGATGACGCCCGTATCTGCCCTCGCCGGCGTGGCCCACAACAGGGCTACCAAGACGCCCACCAGCCAGAATCTGCGCTTCATGGCTTGGCGCTCCTTCCTAAGTTGCAAGCGTGTTCTTTCACCGCCCGTGGCGGTGACTTAGCCCGCTCGTTCAAACTCTCCGGCCGGGTTCCCCAAAAGAAATCATGCAAGCGCGTGTTCTTCCCCTCTCACACTTCATTCACACACCCCGAAAAGTTATTTTCCTTGAAGGATGGCAGCATCGCCAGGTTTCTACCTTATTCCCACGACAATATCTGGACTGGCCGGCGCAGCCGCCCCCTCGGAGGCAAATCGCGAAAGGCCGGTCGTGCGAAGGCCAGTCCAGCTCGTCCCATCCAGTAAGGGCGAAAATGAAGTGCAAAAATAGGCGGAAAAACCTGTAAAAATGAGTAGGGTAAATACCTGAGCCGGACCTCTTAGCACAAGAGATCCAAATGATCAGCATGAAAATCCGGTGTGGGCGGCTCCTGTAGCTCCGGCTTCGCAAAGCAAGCTCGGCCGGTCGTATCGCCTTATTGTCGTTCGAGGCTGCCGATGGATCTTTTCAACACTTCGCGCGAAATATTCGCTCCACTCACGACTAAGACCACGTGATCGCCGAAGCCGGCACTTCCTTTCAGCAATGCCGCTGCGCTCGCAGCTCCCGCCGGCTCTGCTAACACGTGTTCTTCCATAAGCAAAGTCTCAATCGCGCGCAACATCTGCTCCTCGCTTACCAGCACCACGTCATCCACGAGCCTCCTCACGTCGGCCACATTCGCCGCCTCCGGCGTTCGCGTCGCCAGCCCGTCCGCAATCGTGTCGCACGTCTCCGTTCCCACCACTTTGCCTTCCTTCCACGACAGGTAGTACGACGGCGCCTGCTCCGCTTGCACGCCGATGATCTTCACCCGCGGCGCAATTTGTTTCGCCGCCGCCGCGATCCCGCGAATCAGCGCCGTGTCCCCCATAGGCACAAGAATCGCACTGGTTTCTGGAAGCTGCTCGAGGATCTCGCAGCTAATCGTCCCGGGCCCCGCAGGCAGATCCTCATCGGTCGCATCATTCAAGAAATACACACCCGGCTGCTTCGCATACTCCGCGGCCAGTAGAAAAGCGGACGCACAATCGCTGCCGCCACTCTCCACAATCGCCGCGCCCAGCCCCGCGATGCGCCCCCGCTTCACTGGATTGCAATTCGCCGGCAAAAATATCCTCGCCGCAAACCCAAACCGTTTCGCCGCAAATGCCACCGCCGCCCCGTGATTCCCCGTGCTGCAAGCCACAACTTCCTGTATCGGTCCCCGCTTCATTCTCTGCGCCAACGCCCAAAACGCCCCGCGCACTTTGAACGATCCCGTTGGCAGCTCCGTCTCCAATTTCAAATAAACATTCTTCCCAGTCGCTTGACTGAGGAACGGCGCAGCAATCAACCGCGTTGGCGCGAAATGCTTCGCCAGGAATCCCTGGGCCTCCCGAATCGTGTTCAGGCTCAAAAGACGAGACTCCAGACCGATTGGAAGTTCTGAAGTGTCGCTTCCGCGAGGAGCTGCGCCGTCCTGGGCTTTATTCATGCTCAACCTTCTTCTTCCGGTCGAGGTGCACCGGCTTCTGCTTGCAGGAAGATTTCAATGTGACTGGTGGTCCACACAGCAACACCAGTGCCGAAAAAATCAGCGTCTTCAGTCCAGATCGCGCAGTGCAAACCTAAAGCTGCCGCTAGCACCGGCCAATCCTGTTCGTCCCGCCCGCGCAGACGAATCCGCGCCTCACTTTCGAAGAGACAGTAGAAGTCGGGCTCCAGTGTCTTCACGATCTGGCTGAGGTACTCCAAAGCGGCGGACAGGTCGGCCGTTGTTTTACCGCGTCTGGCAAGGATTCCCGGTAAGTACGTTTCCGCGTCGTCAAAGGCCTCTTGTGGAGCGCAGAATTGGACTCCGCGGGCTGCGTAAGTCTCCAGTAGAGATTTCACGCGTCTGCCCAGGACTGCCCTCACTAGAATGTTCGCGTCGAGAACGATCATCTCACCGGCTGGTGCTCTTTTTCTGGAGGCGCATTTGCTTGAACTCAGCGACTACTTCCTCTTCGTCCGCGTCCGCTAACAGCTTCGCCAGGCGCTCCGCTGCAGCTTTCAACTCTTCCACCCCGGCCGTTTTTGGCCGCTTGCGCTTCGTAGGGATGTAGACGCCTACGGTTTCGCCGTGGCGCGTCACCGCCACCGGGTTTTCCGATTCGAGGAACTTCGCGATCCGCTCGCGGAACTCTCGCACTCCAACTTTAATTGTGGTCATGGTATCGCCTCTGCGTACACAATAGCGTACACACTTGTGTACATGGAACGCAAGCCTTTTCCCCATTTTACCCGTCGCGGGATCCTCTCACTTCGTGCAAGCACTCCCCCGTTAACTCCCCACCATCTCCAACGCCGCGCCGGAATCCGTAGTCAGTTCTTCCGCGGCTCTTCCGGGAAACCGCATGACCATCCGAGCCAGCGCCAGACTGTCGTTCGCCACTTCAAACCGCCCCGAACAATCCGTCTTCACATACGGAAGCCGGTGCACAAACCGCCCGCGCCCGGAAACGCGCACTTCCACTCGTGCGCCTCGCGCATCAGTGCATTCGAGTTTCCAGCTGAGTTGCCGTGAATCCCGCTCACTCTCGCTGAATTTGCGGAATGTGTACTTCTCACCGCCGTGCCATAGAGCCGCCGCTCGGAACATCATCCCAAACGGCATCTCATAGACCAGTGCCTCAAACGTCGAGCCTTGCCCTCGCGCGCTCGGGAAATGAATGTGCGTCCAAGTCCAGAAATGCCGGTGCCGGTATCCACAATTGTGACCCTGCATCCCAAAGCCCAGCGGCTCCCCGCGAAACACCTGATCATTCAACGCAATCTCCCCCGAGAAAACCGCATCCGAATGCGGAGTCCGCGAAAACCCAATCCACCCCTTACTGCTCAGTTCCACCCGAAACGTCGATCGATACCGCAAATCCCACGAAATCCTCTGCCCGCCAGCATCAATCCGCCCCTGGCACGCGTCTTCCCCAATCCGATTCTCCCCAATCTCCAAGAAAAACGGACTAGCCCCACGCCTGCTCAATCCGGTGCCTTTCGAGCTAGCCTTGCTCAAACCCTCTTCGCCCACGCCCGCATTCCTCGAAGCCGTGTCCTTGGGTCGAAGGCTCTCAACCGGAAATCCCTGAATCCAAGTCTCCGCCTTCCCCTCCCTCGGAAACCAAGTCGCCCAAACCTGCACCGCCCGCCCCTGCGCATCCCCCGCGCACCCGCCTCGTCCCGGATTCATCAACAAATATCGAAACCACCAAGCCCCGCTCCCATCACCCAGCCCCACCCGCAAAAACCAAACCTCATACCTCCGCCGCATCGTCAGCTTCGTGAACACCTCGTTGAGCGTCTTCATACGTCAGGAACAATAACACTGGAGGCGGCAGCACAAACCAGCGACTTCTCAAAGAACCTGCATTAAGCCGATTACGGAACCAAAGAATTCTGCGGCTCGCCGCATCTCATGCAGCTTCGACTGTGAGCCGCAAACCGATGGCTCTGGTGACGGCTACCAAAGTGGACAACCGCGGATTACCGTGAACCGACAATGCCCGATAGAGACTCTCACGCTCGACACCGGCAGCTTTGGCGACCTTGGCGATGCCCCGCGCCTGCGCAACATGTCGCAAAGCAATGAGAAGAACCCGGGGTTCATCCTCATCTTCCAACGCCGCTTTGAGATACTCGGCCGCAAACTCCGGATCTTTTCTGAGTCGCCGAACGATAGTCTCGTCATGCGAGACGCTGGTTTTACGTTTCATGAAGCGCCAGTCCTTCCTTTATAATCCTTTAGAAATTGCAACGCCCGTTCAATGTCACGGGACTGCTTTCGTTTGTCGCCCCCGCAGAGAAGCAATACACAAACTCTCCCGATCATCGCGTAGTAGACTCGGTAGCCCGGCCCCCAATCGATCCGTAGCTCATACAAACCTTGACGCAGCGATTTGCAATCGCCGAAGTTTCCGGCAGCGAGCCGGTTGATTCGGGCCGCGATCTTTGCTTGCGCCCTCGCATCCGCCAGGTCCGTCAACCAATCGTCGAATACATCTTTCCCTGCGCGGTTCAGGTAGTGGCGAATCTCTATTGCATTTTCCATTGTAACTTATAAATTACACACTTGCAAGCCGTGACCGACATATGTACCAAATCTTTCCCATGGTAGACTCAGCGGCTTGCAGCGGCGGCCATTTCGGTTTTTCTCGATTCGCTCCAAAGATGAATATATGGCTCCAGGTCCTTCATCATTTTTTGGAATTGTGGGATGTCCAGCGACTGTGCGCCGTCGCTGATGGCTTTTTCCGGGGCGGGATGCACTTCCACGATTAATCCATCGGCGCCGATCGCTACGCCCGCGCGAGAGAGCGCCGGCACCAGGCTGCGTTTTCCTGTGGCATGGCTCGGATCAAGAATTACTGGTAAGTGTGTCAGTTCATTCAGCGCGGGAATCGCCGCGATGTCGCACGTGTTTCTCGTCACCGTTTCAAACGTGCGAATGCCTCGCTCGCACAAAATCACGTCGGGATTTCCGTGCGCCGTGATGTATTCCGCGGACATCAACAATTCTTTCACCGTGCTGCTCAATCCGCGTTTCAACAGCACCGGCCGCCCGCATTTTCCCAGCGCCTTTAGCAGCATGAAATTCTGCATGTTCCGCGCGCCCACCTGCATCACGTCCGCGTATTTCGCGATCAGATCCACGTCGCGGTCGCTCATCACTTCCGTGATAATCGCCAGCCCCGTGGCTTCTTTCGCCTTCTTCAGCAGCTTCAATCCTTCTTCTTCCATCCCTTGAAAATCGTACGGGGAAGTCCGCGGCTTGAACGCACCGCCGCGCAGCATTTTCGCGCCCGCTTTCGCTACGCCTTCCGCCGCTTGCATGATCTGCTTCTCCGATTCCACCGAACAAGGCCCGGCCATTACCACGAATTCGCCGCCGCCGATTTCCGTTCCATTCACTTTTATTTTTGTTTTGCCCGGACGGAATTCCTTGCTCACAAATTTGTACGGCGCCGAAATCCGCACCACGTTGTCCACTTGCGGCATGGCTTCGATCGATTCCATGCACGCGGTCACATCCCCCACACCGACGACGCCGATTACCACGCGCTCCTCCCCTTCGATGGAGTGCACTTTGTATCCGAAGTGCTCCACCTGTTTGCGTACTTCATCGATCTCTTCGCGCTTCGCGTGCAGTTTCATGGAGATGATCATCTTTCCGGCCCTCGCAGTTTATTTTCGTCCCTTAAAACAAAAAACCCACTCGGCTGGCGAGTGGGTCGGCTCTTTTTGCTGCTAAATTCGCTTACAGAAACGCCCCCCGCCACCTGGATGGATCTCCGGTAAATCGATACCAGCGATAGGAATTGGCGAGAACAGTGTTCATGACCGGCCCAGTGTATTTCTTCTCGTTTCTAGATACAACAGTTTCTTTTCTTTCGCGGCGGGCAGCCGAACTTCGCGCAACCCTCAGTAAAATAGCACGGCAATGCGGTAGCGCGAAAAACCAGATGAGCCCTTGGCGTTGCACGCCCCTACCGCCACTTTGCCAAGAGGCCCGCTGCGAATTTTTCGGTCGAGTTCTTCCGGCAAATTATTCAGGTCAGAGGCCTCGAATCGCATCATTGATTTTGCGCCAGCGCCGGAAAATCCCGCGTCGCTCGCGCAAGTTTTCCGCGCGTCAGTGGTCGCGTCGGCCAGCCGGAATCCGCGCACGGTCAGCAGTGAAATCACCTTCTGCTCTTGTTGCGCGATGCTCAATTCCGGAACGAGTTGTGAAAAATCCTGCACCGCGTAGAGTCCCCCGGGGCCGCGTACCACCGCGATTCCGATGGAAGTGAGCCGCGGATCCAAAATATTTTTCCGGTGGCCGGGAGAATGCATCCAGCCGTTATGAATAGTCTCGGGATTCGGACCGATCGCGATATTCTCGGCGATCACCCCGAAGCGCGCACCGGCTTCGGCGGCGCGAGCGTCCAAGCCAGGCTCGCCGGGAAGTTGGTGCTCGAGCTGATTCAGATTGAGCATCAGGAGAGCATGTTTGCGGGCGGCCTTGAAAAGAGCGGTATCCCATTGGAGCGAGGAGAGGCCTTGAGCGGTGCGTTCGCGATTCACGGACTCGAAGAGCTGGCGCTCTGAGTCGTTGCGCTGCAATTGCGCGTGTGCACCCGCCGAAAAAAAACAGAGAATTCCGGCGGCGATAAAAAATTTTAGATTTCTGACAGCGGCGGAAAAGTGACCTCTAGAATTTCCCGCGGCGGCGAGGAGAAATTTTCCCACCGCCGCAAAAAACAGTCCGAGTGTGTTCATGCCGGTGAAAATCAGCCGCGGACGCGAACGGCGCTGAAGCTGAGAACCACGTGGCCGCCGGCAGTGGGACGGCCAAAGCTCAGCATGGGACTGAAGCGCGAGAAGAGCAGCATCTGGTCGAGATGACGGCGAAGCTCCTGGCTGGTCGGCCCAGAAAGAATTTGGTAGTCGGTCATCTGGCCGCGCGAGTCGACAGTAACGTCAATGAGCAGGCCGTGGGGCACAGAAAGTTCGACGTCTTGCTGCTCGGGCCCCCAGGACTGTGGATAGTCGGAAAGCGTAATCAGCTCGGCGGGGCGCATGAGATTGAGAGCGACATCGTTTTGCACGGCGCGCACGGTAGTGCCCGGCACGATCATCTGGAGCACCAGAACAAAAACGAGGATGGCGGAGAAAAATCCGCCAGTGGCTGGAACGCTCAATGGGCGGAAAACGTTGTCGAGAAGAATCTCGGCGCGATCCTTCATGCGCTGGAGGCGGGCGTGCCAGCCTTGCGAATGCTGCGCCTGGGCTGCAGCAACCTTGATGCGAACGGCGAGATCGGCCGGAGGAACATTCTTGGGCACACGCGAAAGCATCACGCTCAGCTTGCGGAATTTTTGCAATTCTTCGCGACAAACGTTACAAGCTTCCAAGTGCTGACTGATCTGAACGCGCTCTTCCACGCGCGCGCCGCCAGTGATTGCATCGTCGAGATAGCCAGCCAGTTTGGTTCGTACTGTATTGCACTTCATTGGACACCTTTGCCCGTGGAACTTGCCCGCGGGTCCAGACCTTCAGAAGGCAGCGCGACTCGCCTCGCGGCTGAAAATGCATCGCCGAAAGGCGCTGGCTGCGATTCAGAAACATTGCCATGCGAAGCCGTTTGCGCGCGCGGAGCGTGAGCATTTTGCGCGCCTAGAAGCGGCTCAAGGATCTCTTTCAGCGCGCGGCGCCCGCGAAGAATGCGCGACTTCACCGTGCCGACGCTGCATTCCAGAACTTCAGCAACTTCCTCGTAGCTCAAGCCTTCGAGATCGCGCAAAATTACCGCGCTACGAAACACATCAGGAATCTGCTGCAACGCGCCGTGAACAGCGACTTGTATTTCCAAAGCGGCAAGTTGCTCGAAAGGCGTGGCGCAGAGATCCTCGATTTCGATGCGGGATTGCCCTTCTTCCGGTTCCGCATCGATGGAAACATTCTTTTGAAGATGACGCTTAAACCAGCGCTTGTGATTGAGCGCTTCGCGAATAGCGATGCGGTAGAGCCAAGTTTTCAAAGAGCTGCCCTGGCGGAAATTGCGAATGCCGCGGAAGGCCTTCAAGAAAACTTCCTGGGAGCCGTCGGCGGCGTCCGAAGTGTCGCCAAGCATTCCGAGGATAAGGTTATAGACCGGCGCATGATAATGCGTGACGAGCCAGTCGAAGGCCGTCTCCGAGCCTGCTTGCAGCTCGTGGACGAGTCCGGCTTCATCGCGGCCCCATGACAGGGCACTAGCCCAATCGGACACTGCCGGCCTTTCCGACCCGCCAGTTACCAGTGCATCCTTGCCGGATGCGGGAGGCGAGCCACCCTGCTGATTGGTCCAAGCTTAAACCTTAGAACGCTGGACCCAGGCACGACTTGCGTTGGGGACCAAGATCGAGCTGTCCCCGATGTCCGCTCACTAGTCTTAGACACCGGGGAGAGCGGAGTTGTTTCCCCGGATGGCAAAGAAATCTTGCGCCTTTGCGAATTGTGGCACCAAAGTGTTTGCGCCGCAATGGGACGGATGGGACAAACACGAAGCAATGAAGTAAGGAGGTAAGGACCGCACACCCCCCCGGTGTTTTTTGTAAGTGTTGCATCTGAAAGGGTTAGCGCAACTGTAAGCCATTTAGAATCAACACTTGCGGGAATGCGCATAAGTGTTGCGTTTAAAGGACTTGATGCTGGACGATTGCAGCTAGAAACCGGCAAAACAGAGCGTGCCGTTCCAAAGTGGGAAGAATACCCCCACACCCCCGGTGTTTTCGTAAGAGTGGCAAACAAAGGGCTTACAGGATACGGAACTTGGAAGAGCCTACGGAAGATGGGAGGTACCGAAACAGGCGGATGGCAGAGGATGGGCAGAGTAGGAGAGGCGGCGCGGAAAGGACGGATGGCGTGGGACTTAGGGGTTCGGCGGAGAGTAGAGCGAAAACTCACAAGGCAGGGTATCACAAAGCGCTAATTCTGTCAATAGCTAACTTAGTGGTACTGGTATCGGCTTAAGGTCGCCGGACGCCAGGGGTTGAGAGAGCGCCCGGCAAGAGCGCGAAACGGAAGTGCACCTAAGTTCGTTTAGGACATAGAGGCGACTGTGTATCCCAGGGTGGGAAAGCGGGAAAACGAGACGAAGAACGAAGAGCGGCCCGCCTCAGAAGGCGGGCCCTACAGGTAGAAGATGGACGGCCCAGAATGGCTGCCCACGCGCGACAGGAGGGGCGATGAGATCTGGATTGATGTACGCGTTGGTGTTGGGAGCGCTATTGATTGGTTCACTGAGCCAATCGGCTGGGCAAGCGCGGCAAAAGGCGGCGGGGCTGCCTCTGGAAAAGCTGGAACCGCACAACGTCAAAGTGGAGCCGGCGATCTATCTGGGGCGAGGCGCGGTGCGGATTACAGATGCCGGCGCGGAGGGTCTTGATGATGCAGGGCGCTTGGCAATCGTTCCGGGAAGCTCCTTTCAGGATGGCACCATTGAAGTGAATCTGACCGGCGATACTGCGCCGGACGCGAGGCCAGAATTTCGAGGATTTGTGGGGATCGCGTTTCGGGTGACCGCGGACAGATCGCAATTTGAGTGTTTCTATTTGCGGCCGAAGAACGGGCGGTCCGAGGACCAATTGCAACGAAATCATTCGGTGCAGTACATCTCCATGCCAGGATTCCCGTGGAACAAACTGAGGGCGGAAACTCCGGGAAAGTATGAATCCTATGTGGACCTAGTTCCAGGGCAATGGACGCAAGTGAAAATCCATGTGATTGGATCGCGCGCGCGACTCTATGTGAACGGAGCGGAACAGCCGGTGTTGATTGTCAACGACCTGAAGCAAACCTCGACGAGCGGCGGCATCGCGCTGTGGGTCGGGCCGGGAACCATTGCTCATTTTTCGGAGCTGAAGGTTACGCCGTGACGGTTGTTGTGGATTAGGGCTTGGGTGTTTCTTTCGCCGGGGTTGCGGCGGGGGCGGACGTTTTGGTGTAGATGATCTTCTTGGTGTCGCCGTCACAGGTGCCGACGATTTTGCCTTCGGCGTCCTTGTCCTTGGCAACGATTTCCAGGGTGTAGCCCTTCACGCCTTTGGCGTCGAGCTTCTTGGAGATTTCATCCTTCAGCTCTTCACAAGGCTTGGCAGTTTGTGTTGGTGCTTGTGTTGGTGCTGATGCTTGCGCCGGCGCTTGTGCGTGGGCGGATGCGGAAACAAAAAGTAGAACGCCAGTTATAGCTAAGAGTTTCATGGTGTGACCTCCGTGGCTGAATGCCGGATCACCACGGAGCATACATCCGTTTAGGGCATTCAGCCGCT